>Ga0209611_10004648_pt1 | contig 23392 bp, 18 predicted proteins | sample S1TSphgellanicum_3_FD_187693 | JGI IMG/M metagenome (GOLD analysis project Ga0209611, IMG submission 187693) | Host-associated microbial communities from peat moss isolated from Minnesota, USA - S1T2_Fc - Sphagnum magellanicum MG (SPAdes) (version 2) | ecosystem: Host-associated > Plants > Peat... | reverse complement strand
AGAAGAAGTAAAAGACCGTATGTCTGTGGCATTTGGGGTTGGGGGTGGGTTTTGGGTAGGTTCAAACATTAGTGGTATGGGCCTCACTTACTTGCTTCTTGGCTAAAGGAAAAAGGGGGCTCAATTATTTGCCACCCATATTGTAGGCTCCATAAGAGAAGAAAGGGGGGGGGGAGGGGGGTATACGACTTAATTAGCATGAATACACACACACACACACACACACAGAGCCCATACATCACTAGTTTTACACATCATGCCATTGGCCAAAGCTCAACAACCCATCTGAACCCAAATGAAAGCTTCAGAGCATGTTCAGACTCAGGCATGGTCAGAACCCCACCCTCAATTTCACAAGACAAGGGCAGGGGAGTTCCAGTCCCTGCAAAAATCAAATTGGATCAATCATATCCCATCATCTCACAAATCCCTAAATGCTGAAAACACACCCAACCAAAAGAAAAAAAGAAAAAAAGTAAGTGATTGCACAAGTATACATAGCAGCTAGGGTTGTCCTTCACGACAGTTGGTCAGCTGCCAAAGAAATAGAAAGAAAGGAATATGGATAATCACATGTCTCACCAAACTCTTGAGACCAGAAACCAAACTGCTCACAGGTTTCAATATCAGAAGTAAATAAGGTTTAGGGTTTAGGAAACTCAGTTTGTTCATGAAATGTGAGAGTTTGAAAGAAGGCAACAGGTAGTTACAAAGCTCTAGAGGGCCTTCAAATGTATGCAAGTAGAATTGATCAATTAAAACTTCTCACCACAATATATGTATTGCTACCATGTGAGGCAGCCGGGTAGACAGGCCGGTGTCCAAACACTTAAGGTCTTGGAGAACTTTAAAATCCTTGGACATAGCTCAGGTGTCTCTGGAGTTCAAAGAGGTATTGTGAACCTCCAGTTGGAGCACCCATGGCCATGAAAACACTCCTAGGAGTAGTGCTACTGTGGTAAAAAAAAAGGGCCAAGTCCATGGGAATCCACAAGCATTTGTAGTTTCAACTTCCCAACCTCTTATGTACATTTTGTGGTAGCCCTGATTTTTTTGCCCTTCATTGAGGGTTCAAATCAGTGTTGGGTGGTTCTTTGATTCTGTACCAAACCCCTGCTGAACACCAAATTTGAAAGACCCACACCCCAGGCTCTAACCCAGGAAAATATCAAAGATGTCCAAGAACTCACAAAGAATCAGTGGTTCTTTGAGGGTTTTGAAATACCTGGATCTGGCAGTTCTTTTTTGCTGATTTTTTTTCAAAGAACCATCCAACCATGGTTGAAATTGTTTCCTCTTACCTCACTCATATCAAAGGGAATAATACAAGCCACCATAATACCAGAAAATTGCTCAAATTAGGTGAGTCCCTGTAATAGTATTCTCAGGGAAGTACTATTTGCCTCTCAGATTCTGTGTTATGTTATTTGTGTTACTACTGCTGAGACATATACAAGGTTTCTCGATAATGAAGAGCAGAGTAAGTACAAGTGTGCAGCCTCATCACCAGACGATATTCACAGGCTCATCAAAAGAATGAATGAGCAGGTTGCTCTTGCCATTACAAATTGTGTCCAATATGGAGGAATCCAACACAAATCATGTGCACATATTTATCAGCCGGAAGTATGCAGCAGGCCACCAGAGGGTTACAGCTGTTTCTTCCTATAATTTTTCAGCCATCTTATTTAGTTAATTGTAAAATTGACTCTGCTAAGTAGTACTAAGTCCACAGGTGTAGGGTTTAGGGTTTAGTAAACCCTTGAAAATAGGTAAGGTCTGAACTTCCTCTTGTCCACATGTTGGAGAGGTTTTCAAATTTGTGTTTCTGTCACAAAAACGCAGATATTAGAAAATCACATATCAAGTCATACCAAATATCCAATCTATCCTGAACTCAGTGATTTGATTTACTAATGACATGAACTAATGCTACAAAATTAGCCTTCAAAAACCTCAGTTTGATTATGCATAGGGTAAGACCTCCGGGTGGCAGAATTCCCACAATGAACGGCCTAGGACAAGGTGGTAGCCTATCCAGCCCTGCATTTCAGGAATGTCCCCAGCCTGTGGACCTTACCCACCTTAAAGCACAAGGTGAAGGTTATCATAAGCCTAACAATACATAAATCACAAGGCAGTTCAAGTGAGAGGCAGCTGATGCCTACAAGTGAGCCATTACACCCCACTTAGGAAATATCTCCAAGTCCATTAGGTCTTCTTATATTGAAACCTTGGTGATTTCCAAGTCACTTAAGGCAAAAGAGCTTGAAACTCTGTGAAACCTTCCAATATGTGATACACATCTTCAGTGACGTCAATGACACTATATGCCTCAATATGCCAGGAAAGACTACATAATTAGGGTGGAGTGTTCATTTCAAGATTGAAGACTCAGGGGGTTCAAATTTCACAATGAAGCTTATGCTAAGTGTAAAAATGAAGAGACTAGAAGGACTTCCATTAGCATAAGTTTCAGGACCACCCAGCACCTCATACTAGTATCACACAGCTGAGGAGGCGTCTGTAAATAGGAAACAAATTGGAAGTTGCAGGACCTCGAGTAAAAAAGAAGATTTCCTAGACTCCACTGGCCACATTGAGGTGCAATGCAAAAACTGGCACACAAAGAAAAAAAAGTACATCTAGTTTGTGCAACCCCTATTTGGCCAGAGAAACACATGAATGAACTCCCAGTTTGAAGGACTGTTTTGAGTTTCAGACTCCCGAGACTGTGAGTAAACTTAATATATAACACTGAAGACCAAAGACACCCAAACAATTGAAGGCAGACAGTGCTGGAGATGACATGAAGATGTTCCAAGTTAGGTCGCTCCAAGCTGCCATACTCCTGCAACCCTTGAAATCTGCATTCTGTGATCATTTAGCTTCTGGAAAAAAAAGATTCCTGGATTTTGGGATGTCACTTCAAAAAACCCTAAATTTTCAGTCTCGCGAAAATTCACATTTCCACTTTCCTCAAATGCACCCCTAAAACTCATTTCATGGACTCAACTATCTAAAGAGGCAATGTGCAAAAGGATAGTACCATTGTAAAAAAATGTTTCAGAGAGATTTCAGAAAATGTTGTCTATATAGCTAATACCTAGCTTTCAGAAAAGTTGGATTCTTAAAGTCTTGGTAGGAGCAGTTGAGGAACAAATCTTTCACATTGGTACCCATATCTGAGAAATGCAATAGATGGACCTGAACAAAATTGATAAACAAGTTACCAACCAGGAAATGAAGACAAAAAACAAACCTGATGATCCTGCTACTGTGAAGGTGCGGAGAGACTCCATAGACCATAACTTGTTATTCTTTAACCAAAAATATTTTGAACATAAGGGTTGAATCTCAACCAAGAAAAATATGAAATGATGGGACTTAAAATACTACTGAAAAAAAACTCACTAGAACTTCCATTCTAGCTTTCAGATCTGATAGATACATATTTTTGTAAAGAGTTGGTCTGTGCAACAAAAGGAGCTAAGGGTTTAGGGATTGGAGGATCTTGTGAGATTCAAGAACTTGCTAACCTCAACTACTCATTCCAAGACTTTAAGAATCCAACTTTTCTGAAATGGGTTGTCAATTTGCAGACAAAGCTCACTCATTAGCCATCCACGACCCCAAGATCACATACATTCCTTTGAGGGATTTAATCTCTATGAAAACTGAAGAAACAAGATTCTTCATACAAATGAAGACAAAGTTATTACTACATTTTCCCACAAATAATTTTTTTTCCAAACCCTAGAATCCTTTGAAGTTGTTAGGTTTAGGGTTTAGGGTTTGGAATCAACACAAGAGAAGGGAACTAAAGATGAAGCACTAAAATGGCCTTAAGGGACAAAGCTTGGATCTTCAACTGGACAAAATCAAGGAATTTTGATTCCAACCACTCAAGATGTCACACACCCCTAAGGATCTCTTCTTGCTTTAAGATCAAATTCAGTAAAATCTCTTTCAATAGCTTCTTGAAGAGACAAATTGTGAAGAGAAGACCCTAAACCATAAATACTATGCCTTGAAAGAATGTCTAGGTTAACAAAGCAGGGAGGACTGCAATCCTAGATATTTCTTTTCCTCCTGGGAAGAATTTCTACACCCAGTTGGCATAGGGAGAATTGAGATCAGTGATGGAATCATGGGTCATTGCAAGGCAACACCAATAAGGAGTTTTTCATGAGAGAATTGAGAGCTTACCTTGAAACAATTCATGCCCAAGCTTTCCAGGTTTACTCTACAAAACCCATCACACAACAAACATATGTCATCTGTGATCCTCACACAGGGTCAGTCTTGTGACTTGCAAAAATGGATTGATTATAATGGTCTGCAGGTCCAATGATATATCTTTCATAAGAATAGAGAAATCTCCATTTTCACAATGAAGAAAAAACCCACAGCAAGGTTAACACTTCTTCAAGAAGCCACAGAAAGTTCCAAACTACAAAAGACAAAAACAAACAAAAAACAGAAAAACTAAAAACTAAACCAGGTCCAATGATAATGGCATTAGTGTCATCATGATAGTCTGAAGAGAATGAGGATAGAAAGAGACATAAATGTTGAAACTAACAATGCTGATTATGAGATTACAACATTGGGTCTAGGGATTAGGGTTCAGTGGCATTCTTGTCAGCAAACCTGATGGAGGCAAGGAGGCTTCTTGCAGCACATCTCAAAAGCCCATATCAAGGTGTGTATTCCCATCAAACAGTGTAACCTACTGTTGTGATCAGAAAGAAGACAGAAAGTTGGCATGAACTATCCTGCCACTGCAATCTGGGAGGAAATGCTAAAAAAATAGAAATGGAATTTCAAAGGAAAAATGAAAGGAAGTACCTGAAGTAGTAGTGGTGGTGGTGGTAGTAGTGTGCAACTGGACTGGGAATTTATCCAGGAGTGATATGTGTGTCTCTCTCTCGCTTTGATATGTAGCTTGGCTCGTTATTGAAGATACTCCTTCCATTTCCAGTTTTTTCTGGTTCCCTTCCAAATCAAAAAATGTAGACCACATCAAAAAATTTAATGCAATCAACAGAAGCTTTTGAAGCGTCCATACTTTGCTCGCACAATTAGAAAAACACCTCGAAGTCATCATCTGCGTGATCAAGGTTGCAAACTCTTTTTAGGGTTACCAAAAATACTGAGCCCTAAACCCTAAATCCCACACCTAGAAAAGGTCTAGTGGATGGATGATTTGTGGCTTCTTGTTTGCTTTAATCAAGCAAAATTTGGTCATTCATTCTCTTGTACATGGAGCTCTAGTTATGTATTGTGGAACATGCCAAGTACCAGCTATTATTCTGTTGGGTGAGATGCCTGCGAGGAATTTGGGCACAATGGCCTGTACCCGGCACGTTCCATAACATAATGGTTTTCATGATTTGCACAATGGACATGTGGATTTTGAAGAATGCTTAGGGTAGACCCAAGAAGACCTGTCCATTGTGCCTTAAGCATCTCCAACAGGTGCTCAATATGTGACCTTTGCAAAAACATTTCTCACATCCAAGTTTAGTTATTTACTTCTTCCACACCAACCCATAAAATTAGAACTAGGACTGCAAAAAGGTATGAGACTACTAATAGCAAACCACCTTAACCAATCATTTTGATTGGTCAATCAAAAACAGGGAGTAAGTCCAGACTTATAATGAGCATGCATCAGCTCTTGATATCTTACATTTCGGGAAGCTTCCATCAATTGTCCTAATCCTTTTTCCATTTGTGAAAGGCTCTTCCATTAGGTGTCCTGGTCCCTTCCATCTGCAAAAGAAACCTCCATTTCAAATTTTAAACATGCATTATGTTGGGGAAGGTTTTTTCTCTTTACCCTCACTTTGTTTGCAAGTTGAAGAACTTGGGCTAACACCCTTGTTCAATTGCCCTCAAACATAGTGAGGGCCTTGGAAAGAAGCCTTCCCTTACACATTTCACCTTTATTCAGAGCCTTAGTTAGAAATGTTGTCCAATATATTCATGCATGATTGGGAACGTAAAACAAATTGTTGAATTCAAAATTTACACATTCAAAGTTTTTGGTGAAAACATCAACCAAATCAAGAAATGCATGATGAGATGGCAAAGCTACATCAAAACCCATGCAAGACATAGGTGTGAAAATTTGTGAATGAAATGATTCATTACATATAACTAAAACATAAAACATATAAATATGTACTCCACACACACATGCAACCATGTTTAGAACTCTTACTATAATTATGATCCACTTCATAAAATTGCACCAAAAAAAATATTGCACTCAAATGCATTGTGATTTTAGGACCAATAGGGGACCACAGTGATAATGATTCTATAAATCCTTAAGGTAATTCTACATTTTAACATGTTTTTCATGTTCTAACATTCCTCCCAACAAATTGCATGTTTGATTTTAGTCTTCAAATATGGATGTGATCCAATGCTAAATTTGATGAAAAAGTTGATTTGAATGAGCAAAAATGTGATACGACTTATTTTAAAGCATATTTTGTGTAATCTTCTCTCTTTTTTTATTTATTTATACTTCATAATGTTGTTGCATTTTGGATCATTTCTATGTTGTTGTGAAGTTTAGGTAATGTGCATTTATTAAACTTGCACTTAAAGATTATCATCATGTATATTCAACCCATGTGATTGATTAACAATTGATTCATTTTGGGTGAGGTAAATAACATTTTTTTATTTTGGTTGAAAATTCCTAAATATGTATGTTGCCCAATTTCAATGAGATTTGATTTGTTCATGTAATGGACATGTTTAGTTTTGCCAAAATCCTATTAAACAATAAATTCCAAACAATTGAATCAAAACATATCCAAACATCATGTTCAATCTCTTATAACTTATTTTCTAAATAAAAATGAATGTTACCAACTAATTTCATGTCAAAGACCTTTGTTAGTTCAATTGAATGTTGCAACAAATTCCAAATTGTTTCTTGCAATAATTGTGTCATCAACATAGACTATGATTATAACAAAATCTTTTATTGTTTTTTTGATGCAAATATTATAACTACATTGACTTTGAAAATCAATTGCCTTGATAGATAATTAAAGTGTTGATAGCATGTTTAACTTAATAATTATCATAGTCTATAAAAAGACTTATGGAGTTTGAAAACAATATTAGGGTTTGTGTTGTTTAAGTTCTTTTTGGAATTGCCAAATAAACCTCCTCATCCAAATTTTCATTTAAGAATGTTTTCTTGACATAGGCAATTGATGGACCTTTCAAATAAATTGGGCTATTATTGCCAATATGATTCAAATAAAATCTATTTGCACAACAAGTGAAAAAATATCCATATAATCAACACCAACAACTTGGGAAAAACCTATGACCACAAATTTTGTTTTATATGTTTGAACATCATTTAAGTTAGGATCATTATCCAACATAAATATAAGTGCCCCACCCATTGTGAACCATACCGACACATCCATGTGCGATATTCTCAATTTTTAAAAAATTGCATCAAGGATATTGGGGTGTGATAAAGCTGTTAGGGGTTTTTAGTAACTTCATGTTAGAATAAAGAATGGTGAGTACACATGGTTGTCTAGGGGTTTTTATTTTTCAAATTTTAATATTAGATGAATGAAGTGTAGGGTTAATTATTGTTTTCAACAAAAGTTAATAATCATAATTTTAAAACCTCGGTTATGTGATTGGGAGTGAAAAATCTTTAGAGGGTTGGGGTTAGAAGCAAACATCAAAATTCGTAATGTTTGACAAAACATTAATCTTGTTTTGATATTTAGTGGATACTTGTGTAAACAAGGATGATTGAGATTCATGAAGTAATTGAAGGGGGTGTCAATGAAGGGTCCAATGGAAATAGAATAATCTTTAAACATTATAAGCATAAAATTAATTCGAGACAACATAATGATTAAAATAAATAATGTGATATGGTGGCAATGACAACATGGATTTCATGATGAATGAAAATTTTATTGAGATTATGAATAAGTTCAAAAAAGAGTTGTAATTACATGTTGAATCCTAGGCTATGCCACAATGATAGTTCATAACTACAAAAAATATAAGAAATGTTGAATGGTGTGAACTAAGTAATATGCTTTACTATTAGGGGGTAGTCGATGAATTGAACCGCACAACCAACAATAATGTCTAATGCCAAGAATTGAAATTTGTGCAAAGATGGAAGTGTTTTTAATTTCATAAAAACCTTAGTAAACAATTTCAGGTTCATCACCAAAAGCGAGGTTGACCTGTAACAAAATCACCATGGTATGAAAATTCGAAGAAATGTGATAATACTAAGTTTGAAAGGGTTCAACTTCAAAATGATGGTGCACCTTTCATGGTTCGAAATTTTCATCACGAAGGTGATGGGTCAATGTCAAATTTAGGGATGACTTCGGAGGTAATTCTTCATTCACTTGTGCGGCTTGAAGCCCATAAAACGTGATCATGTGCAACACCATGAATTCAAGTAAAATTTAAAAAATTCGATCAAAATCAATTTGGCGATAAATGTGTGGAAGATTTAGTACATCACGATGCATGGCTATAATTTATAAATCAAGGGAAAAAAAAAGCCATAAAGTAACAGTCTAGAACCATGGTAAAGTAAAACCTTAAAATCAATGAAAAAAAGAAGTTTGAATAAAATTTGTTGAAGGGGAAAATGAAAAACAATGAAAAATATGCTTCTCCTTCTCCTTCCGAAGGCCACCAAGCAAAATGTTTCCCCATTGGCCACCAAGCATTGGAACCTTCCATTGACCACCAAGTTGGGGTCTTCCTTCACCTCCTTCCTTCTCCTTTTCTTGAAAAACACAAGTTCGGATCATTTGGGCTCTCTTTTCGGACATAATTTTGGATTTAAATCTTTGAAAATTTGTTTTTACAACTTTTTTTGGGAGGAGAATATTGATTAGTTTTAATAGATGGTGGAAAGAAGGAAAATAGATTGGATGATAGTAGTACCTTTGAAAAAATGGAAATGAATAGGGGTAGTTTTAAAAGCTTGAAATCTTAGAAAAATTTCACAAGACCTCTTTGGTTTTATAGCATAACTTTTTACTTATTTAAATGCAAAGTTTGAAATTTGGTAAGCAAGTGCGCCCTATAGTTAATTTTCTAATGAACTAATGCAAGTTAGTTATAAAGTATGTGATGGCCATAATGTTTCAAGTGACTAGAAGTTTCCTATCAAGTTGAACTTTTTGCTTTCATGAAACCCTCTTGGGTTCTATGGCACAACTTTTTATTGATTTAAGTGCAAAGCTTGAAATTTAATTTAACCTCTTAATTATTTTAGAAAAAATTATTTTATTCATAATTAATTTAGCCATATATATAATCATTATAGTTAATCATATATAATGATTAAAAATTTATAATTATACTTATTATTAATATTTTTATTACTTACCAATGATTTGATTATTATTATTCAATAGTTATCATTCTTATTATTACTTTAAATAATAATATAATTTTATTCTTCAATAAACATTATTTTAATTTTATTATAGTGTAATTAATTATGATAATATACATAGGTTGCACATGTTAGCCTACAAATATTTTAACTTAGGCCATGTAATAATAGTATAGTATTATTAATTATTAATAAAGATTAAAATTGATAATATTAGTGAATGTTAAATTTATTATTGATATTATTATCATTAGTTTTTTTCATTATAGTTATTTATCAATATTAAAATTAACTTTGATAATGATTATATTATTATTATTATTACAGATATTATTTAAAATTTATTATAATATTTTTAATTATGGTATTATATTTGTGGTTAGTAGGTTACATCAATTAACCTATGATTACTTATTATTATTTATTAATAGATATTTAAATTAATATTATTATTGAATATTTATTTTTATTATTATCATCCTTATTTGTTAATAATAATATTATTATTCTTCAATAACTATAATTTTAATTATAAAATTAATTTTTTTTTATAGCTAATAAGTTACATTAATTTGCCTATAAATACCCTAGCCCAAGTTAATTACTAACATAAGTTAGCTATTAATTTAAATAAAATAATAATATAATATTATATTATTGATCAATAATTATTATAGGTAATCATAACTATTAAATTTTTATTTTAATTATAATTAGTAATATTATATTATAAATCAAATAATAATACTATCGTTATAATATATTATTATTACCAAGTAAATTTTATTACTTATAATATAATTAATTTAGTTAGTAGGTAAACTAGGTGAATATGGCATAGGTGGCACATAATATTTACATGTAGGTTGCAATTACATCAATTTCACTTGTAATTAAATTCTTTGTCCCATGTTTTTGCCCTAGATTCCAAGTGTGCATAATATATAAATAAGTGCATTTGTTTTATTCACAAATCAAGTACCAAATGTCATTTGGGATGGGCCAATGAAAGAGGTTTAACCGTAAAGACTAAACCCAAACACAAAATTAAATTATTTTAAACCTACCTACTTAGTTTAACCCTACCATATTGCATACCTACAACCTACTTATGACCTAACTACCTATGACCATGGAAAGTGCATTAGCAAACCAAAGTGGAATGCCTGAAAAGAAGTTAATTGAAACACAAAATGGGCATGGAATTAATGTGGACCAAGTAGTGGGAGTTATAGAATTGATTATGAATTTGAAATTAAAATGAAATTGGGATAATGCACAACGCCAAAATGTGGTTTTCATGATTAGGACATCTTGTAACTAATGTCCAAACTTAGTCATGTAGTCATATGTATTTTTTAGTTGTTATTGTTTTAATGACTATAGTCAAAATTATGACAGCATGACTATACATATGACTATAATTAGGAATAAAAATAATTATGACTAAGAATATGACTACACAATTAGTGTAATCATATTGAAACAATATTTGAATTTGAAATAGTATAACCAAATTCAATTTAGTTTGGAATGGACAAACAAATGCTTAAGTAGTTTAATTTAGTTTACCATAACCTAAATTGACCTACTTTAACACAATTTTATTTATTTTAGTTTAATTTAACATAAATAACATAATTTAGTCTAATTTGGTTTAATGTAGCCCAATTTAACATAATTTAATAATTTAATATAGTTTAAATTAATTTAAACTAGTTTATCTTAGTTTAAATATCCTAATTTTAACCTAGAAAAATATAAATAACTTAGTTTAGCTTGGTTTAGCCAATTTTAATTGGTTTTTTAAAAATCAAATTAAACAAATTTAAGCAAATTTAACTAAAATTAACCTTAATTTAGCCTAAGTAGCCATGTTTAACCAAATTTAGCCAAGTTTAACATCAATGTCCTATTTTAGCCTAATTTATCTACATTTTGACAAGTCTAGTCAAGTTTCATTTTAAAATAGTCATGTTTAGCCAAATGTAGCCTCAATACCCTACTTTAGTTTAATGGGTGAAAGGCATTGTAATTCTAGACATACTTGTAGTACTAAAAGTCCCTTGCACCATTGTGATTTTGTTTTCAAATTAAATGATTAAGATGTTATAACACATCCATGTTGAGTTTAACCTCATTTAGTACCATGTTGACTTGGATTTGCAATGAAATTTATATTGATTTTAAATGCATAATTTGGAGCTCCAAACCAAATTCATTCTGAAAGTTTCAAGTTATTAATTTCTCCATTATACTTATGCATCATTTTTCAATGAATCTAGATACATCTTTTTGTACATGATTTTTTGGATCATGACTTAAGGCATGTCAAAATTTGGGTTAATTTGGTGTAAGTGTCAAGACACATGAATTTTTTTAAATGATTAATCTATTATGCTTATGAATTGAAAATGTCATTTCAACCAATAGACTTGAAATTTAAAAAAATCCAACAACATAATACCTTCAAATGTAATTATAAAAACATTTCATCATCAAATTTCTAATTGAAAATATTGTTTTTTGATGTACTCCTTTCAATGGACATTTTTTTTAATACTTGATTTTTTCCAAATTATCCCAAATTAATATGATGTTTCATAAGCATGTTTTAAAAGTTTTTTCATATATTGAAATGTCTTGGTCAGTGGAGAATATTAATTTCCTAAAATTATTAGTTTTTTATAATACTACCTCCATGTGATGTGGTAAGTTATATTCTGGGACATTTGTTAATATAAAAAAATACAATCAAAGTACAATGTGATTGTATCCAAATTCAACTTTTTTTTATAAATAGAAAGGTATGTCCATAACCATTATTATTTTATCATTTAATTTGAATTATATGTTTATATCATTGTGGCATTGAATATTTTATTAATGATAGTATGGAAAATTGCCATTTGGGATAGTACTTTACCTTCCCTAATCATGCGTTCACCCTAATTTCTCCAAGTTTTGCCAAGTTTAGCCAATTTAAATTGTGTAGCCATGTTTAGCCAAGTTTTGCCTCAATACCTTAATTTAGCCTTTTTTTTTGTTGTTGCCAAGTTTAGCCAAGTTTAACCTAAATAAACATCTTTAATCATGTTTAGCCACAATATCCTAGTTTAACCAAATTCATCCAAGTTTTGCCAAGTTTTGCCTCAATGCCTTAATTTAACTTAATTTATCTAAATTTTGCCAAGTTGTGCCTCAATACCCTAATTTAATTTATCTAAATTTTGCCAAGCAACAAATGCCAACATGGAAAACATCTCATCCATCTTATCCATGCCTAAGCTTCTAAAGGTTCATAAAACACTAATAGTGAATGGGAAAAGGAAGTGGATAGATGAATCATTTGAAGAAGCAATGAAGCAAGCTATCGCATGAGTTTAAAGCCTGAGCCTAGAGCCTAAAGTTAGAACTTGGGATGGTAAAATGTCTTTTTTCCTATACACATACAAGTAAAACCCAAGAATTTAATCACAAAATGAATGTTGTACTAATAAACCTAAAAGCAAACATAGGGATGAATGCGCTTACTCATCTTCATTATGGATGAATGATTTTTTCATTTGTCTAATGTATGGATGAAAAAAATTTGCATTTAGTACATTTTTTAATAAATTGAATTTCCATCATAATTATAAATGAATGTTTAATTTTATCATTAAATTTTTATGGATAAATTATTTTTCTTAATTTTAATTAATTGGAGCTTCATGAAACACAATCTAATTATATATGATATAACATTTGTTGAATAATATAATGTAAATTCCATTATAGATGTATTTCATGGTTTTGGTTTAAAATGTAATTATTTTAAAAATGTCTTAATTATATTACCGTTACTATGTTAACCAATGTTCTTGACAACAATTGGTTTTGAATGTTTTAGATATTTTTAAGCTACATAATTTCATTAGTACAATAACGGGTTTTTGAAATAAACAAAAATTTAGTTTTAGGCACTTTAATTATTATTTTTCAAACAACCTGCTATCATAGGTGATAATGGGGTTTTTTAATAATTATTTATTTTCAAGGCACCCTAGTTTTCCATGAAGTAAATATATAATGTTGTTGACAACAATTAGGGGGAAGGGGTGGTTGACATTCATTCCATGACAATATTTGTTGAATTTTTTAACATTGTTCATGAAAATGATTTCTTAAATAAAATTTTAAAAATCATTTGGTCCCACCATCATATTTTCCCTCACTATCACAATTTCATCATCCATCATTTTAAAATGATATTCAAGTTTGAGATAGTAATATTTGGACAACAAATGAGGATGGAAATAAATAATTTTGAATATATTTATCTTTCAATCATGGATGAATTTCATCCAATGATTTATTCATTTAATCCAAATCATAAATGAAACTCATCCATGCAAAAATGACATTAATCTATGGACATATTCATCCATGTAAGGTGGATTAAAATCACATTAAACTTTAAGTTCCAAGCTCAGGCTTCACGTTCATGCACAAGCCATCCTCAGGAAGCAATAGATGTAATGGAAAAAGACATTACAACATTGAAGAAAACAAGTAGGTTGTGAAACATGCCCCTAAGCTCCCTATTTAATCATTTGGATGGAAAGACATGATTAAGGAAGATTGTGGTAGCGAGGTGTTAACAACAAATGAAGTTGTAATAGTTGGTGGGATTTGAACTATGTAAAAAGAAGGTCTATCGATTAACCTACCACAATTAAAGCTAAATGTAGCAAAAATCACCTAGACCATACCAACATTGTTTTGGAATGGGGTAATGCTAAAACCACATAGTAAGATCTTGTGTTTGGAAACAAAAAAATAATAGGAGCAAAAAGTGAAAACACATTTTTTTGCAAGTTTGCAGAGACAAATAATCACAAGGATTTTATTTGCAAATGGTTATACAAATAGGGTATTCGATTTTGATTTAGCTTTAAATTGGAATTGGCAAAAAACTATAACAATTTAACATTCAACTTTTCAAGCTTGCAAAACAAATCAAAATTCAAATCAAAATTTTGTAATGGAAATTATGAGTTCAAAGAAAAAAAATAAAAAATTTATTGTTTTAGCATAGAGTACTTTCACAAGAAACAACAAGCTTATTAAGCATACACAAAGCCAATTCAAGTACATCCAAATTAGTGGTGAAAGCATAAGTCCAAAGTGGCAATTATGACAAAAATAACAAATTATTTACAATCTCTCTAAAACTGGTAGATGTAAAATCTTATCTAAAGTCTATAAATCCTAACTAGTATTTTTCATCTTGTCATTAAAATTTTGGTAGAACAAATAAATAAAATAATTCTATAATCAATTTTCATAATAGCTTTTGGTAGTTAATTTTTAATACTTAATTTTAGTAATAAATTTGATAATAAACTTTATGTATAAAAAATCCTAACAATTGTTTATAACTTTTAATAATATTAAGATATAGTTGGTGGTATTGGTTCAAGTGTTGTTATTTAGATTTGATTATTCATCAAACATAAAGATTGAAAATTTGTAGAACACAAGGACTAATTCAACAATCTTGCTAAACATTCTACAACAATTTGCAAGTTATATACATCATAAACAACTAATCAACAAACCACACATGGAACAATGATGAAATTGGAAATCAAGTAGGAATGTAAGCAAGGGCAAGAATGTTACCAAAACATGGTTCATAACAAGTCTACGTCACCATTCCAAAATCCAAGGAATGGTTCATTGTGAACTACACATTTAATTTTATTGGTGGATTTCTACCAACATTTTACATATTCAAGGGTGAAAGACTATGAGAAGATTACATCAAAGACTACAAACCAAGGACATGTATGCCAATGCAAAAAAGGCTTGGATGACATCATTTTTATTCAAAAAGTCTTTGAGTTTTTTTGCAAGATGTCAATTTCAAGTGGGATTTTTCTATCCAACCCTCATATATTAATTCTAGATGGGCATGTATCACATGTTACTCTAGAGGCCATAGAGTAGGCTCATTAATTTGGCTTCAACATGGCTATTTTACATCACATATCTTACATGTTTTACAACCCTTGGTTGTGTCATGCTTCAAGCCATTCAAATTTGCATTTAAGAGGAGGAATATGGTACCATGATAAAAAGTAATTATAATGGATTGGACGAGATCACATTGGCTACATGGATAGACAAGGTGCTAGACTAGGCACTACTAGGTTTTTTTGTCAAATCTAGCTTTAGGGTTACATGGATTTAGTCACTGAATCCTAAGGCTATGGATGAAAAACTTTGTCTTGCAAATATGTAAATAACACAACCTCCAAGCAAAAAGGAAACAAAACATTTCAATTCAAAATTTAGAGAAAAGGAAAACCAACAATGGAGTGAAAAATCAACAACAATAAAACTTTTCAACATAGCAACAACAATTGAGATTGCAAACACAAGTAATGAACAAGAACAAAAAGAGCTTCATTATTATGTGAACATGCCACATAGCCCTATTGTAACACAAGCTCACAAAAGAAAGAGACAAGGAGGAGATAAATGTCACAATCAAATATGATGATCAATGAAAAAGGAAATAGAATATTGTTATTTTGCAATTGATTTCACCACATGACTTGCATGATGCACAACAAACAACATAACTTGTCACAACCTGCACCCCACACAACAAATAACAAAAAAGGTGCTTAGAAGGATAATGGCCTATTCATAGAAGAAAGAGATGAACATCACCAAAGCCATAGAGGGGGAGGGGGGGTTGGTTCTACCTACTAGTGGTTGTTAGTGAGGTTTTTGAGTGAGATGCAAAGGAATAGATAGGGGAGACACTCTAAACAAGCTTGGACAACATGACATGGGCTTCTGCATTTTGCAATTCGAGTCAAGCAACAATAGCTTAGTTTGACCTAGGTAGAATGGCAAGAGGCAAGAATGTGTAGAGCTCCTCTATTGAATGTAGTAGTAGCATGAGGAGAAGCGATTATGGTAATAGGAGAACAAGGGTACCCTTTGATGGCGGTTCCCAAATTTGTTCAAATTTTGAGTTACCCTAAACATCCTAAACCCCGTCATCGTTCATCTATACCCCAAAACCCAAACAACAGTTTCAACCGTTAATGAGAATTGAATGAGATTCCCATGGCAAAAAACTTGGTATTCCATGTAATTCTGTTTGGTAACTTTGTGCATGCATGAGCAAATTTTTTTACTGGTTTTTTGTAGGGTGAGTTTTTTTTGGGAAGTAGGTGTGGTAGTTGTGGTAAAGTTTTTCTTAACAGGAAGACCCCTGTATTTTGGAGGGTCATAACTTTCACAAATCTAAACAAAATTGAGTGATTCGCAAGTTTAATGGAGTGCCCATAGATGGGTTACAAATTACCTTTAGACTCTACCACCAACCAAGTGATAACTATGGTGCCATTGTCTAATAATGCACTAAGTGCGCAGTCATCAGCCTGTCTACCCTAGTAGGGTATGCATACATCCTCAAGTTGTTTCTATCAGTAATGCATTCCCTTTGATCATCCATGAGCTCTGTGATAATTGAGGAGTTAGACCTATCTCTAATGCAAGCCAAAATTCCTGAGTGACTTCGGCATCTCTGGCCTTCCATCAAAGATGAGCCCTTACATGAATCTGGTCAGTTAACTCCTGTACCCTAGACTGACAGTTAGGGTAGGATTAGTTGCATTGTAACGACTAATAATCTTGGAATTTTTCATACCCGTAAAGACCACCTCTGAATTCTCTAGTGTATCTAGAGAGCACCTTTCGATCATAAAATCCATCTAACATGGAAAGTTTCACTCCTGTGGGCATTCCATTTTTGTAAACCCTAGGGTCGACATTTCTTCCTGTGATATGTAGCAGGTATCGCGAGGAAAAAAAACCAAAAAACAATATGAGAGGTCGCTTTTTATGCTCGGTATAGCATGTGGGTGAGGGCATTACTGAAATCGGGCAGCATTCAGCTGTCACCTTGCACAGGCCCTTATTTTGGTAATGCCCTCGCTCGTGTGCTTTACCTTACATGTAACACACCAGCAGAATTTTTTGAGTGTATCTGGAGGCCATGTTATCAAGTAAAATTTGTCCTCCACAAAATGCAACACATTTTGAAAAAAAAAATATCTGACCTCTTTTTAAATCAAAATTTTCCATGATACATGCGGTGGATACCCGCATACCTGATGGGCATCACGGGCAAATGAAAATAAAAAATTCTGCCAGTGCTTTATGTAGGGTAATGGCCTGGTCATACCATTTGGATCTTCATACAAACTACATACAAATTAGAGTTGTGCATTTTTGAAAAACTAGTTATTTTCAACACAAGAAGCAATTAATTCCATGTTATCAAAACTCAAAACTCAGCTTCTAGCATATGCAAGGATAGCATCATCTCATGGGAGCTAAAAATAGGTGGCACATTGCTTTCCGTCAACTGGAAAGTGGCAGAGCTCTTGTGAAAACTCCAACATGTTCATGAAGTTTTGCAGCTGATGAGTTGAAAAACATGGTTTGCTGGCACAGATAATCTTGTTCCAAGAATCAAATCTCCAACACCTACCTCAAGTACTACTACTTTGAAGCTGTGGTGGAAAGACGCCTTCCACAGCTTCACACCTGTTGCCAAGCTTTAGTACATCATCATCTCTGGTCCAGTGAAGCTCATCAAAATCGAAGGTTATATCATCTACCACCTTAAAAGCTGTGGTCAACAGTGTTGGCATTGGGCATTGGGATAGGTTCTTGGAGAACAATTGATGTACCATCCTGAGATCAATGTAACTAGAAATGCCCAACGCAATTTTCCACTAGCAAACAACAATTGTGATTCGTAGTCTTAGCATGCTTAATGACAAAGCTATGGTTGCTCTCTCCTGAATCAGCAAAAACCCATCAACCTTAAAACCTGTGAGAACTCTGGCCTTACAAAGTTTCGAAGTTCAAACAAGAGGATTGCATGTGATTGTGCCAAATTGCCTATCATCTGCTCAGTACTACCTGCATGAATTACTTCTTCTTACAGGTGAGATATGTCAATTGGCAATGTAGAAAATATAGATCTTGAGTTTATATATTAGACAAGAATTATACCCATTATTGCAAAAGAAATAACATGTCTTTTGTCAATTGTGTCAATACCATGTCTATATATATAACAAGACTCTTGCGATTACTTTCCCATGAACATTGAATATGTACTTAATTAGACCCATAGAAAAGAAAAACTAGAAACCATTTTCTAACTCCATTCCTTGACATCAGCTTACTCCCTGCTGTCTTATGCATGGAGTAGGGAGGGATTTTTGCAAATCTAAGAAATTTAGCAATAATCATGCTTTGTGAATGCCTCTGACAGTAAACTTGCATGACATTGTGGGTAGAAACTGTAGTCCTCTTCTTGCCAATTGTGTCATGAGGTGGAGAAATCTGCTCCATTCTGTATTGCTAAAGCATTGCACTGAGAAAGAGAAATGGACATCAGATATTCAGTTCAGATACAATAACAGTCACAGCCAAACTTCAAATTACTTCTGTCCTTGTTGATACCCAGAAAGAGCATTCATAGCTTTGAATGTTGAAACTTGTCATCCTCATCCAAATTAGCTGGTCATAGGATGTAAGTGTTCATCCTTGCTTGCATTTCTTAGTTACATACCTGGTTTATGCACAGCCTGGTTTCCGTTATGTAATGTTATGGTGTGGGGTGAATAGTGGGAGCATTGAGCCAGTTGGGTCTCAATTATATATATTGTGAATTGTGCATCAATGAACACTGCAGAACCTTGGCAGCTTCAGCCCATGTTTGCCGAATCATTAACGAATTTTGAAGATTCCATTTTGAACATAGAATATTCATAATATAGATTCTTTATTTTGCTTCACAAAAAAATTCTCTTGGAAATTTATTTTTTTTGAAAACTTTCGGTATTTTCTAAAAACTATATAATTTGTGCTGAAGCTGCCAAGGTAACATGGTGTTATCAAATAAGAAATTTGATCTATGGTGTTCTTGAAAAAGGAATTTCATTTTGGGTTTGTTGCAAACTGCTTTTTTAAGGGGATTAATCAAAAGGGGGTCATAAGGGGGTACACGATGATGTTTGCAATTTCTTCCAAATTTTGCTTTTGATCAGTTTTCATCCATTCCTTTGGTTCTCATAGAAAACTACTTAATAGATGCCCCCTAAAGCTTTGTGTGCATCATATGTTAAGCACCCAAGCTAGCATCTCTATATTATAATCATACAGAAATGACTAATTAGAAGTCTGTATATTGAAATTAAGAACAAACTAGAAGCCCTTTCAAATGCTCTTTCAAACCATTGAAGCATCAAAACTGATTGCACAATCAAGTTTAGCATACTCCCCATGGAACATTCAAACATGAACAAAAGATATAACATTAGACGCCATAGACAATTGAGTTCACATTTAAAAGGTTCAACACCTTGAAAGAGTAAGATTGGAACAACATAATGAGACCTTCTTTATATGAGACCTTCCACCATTCACCACTTCCGGTAAACAAAAACCTTTTGTACTTTACATTTGACTCTTGGGAAGGCCTAATTTTGAGGGCCTCCTGTAATTTTGAGGCCTATGCCCTGAGGTCTATGTCCCTCAAATTAGGGGAGGCCCTCAATGGCATCACTTCCCCTACAGGTTAAAGTCAGTGCTGACCTATTCGGGCCCTTATTCATACTCTCGAATGCTGCGGAATCAGCCCACTGTGACCAATTGTGTGGCTGGCAAATTCTGTCGTGTTCCTATCACAGGTCTGAAGCATTCGCACGGTGTGTCCTTCCTTTAACACCAAAGAGTGGGTTGTATTCAGTGGATTCTGCCAGGTGTGAACACCCTAGGGTCACCCAGGGTATGCTTACTTGGCAGAATCTGACCTCTACAGCCTAGTCTCTAGTACATTTCATACATTCAAAGGTCTAAGTGCAATTGGGTGACAAGAGAGTGGACAATGGAGTGATTGAAAACTGGTGCACTAGTCCATCAACAACAGGAGATGGAGAGGTGTCACCATATTCCAATCTCCACAGAAAAATGAGGGTAAAAAGAAACAGAAAAAGACAACTTGGATCAAAGGTTTTTTTTTTTGGTGACACCCACCTAGTGAGCTGATGATCATCATGCAACACCAAAAAAAGATTCTAGGGTAGATATACTGGTGAGCAAACACTTAAGTTCTCAGAGTGCATGTGTCACTTTTAGCCTTGGAGGTTCAAAGGGTCTAGGTAGCTTTTCACTTAGCAACCCTATAAAACCATTTACAGACGTCCATTTGAGTTTGAATCAATCAAGATAAAATTTCCAATGCAAAAGGGGAGGTGGGGGGCAGGGGGTGTTTGAAAAAATAGTCCAGCCTCTTGTGAATGCATATCCTTCCATGTGCAACTGAGTTGCATACTATAATTGAACATGTTAAACTTCATACACAAACAATATCCCTCTTATTTCCAGAAAATGTTGTTTTCCTTTATTTTGACCTTCAAAATATTTTTAGTTGTACAAACCCCATTCATGGCCAAATAGATGATAGAAATGTCCAACAACAAATATTTTTGACTATGGGGAGAGTGATTACCCATTACTAAACACAAAAAAACAACATTTCTGAAGGGAAGGTTTTAAAATCATAACAAGTTTAAAAATTCAATCATTTGGTTATAGGGTATCACTGAACAGTTATCAGATGGGCTGTGTTTGTCAACAGGCCATCTTCTGAACTCTCTGGGTATTTGCTCACTAGCTATGGGCAAATTTGATTATGGGCAAATCGAAGTAAAATTACAAAAAGATTTAAATTTGGTAAGGTTATTTTCTTGCCCTTTATGGAAAAAAACCAAACTGCAGATTGAACAGGATGATGCAGATGCATGACTTTCTTTCATCATATGCCTAAATTTCCGACAACGGGTTTGCAGATTTCTGATCATGGATTGCATAAACACTCAGATTTCCAACAACGAATTGCAGAAAGACTAGATTTTCTGAAAATGGATTGCATCAGAAAAGACTCATCTGCAATGAAGTCTAAGTGAGTTACTAAATGTAAGTCAATCCCAAACCTTTGTTCCAGTGAGAGCGAGAGAGAGAGTCACGAGCAAGAGAGCCATAACAGGAAGGGAGCAGCACACTTACCTACTGTTCCATCCAACATTCCTCTTGTTCTTGTTCTTCACTGGAACATTTGGACGATCTGCAACCCCCAAAACAAAAAAACTGTCAGCCAATTTTCCTCTATTGCACGGAGCGCGCCGTCAATAGAATGGGGCCAGTTTATTAGGGTGACGGTCCTTCCTCTTCCCCTCGTGGATCCTATCCCCAATTTGGTATTTTCCAAGTTTAGACACCCAAGAAGAATACATTGTTGTGTGCAGGCAGTGTGCCAGAGCACAACAGCAGCAGCAGGAGCAGCGTCTCTCTCACTGCAAATAATCTTGCAGGACTTCCTTCTTCCTAGACCCTAAAAAACCACTGGTTAGTAATAGCATGAGGGGACTAGATTAGGGGAGTGGGGAAGAGGGAAGAGGGAAGAGAGGTAGCTCATAATGTGAGTGGGCCTGACTGAGCACCTGTTTTCTTACTGCCATTAGATTCTGCCTTAATTATGGATGTTGAGTGAATTCTGCCTTAATTGTGGTGTGTTTAGTGGGCTATTATTTGCATTTGTGTCTCTCTGGCATTTAAAACAAGCTGTGTGTCACACTGTCGCCTTGCCATTTACATTAAAACGTATCTTAAGGCAAAAGAAGAATTGTGGAAACTCAAATATTTCACCATGCAAAAATATAATCTGCAAAAAATCCTCTAAAAAAAAAAAAACCAAAATCCTTCAAGATATTATAACCAATCTCAAGTTTCAACACAAGCCAAAATATCATGTTTCCAAAAATCCTCATATGAAAATAAACCTATTAATTACCTAGGGGCCAAAATCCCTTAAGCCACTAAATTCTATATAGAATCTAAACACCATATCCTTGCCTTGGTAGTAGGCAAGGCCAACAAACAATACCCCTGGGGTCTTTGGTGAGAATTTAGAAGTTAGAACCATAACTGGCAAGTACTTACTAACCATCATTAGATGGGCTGCCTCCCAAGTTCTGTTTTTGAAATTTTTTTTACAATGGGTCATTTTGATTGGACTATTATTTTAGCAGTTTCCAGTTGAGGATGGAGTGCCTCCCCTTTGGCTCACCTATCTAGGTCAGAAGGGGAGAACTTTGGGCAAAGGATATGAGGTAAAGTGAGGTGCTATTGGGAACACCCTTGGGAACAATTTGAGAACAGACAAAATAGATTAGGGAACACATTGGGAACAAGAAAAAAATTCCTCCCCCCTCCCCCCTTAAAAAAAAAACCAAGGACCCCTCAGCCTTCTCATTGGTTGTATGAAATTTATATTTTCAAATCGGTTTGTCACGATTTTCAACTTGGACTAATAACCCCATTAGAAATTCAGGGTACTTATTTGGTTCAGAGCTTGCACTTTTTTGTATGTATACTTGAATGACATAAGGGAATTTATTTATAGTCCATGTAAGTGTATAAAACGGGAAGTGAAGTGAAAATTTGTGTATGTCTCTATTTTGTCGTTTAAACCTGTGCAACTATAAAACAAATGGCCATGTAAAAATATGTAATTTCTATTTGAGGGGGGTCTTTGCCAAAAGTTTTAGAACTTTTTGGGTGATGGGCCAATCAAAGTGGTCCATTGTCAAAATGAAAAAAAAAAAGAAGTTTTGAGACACACCATAACTAATTAGACTAATTACTATGAATCACCATAGTCACCCAAGTTCTTGTAAAGGCTTATGAGCCAAAAATGGTGATGAATGGAGTTAAGAATGGAAATTTTTCTCAAGCAATGAGGTGGGGCAACACACACCCAAGATGCACCCAATATATTTCCACCAAGAGCACCACACATTGTCCCATATC
>Ga0209611_10004645_pt1 | contig 23398 bp, 18 predicted proteins | sample S1TSphgellanicum_3_FD_187693 | JGI IMG/M metagenome (GOLD analysis project Ga0209611, IMG submission 187693) | Host-associated microbial communities from peat moss isolated from Minnesota, USA - S1T2_Fc - Sphagnum magellanicum MG (SPAdes) (version 2) | ecosystem: Host-associated > Plants > Peat... | reverse complement strand
AGGGACCACGGAAATGAGCCGGTGGCGTAAGCCACCGGAATGCGCAGCAGAAAGTGACGAGCCCCGGATGGGGCGATTGAAAATTCATGAGGTAAACCGCGTCTTTCAATCGCCCCTTTCGGGGCTCTGCCATCTTCTTGGCCCTTACCGGTGGCTTACGCCACCGGCTAATATCCACCGGCCCTCCGGGCCTTGGCCGGCGACTTTCGCAGAGGTCTCTTTAAGGGTGGCAATCCCTCAGCCCAGGGTTGGCGCATTGCGCCTACCCTGGGTATCTTCTCTTCGCCTATCAACCCTGAAAGGGTTGAAGCAGGGCTTTATCGGAGTGATTGGTTCAACCCTTTCAGGGTTGTGTCGCTCCTCAACCCAAACCCAGGGTAGGCGCTGGTGCGCCAACCCTGGGCTAAATGATCGCAATCCTTTCAGGATTGCCGGAGGCTGCGCAAGCAGCGGTATTCATTTCCAAGCATCTCTTTCCTTATGCGTCTGATGAGAAAATTTTTGGCGATACTCGGAATCGCATCCTCTGTATTTGGATCCTTTCTTCGCGCCGACAACGTGCCGCTCGATACCGACGCGCTCGCCACGCTGGCGGTGCAGGACCACGGGCGCAAGAAGCCGTTCACGACCTTCGCGCACGAGATGCTGCTCTCGCTGAGCGGTCACGCGACCTACACGCTCGACAACCCAGAGGGCACGAAGACCACGCTCTCGCCCGAGCAAGTCGTGCTCGATCTCTGGTTCAAGCCGGACGGCTGGGATAACCGCCCGCTGATCATGATCAACTTTCTCGAGTTGAAGAAAAAGCTCGGCGTGGACGAGACGCAAAAGCTTTTCTCGTTTAACGAGCTGATCAAGAAGCAACCATTCATGGACCTGCTCGCCGAGGCGCAAAAGCAGCGTCAGGCGGGCAAGGGCGAGACCATGCCAGCGCTGCTCAAGGAAGCAGAGCAGCTCGGCCAGCGGATGCAGCTTTTTAGTGATCTGGTGGGTATCAAGAAGATGGCGATCATTCCCAATACCAAGTCGCTTGATGGCCCGTGGTCGAACCCAATTGGATTTGTTGCTGGATCCCTCAATCTGAGCATCGTCATCCCGCCGAACGCCGACCCTGCAGCAGGCCAAGAGGTTGGCGACCTTCTCAACGCTTGGTATCAAGCCTACAACCACGGCGATATCGGCCGGTTCAATTTACTTACTCCGCAATTGGTTGATGCGCTTCGCAGGCTCGCGCCACAATTTTATCCCAGCGCCTCGTCGCTCCGCTTCGAGCACACCTACATGGTGGTCGATCCCTTCATGTGGGCGTGGATCGTCTACTTTTGCGCGCTCGTCGTCCTGCTGCTCACGGCGATTTGGGCGCAGCGCTTCGGCTATCTCCTGACCTGGGCGTTGACCCTGATCGGCATGGGCCTCGAAATTTACGGCTTCGCGGCGCGCATCATCATCTCGGGCCGGCCGCCGGTGACCGATCTCTACGAAACCGTCATCTGGGTCTCCTTCATCGGCATGGTCTTTGCCGTGATTCTCGAGGCAATCTACCGCAAACGCTACTTCCTCTACGCCGGGCTGCCCGCCGCGATCCTCACGCTCATCGTGGCCGATTCCGACTCGACCATCCTCGACTCGTCGATCAATCCGCTCACCGCCGTCCTGCGCAACAACATGTGGTTGACCATCCACGTGCTCTCCATCGTCTCGAGCTACGCGGCCTTTCTGCTGACTGCCGTGCTCGGCCACATCGCGCTGGTGATGACTTTCTGGGGCAAGCGCTACGCCAAGGCGCAGGCCGAGGTGCACTACTTCATCTACCGCGCGATGCAGATCGGCATTCTGCTGATCGCCACCGGCACGATTCTCGGCGGCGTTTGGGCCTACTATTCCTGGGGCCGCTTCTGGGGCTGGGACCCGAAAGAGACGTGGGCGCTCATCACGTTGCTGTTCTATCTCGCGCTGGTGCACGGACGGCTCGCCGGTTGGGTCAAGGGCTTCGGTCTCGCGGTCGGTTCCGTGCTCTGTTTCCTCTCCGTGATGATGTCGTGGTACGGCGTGAATTTCATCCTTGGCCAAAACGGCAAGAGCCTGCACAGCTACGGTCTGAGCACCGGCGGCCTCGGCTACGCGGGCGGCTTCGCCGGGTTTGAGATCGCGTTTGTGGCCTTCGTGGTCTGGTGGAATAAATACCGGTTGCCCCGTCCCGCGGCTTCCGCATCGCGTGATGAGCCGGCCAACAAAGTAGCCAATCCAGCTTAAAAAAGTAAGCGATTCAGGCTCCGCAAGCTTTGCAAGGCTACCGCCCTTTCGCCGGAGTGTGGGATAATCGCGGCATGCGGTTTCATCCTCAAGCGTCCCTACCGGACGCTCCGCTTTCTCGATTGATCCCTATTTATTGAAAATCCCCACGGCTCATACGCCTGATACGCCTGACACGGCTCACACGGCTCACACGCTCATTTTTCTTCGCAGGAAATTTACGCAATCGCGGGCAAAATCTTTTGCATCCGTGCACCGCTGAACTATTCTCCGGCCTATGAGTTCTCCCGTCCGCGATTTCATCACGCACCATTACCGCCATTTCAACTCCGCCGCATTGGTTGACGCGGCCAAGGCCTACGAGGCCCACCTCGCCAAGGGCGGGAAGATGTTCGTGACGCTGGCCGGCGCGATGAGCACGGCCGAGCTCGGCCTCTCGCTCGCGGAAATGATCCGGCAGGACAAGGTCCACGCCATCTGTTGCACCGGCGCGAACCTCGAGGAGGACGTCTTCAATCTCGTCGCGCACAATTACTACGAGCGCGTGCCGAACTACCGCGACCTCACGCCCGCCGACGAGCAGGCGCTGCTCGAGCGCCACATGAACCGCGTCACCGACACCTGCATTCCCGAGATGGAAGCGATGCGGCGCATCGAGAGCGCGGTGCTCGACGAATGGACCCGTGCCGACCAGGCCGGCGAGCGCTATTTCCCGCACCAGTTCATGTACAAAATCCTCGCCTCGGGCGTGCTCAAGAAGGAGTACCAGATCGACCCGAAAAACTCGTGGCTGCTCGCCGCGATGGAGAAAAACCTGCCGATGTTCGTGCCCGGCTGGGAGGACGCGACGCTCGGCAACATGTACGCGGGCCACGTCATTTCCGGCGACGTGAAGAAGGTCCACACCGTGCGCACCGGCATCGAGTACATGATCGAGCTGGCCGAGTGGTACACCAAGACTACGGAGCATAGCTCGATCGGCTTTTTCCAAATTGGTGGCGGTATCGCGGGCGATTTCCCCATCTGCGTCGTGCCGATGCTGCACCAGGACCTGCAGCGCACCGGCGTGCCGCTCTGGGGTTACTTCTGCCAGATCAGCGACTCGACCACCAGCTACGGCTCCTATTCCGGCGCGGTGCCGAACGAGAAGATCACCTGGGGCAAGCTCGGCATCGACACGCCGAAGTACATCATCGAGTCGGACGCCTCGATCGTGGCGCCGCTGATCTTCGCGTACCTGCTCAACTGGTAGGCCGCGCTAGCTAATCCAGATCATCGCCACGATCTCGGCGACCAGCAGGCCGACGAGCGGAAGCACCAGGCGTCCGCCGAGCGTGCCGCCGCGAAGCCTCGATCCGCCCCCGCTCACGGTCACGGACGAGACGACGAGGACCGCGAAGAGCGAGCCGAAGGTCGCAACCGTGAGCCCGAGCAGGGCCTCGCCCCAGTTGGCGCCATGCAGTCCAGGCTCCAGCACGGCAGTCGTGGGATTCGCGGGATCATAGCGTACGTCGGCCTTGGCGTCGGAAGGGTGCGCTTTCACGGCGGCATTCGCTGACTTCGATCCCCACGTGCGGCCGGGCGCGACCATCGTGCCGGTGTAAGTCGTGCCCGCCACGAGATAGGTATAGCTGATCACCGGTGTGTAGCTCGTGCCGTGGGTGCGTCCGTGGGAAGTCGATTCGCGCACAGACGACGTGATGATCTGGCCCGAGGTGACCGGCCATGAGGCGCTTTGTGACGCTTCGACCGCCAACAACGCGCCCTTATACGCGGTCCACAACCCGAACGGCAGCACGAAGCCCGCGACGATCAGGGCAATGATGATCCGAATGATCGACGGCATGCCATTCGCCCCGATGGAGCCGGCGCGGTTTAGAAACCCGGCAAGCCGCCCCCGAGTCCGGCGGGCATGATCTTGCCGAGCTCCTTCGCCGCGTCGGTCTTGCCCTTCTCGATCGCCTCGCGCACGGCGGTGACGATGAGGTCCTCGAGCATCTCGGCGTCGTCCTCCTTGAGCAGCGCGGGATCGATCTTGAGGCTGACAAGCTGGCCTTCGCCGGTGGCGACCGCCTTCACCTGGCCGCCGGCGGCCTCGGCCTCGTACTGGCGCGCGGCCAGCTCGGTCTGCAGCTTCGCGGCCTTGGCCTGCATTTCCTGGGCCTGTTTCATCAGCTTCATCATGTTCATGGCGATTCCTTGGGTCGGGGACGTTTGAGCGGCGGGCAGTTTAACGGCAACGCTTCGCCGCGCGCAACCGATTCATTTCAGGTCGAAGGCCTGATCGAAGTTGATCGCGTCGGTCTCGGTCGCCGTCAGCGTGGTGACAGGCGACGTGGGGCCCTTCCGACCGGCAATCCAGGTCTTGACGGCGGCTGCTCCCTGACCGGCGACACCCGGCGGGAAGGCCGCCACGGCCTGGGGATAGTCCTCGATGATCTTGGCCTGGACCTCCGCCTTGTTGAAGGGCGCGATCGGCGGGTCATACTTGTCGAGATTGACGATGCGGACGTAGGTCTTGCCCGGCTGGAGGACCATGTTGGTGCCTTTCCAGTTCAGGCTGCCTGGACGGCTCCAGGCGCCGTTGACGGAGAAGGCCGGATAGACGAGGTCAAAGATGTCGAGATGGTCGTCGGCGCCCGGCACGACGCGCACGGCGAGACGGCGGACGTCATTGTCGGGAAAGGGCAGGGCGAACACGCTGACGCCGGGCACCAGCGTGCGCTGGTAAGAATGGCTGATGGTCACGCGGCTGACGTTGGAATAACGCTGGCCATCGCCGAGGATCGCGCAGAGGAACGGGCCTTCGCCCAGCGCATCGAGCGCGGCGATGGGAATCCGGCCCGGCGTCCAGAGGGCGAGATCCAGGCCGCGACCGCCGCTGGGATCGATGACGAGCGGATTCAGCAGCGGCACCATCGCCTTATGTGCGGGATCATTGGCCGAGCAGACCGCGAGATTCCACGTCTTCACGCCCGCCGGGAAACCGTCGAGGCTGGACGGCTCAATGGTGATGGAAGGGCCGTCGCCGGTCCAGTCCCACGAGGCGTAGGTCGAGTTCCACGGGAACCAGATCACCGTCCACGGCGGGGTTTCGGCGTGGAGGGGAAGTGAGGCAAGCATTCCCGCCATCAGGCTGGCGGCGAGGGCGAAGGCTTTCATGCGGGTCGCGACGGAAAGTCAGGCGACGATCTTCGCCTCGAAAAGCTTGAGCGCGTTCTGGATGATCGGATCGTTCACGAACGTCTCCTGCGTCATGCTGGGCGGCGGCGGCGTGGGTTTGCCGGGAATCGCGGCGGGCGGCGGCGCGGCGGTCTCGGCCGCGGCGGCGTTCACCGGGTTGGCGATCTTGTAGACGATGCTCACCTTCACCCCGAGCTTCTCGTCAAGCGCGCGCTCAAGAACCTCGAGGTTCCGCGGGCTGCGCAGGTAGTGGATCTTCTTCTCCAGCGTCGTCGGCACGAGCACCTCGAGCTGGTCGGCCTTCACCGTGTGGAAGGTGACGGCGCGGATCGTGTCGGCTTCCAGCGCGTTCTTGGCCGCGAAGGTTTCCACCGCGTGCTTCCACGCCGCTTCGGCCGCCCCTGTGGAGATGCCGGCCGTCGCCGGAGCGGAAAGCGCCGACGCCGGAACTTTCACCGCGACGGTGGTCGCCGGCGGCATGCTGGGCAACACGACCACGGCTGGAGCGCCGGAGGGCTTCGGCGTGGAAGGCGGTGCGGCCGGAGACGTCGGCGCCGTGGGCGCGCCGCCGAGCGACTCGAGGATGCTCTCGAGCGAAACCTTCTCGCGCAACTGGCTCATCTGGATGAGTGCGACCTCGAAGACCACGTCCTTGGCCAGCGCGTAGCGCAACCGGCTTTCGAGATGGCTCAACTCCTCGAGGATGCCGAGCGCCGCGCCGCGCGTGATCAGCGGCGCGACTTCCGCGAGCACGTTCTTCTCCGGCGTGGAGATGTCTCCCTCCAGCGCGGAGGGTGAGACCTGATAGATGACGAGATTGCGGAAGAAGCCGAGCAAATCCTGGCTGAGACGGCCGAGGTCCTTGCCCGCGGCGGCGAGTTCGCGCGCCGACTTGAGCACCGCGCCGACATCGCCCTGCGCCAGCGCGCGTCCAAGTGCCGCGACCGGTGCGAAGCCGGTGAGGCCGAAGAGCGAGAGCACGTCGGCCTCACTGACGCGGTCGCCGTAGAAGCTGATCGCCTGGTCGAGCGCCGACTCCGCGTCGCGCATGCCGCCCTCGGCGTAGCGCGCGATGGCGTCGAGCGCGGCGGGTTCGGCGGCGACCTTCTCGAGCCCGCAGATGTGCTCGAGATGCGCGCGGATCAGCGGCTCGGGAATGCGATGCAGGTCGAAGCGCTGGCAGCGCGAGAGAATGGTGGTCGGCAGCTTGTGCACCTCCGTCGTGGCGAAGATGAACTTCACGTGCGCGGGCGGTTCCTCCAGCGTCTTGAGCAGCGCGTTGAACGCCGCCGTCGAGAGCATGTGCACCTCGTCGATGATATAGATCTTGTAGCGGCCCTTGGCCGGGGCGTAGCGGACGTTGTCACGCAAGTCGCGCACCTGCTCGACGCCGTTGTTGGAGGCGCCATCGATCTCGAGCACGTCGAGGCAGCGGCCTTCGGCGATCTCCACGCAGATGTCCTCCTTGGGATCGAAGTCGGCGGTTGGGCCGTTGGAGGCCTCCAGCGCCTTGGCCAGGATGCGCGCCGTGGACGTCTTGCCCGTGCCGCGGGGGCCGACGAAGAGATAGGCCTGCGCGATGCGGCCGAGGCGCAGCGCGTTGGTCAGCGTCCGCACCACCGGCTCCTGGCCGACGACCTCCGTGAACGACTGGGGCCGGTACTTGCGGGCGAAAACCTGATAGGCCATGGGTGTTAAACTTACTGCCTGCACGGGTTGCGGCAAGCCTGCGCTGGAGCTTCTTTCGATTGATCCCTGATTTTTTATCTGCCACGCTCGGCTCATGAAGCTTGGGCCCCTGCTGGCAGTGGGTGTGCTGGCTTTGATGGCGGGCTTTGCCGCCGGCGGCTATATCTCGCCTTCCTTCCTGCACGGATCCGCGGGCGTTTCATCGGCCGTTCCATCCATTGCGAGTTTGTCCAATCCGGGGACTGCTTCCGGCACTCCGGCGATGTCGTCTCCGCCGTCGGATTTGGGGGTGATCCTCAAGGAGACGAATTCGTATCAGTCGGCCAAGGATCTGGCGAACTACGCGGACCGGCTCGGCGCGTCCGATTTGCCCGGAGAGATCGACAAGCTCGCGGCCATGAACCCATCCGCCGGCAACGTCTACCAGGCGATAGAGGTGCTGGCGGGCCGCTGGGTGATGCTTGATCCGAAGGCGGCGCGGGATTCCGCGCAGAAGACCCGCACCGGCCCCAACGCGGCTACGGCGCAAAGCGCGATTCTTTCGGCGCTGGCGGGGCGCGATCCCGCGGCCGCGTGGGATCAGGCGCAGCAGATGCCCACCGGGACGAAGCGCGACCAGGCGTTGCAGCTGGTGATCAGCAGCATGGCGCAGACCGATCCCAACGGCGCGCTTGCGCTGCTGCCGCAGTTGGGATCGGGGCAGTCGCGGAGCATTGCCACCTCTACGATCATCTCGGCCATGGCACAGACCGATCCCGACAAGGCCTTGCAAGCGGCGCAGCAACTGCCTGCGGGAGCGGTGCGGGACCAGGCGATGGCCGCGGCCATCAGCGGCCTGGCCACTACGGACCCCGCGCAGGCGCTGAGCCTGAGCCAGTCCCTGAAAACCCCGGCGGCCCGCAATTCCATCTACGGCATCTTCAACCAGTGGGCGGGCAAGGATGTCAGCGCGGCGACGCAGGCCGCGCTGCAACTAACCGATCACCAGGAACGTTCCAACGCCCTGCAATCGATCATGAACAACCTGACGCAGGGCGACCTGAAAACCGCGCAGGATTGGCTCGGCCAGCTCCCCGCCGGGCACGACCGCACGCAGGCCGAGCAGAGTTTGGTCGGCACGCTCGCCAACTCCGATCCGAAGGCGGCCGCCGCGTATCTCGACGGCCTCCCGAACGGGCAGGAGAAAAACAACCTGCTCCAAAATGTCGCCTATCAGTGGGCCCAGAACGACGCGCCGGGCGCGCTCGCCTGGATCGAAAAGCTGCCCATCTCGCAGGGCCGGACGTTCGCGCTGCAGCAAGTCGCGTCCAGTTGGTCGCAGAACGACCCGAAGGCGGCGGCCACTTATGTGACCGCGTTGCCCGGAGGCCAGGAACGCAACAACATGATCCGCAACCTTGCGTTTCAATGGGGCCAAAGCGATGCGAGCTCGGCGCTTTCCTGGGCGCAGGGGCTGACCAGCGAGTCGGACAAGAAGAACGCGGTGCAGTCGGTCGTGTCGAGTTGGACGACGAACGATCCGCAGGCGGCGATCGCCTTCGTTGCAGGCCTGCCGGAAGGGAGCCTGCGCAACGAAGTCGTCAGCAACATGGCCTCGCAACTGGCCAACAACGACATCAACCAGGCGCTGGACCTGGTGAACAAATACACCACCGGGCAGATGAAACGGAACGCGCTGCAGCAGATCAGCTATCAGTGTGGGCAGACCGATCCCCAGGGAGCGCTGGCCTACGGTGAGAAATTGCCCGGCGTGCAGGAGCGGCGGCAGTTCCTGGCCAACGTGGCCAGCCAGTGGTTCAACAGCGATCCGACGGCGGCGGTCGAGTGGTTCAAGTCGCTGCCTGACGATGCGAGCAGAAACGAGATCATCGGGAACGTCGCCTACCAGTGGGCGCAGTCGGATTTGGCCTCGGCGATGAATTATGTCGCGTCGATGACGGCCGGGCAGGGGCAAAACACGATGATCAACGCGATCACGAACCAGCTGGCGCAGGAGGACCCGCAGAAGGCGCTGCAATGGGCCGGCGGCTTGCCTGACAGCTCGGGCAAATCCAACGCGATGAGCAATATCATGAACACCTGGGCGCAGAACGATCCCTCGGGCGCCGCCACGTACGCGCAATCAATGCCGGCCGGCGCGACGCGCGACCAGGCGATGACCTCGGTGGCGAATAGCTGGGCCAACAACGACCCGGCCGGCGCGGCGCAATGGGTGGCGAACTTTCCCGACGGCCAGGCGAAGACCCAGGCCGAAATGTCCATCGCGAGCAGTTGGGCGAACAGCGATGTGACTGAGGCTTCGTCGTGGCTGATGGGCCTGCCGGCGGGTACCGCGAAGGATTCGGTGATCAGTTCCTTCAGCAACCAGATTTTCGAGGAGGACCCGCAGGCGGCCTATCAATGGGCCGAGTCGATCGGCAACAGCAACCGGCGCCAGGGCGAGGTCTATAATCTGCTGAGCCGATGGACGAGCAACGATCCCACGACCGCGGCGGCGGCGATCCAGCAATCAACGCTATCGGATAACCAGAAGAGCCAGCTTTTGCAGCGGACTCAGCAACAGTAAAGGCGCTACGCCTTCCGGCGGATCAGGCCGTCGATGCTGAGCGGCCCGCCCCCGGCGAAGAACAGGTAAAGGAAGACGAAGCAATAGAGCACGGCGAGTTCGCCGCCGTTGCCGCCCATTGCGATCGGCCAAAAGCCCTTCGGCGCGTGCACCATGAAATAGGCCACGGCCATCTCGCCGCTGAGAATGAAGGCCGCGATCCGGGTAAACAGGCCGGCAAGAACCAACCCGCCGCCGACGAGTTCCAGCACTCCGGAAAACCCCGGCATGGTGAAGAGATGAAACGGCATGGGCGCCGGTACCGGATAGCCCAGGACCTTGGAACCGCCATGCTCGATGAAGAGAAAGCCGGTGATGATGCGCAAAATGCTAAGGACGAAGGGCGAATACTTGTTCATGGTGGGAAAAAGAAAACCAGAAGCAGCAACAACGACAGTCAAGTTACCGTTGCTTCCTTTCGGACCTGGCGGGGTTGGCCTGCTGGCGCTTTGCCACTCCTGGCACGGCGAACATAACGCAGGCAACGGGATTTACCACTTTAAAATGGACCGCCGCAGTCTGCGCAACAAAACCCCCTGATTTCGCGTTATAGAAGAGGTGAGCGCGTTTGCTTATCTGAAAATCAACTTGGCAAACGCCGTGATTACCCTCGTATTCATGTCTTTCTTCCTCATGGGAAAATAGTTACGGTAATCTCCGGTTGCTATCAGTTTTAGTGATGTAACAGAACAGATTACTCTGCTATAGTTTTCACTCATATGGCCGATACGCGCCTCATTTTGCACGTCAAGGGCACGGATGCCGAGACGCAGGAGCTGCCGAAGGAAGTTGTAAAGACAGCCGTCGCTGAGGGGAAGCTGAGTTACTCCCAATTGATCTGGAGTCCCGTGGCCAACACGTGGAAGCAGGTGCGCGAGCTGCCCGACCTGCTGCCTGGCGAGACCCTCACTCTGCACGTCAAGGGGACCGAGTCGCAGACTCGCGAGATGCCGAAGCAGGCGGTCAAGAATGCCATTTCGCGCGGCGAAATCACCCACTCGCAATTGATCTGGAGCCACTCGGACAGCACCTGGAAGCAGGTGCGGGAGATCCCCGACCTGTTGCCGGGCGAGACCATGATTTTGCACGTGAAGGGGACCCAAAACGAGACGCGCGAGTTGCCCAAGCCGGCCATCCGGGCGGCAATCCAGCGGGGCGAAATCAGCAAGTCGCAATTGATCTGGAGTCCGCTCGACAGCGCATGGAAGCCGGTGGCCGAGATGCCCGAGCTCAATCCCGGCGAAAGCCTCGTCCTGCACGTCAAGGGCACGACTTCCGAAACGAAGGAGATGCCCAAGAAAGCGATCCGCACCGCGATCAAGGAGGGCAAGATCACCCATTCGCAGTTGATCTGGAGCTCGAGCGAGCACCAGTGGAAGCAGGTGCGGGAGTTGCCCGAGCTGTTGCCGAGCCAGAAGCTCGCGCCCGCACCACAGCAGCGTGCGCAGGCGCCGATGCTGGATGGCCACATTCAGCCCGATTTCCCGCAAGGTCCCGTGGCCCGCGCCGCTGCCGCCGCCATGCCCGGCGCCGTTCCGCAGGCGCGGCCCGCCGTGGTCGCGCCGCCGCGCGTGACCATGGCCCCGGCAGCGGGCGCCACGCCGAAGATCGCGCAGCCCGCCGTCGCGAAGGCGGTCGGCCCCAGCCCGGCCGTGTCCGCGGCGGCTCAGGCCGTGCCGGTGCAACAGGCGAGGGAAATGTTGCTGCCGCAGGCCTCGTCCGGTCCGCACAGCGGGCACGAGGTGAAGGAGGAGCCTGACCATTCCCATCCGGTGAAATGGGTTTGCATCATCCTCGGCGCCGTCCTGGCGCTGGCAGTGGGGGTGAATTTCCTGCTGGTCGACCGGGCATTAACCTCAAGTTTCGCGGCCACCCCCTATGCCAACGTTTTCGTCTACGGACACCTGGGCGGATACTTCCAGCCCAACGCCATCGTCATCTACATTCCGCGGACCGACAAGGTCTCGGCCGAGAATTTTGGCAAGTTCATGGTGGCGCTGGCGCAGAGCACTCCCAAAAGCCCATTCACCAACGGGTATTTCGACCGGGTGGCGCTGACCACGCGTTGGTCGGGAACCGCGGAGTTCAGTTTTTCCGGTTCAGCCTGGGAGCACCTGGGCGAGATGAAGAACGAAAGCGCCGAAGATATCAAAACGCAGATCCTCAGTACCGGCGCCGACGCTTCAACGGGAACGGACATGCAGCCGGCATCGGTCGTGAACGACGCGACGCTGGAAGAGCGGCGCGAGGCCGAATGGAAAAAATTTATGGGGACTTTCATCAAGTCCGGCGCGTAAGGCCGCAGCCTTCGCCCTGCGGTCACGGCGTCTTGTCCGAGGGATACCAATCCTTCAGCGCGGCAACGGCCGAGTCTTTGTAGTAGGAGGCCACGCCCACGATCGCCCCGCTCAGCAGGAGGGTTGAAATGAGAAGAAAACGGTTGCTCGGGTTAAGCTCGAACGGGTCCACGCCCGCGATGAAGAAGTAAATGAAGAACGGCGTGGGAAAGCTCAGCGCCCCCATCGTAATGCACTTCAATAGCAAAAACCGATTCTTCACATTGCGAAAATACTTGGTTACGCCTGTGTTCGCAAGCTAGCATACGCTCGGTTGGTTCTTGAACGTGGAGAATGAATTTCAGGAAAATATGACGAGAGGCCCTGCTTCCCGCCCCGCTAGTGGTCTTCTTTGGTCGCGCCGCCATCCGCTGCTTTTGCTCCTTGTGCTGCTGCTGGGCGCAGGCCTCGCGCTCCCGCTTCTGGCCCAGACGGCCAGCGCCGCCGCCGATGACACAGGCGACTTCGGCCAGTACGTCGTCAACCACCAGGACACGCTGGCGCCGTTCTTCACCAAGAACGCCGGCGACTTCTTCCGCCTGGCCATTCCCGCGCTGCTCAGCCTGGCCGGCTGGGTGATCTTCATCTCGATGGTGGTGGGCTGGGGCCTCGACGTCCTGATCAGCCGCGCCTACGCCTTCTTCTACGCGCCCGCCTACGCCGACTGGAAGCGCGCCATCATCTATGCCACCGGCAGCCTGTTCCTGAGCTTTCTCTACGCGGCCCTGCTGGGCCTTGTTGTCGTCCTGCTCCTCGGCCTCGCGCAGGCACAGGTCCTGATCCCGCTGGCCGTGCTGGTTCTCGGCCTGGTGGCCATCGCGGCGCAGATTGTCTGGATCATCTACATGTTCCGGACCTCTTTCGGCATCTCCATCCTTTTCTATATCGCGGTCGCCGTGGTGCACATCATTGCTTCCTCGCTGATTTCCGGGCCGGTGATGGGCTCGCGTGCCTCGCCCGACATCACCAATTTCGTCGACAGCGTCATCACGCCCCGCCTGCAGGCCGAAGCCAAGGCGACGCGAGAGCAACTCGCCAGTGTCACCGGCGGCCGTGAATCCGCGCAGGCCCGGGTGACCGAAAGCCAGGAGGAAATCGCGCAGGCTGAGTCGCAGCAGACCAGTCTCGCGAAGGAAATCGAGGAGAAGAAAAACTCCGACATCTATACCCTGGCGCAGATCATCAAGCAGCGCGCGCGGGGCGAGCTCGAATCGGCGCGCGAAGGACTCACGGCGTTTCCGGGAAAGTTTCCCGACAGTCCGCTTTTAGCCCAGGCCCGCGGGCAACTCGACGCCCTGAACGGCCAGATCGCCACCGCACAGGCGCAACGCAAGCAGGAGGAAGCCGACGCGGCGCGCGTGGAAGCGCAGAACCGCGCCGACCTGCTCGCCCAAGCGGCCAAGGGACAGGCCACGCTTTCCCAAATGCGCCAGGCGCTCATCGGCAAGAGCCGCCCCCAGGTCAAAGTCCTGCTCGGCCCGCCCTCCGGCATCGGTCCCGACCAGTGGAATTATGAGCAGCGGATGATTATCAATCCGTTGACCGGCGAGCAAACGGGACTCACCGTCTTCTTCAACGAAGGCGCCGTGCAGAGCGTCGATTACAACCGGGGGAATTGATGAAAGCCCGCACTCTTCTCCTCGGCATCGCGGGCGCTGTGGCATGGCTCAGCCCCATGGCCGCGCACGCCGACCGGAAACTCTCGCCCGAGTTGTTCGACCAATACGACCGTCGCGGCTACTTCACGCCCAACTTCAAGACGGCGCTGATCGACATGGTGCAGGCTCACGAGGCGCTCGACAAGGCGCTCGCCGAACAAAAGAAATTCGAGAAGGACCTGCCCGAGCTTCAGAAGGAAGCCGCCGATGCCCAAGCCAAGACTGTCGCGCTGCGGCAGCAACTGGCCGTCTACGATCACCCCGACGAAAACGACTTCGCCGCGCTGCGGAGCCTCATCCATGATCCCGCCGCGAAGGCCGGCGAGGTCATCGCCTTGGCGCAGGCGTATGTGTGGACCTATCCCACCAGCCCGCACGAACCCGCGGCCCAGGAGTTCCTCGATACCTGGCAAAAAAAGCTGGCGGACCAGCAACAGGCCGAAAAGGACGCCGAGGCCGCGCGCGAAGCCGCGCACGCCGCGCTCGTCCGCCGCGCTCAGGCGCATGAACTGAGCATCGCCGAGTGGCGCGATCTCCTGCACGGCCTCTCGCAGGAAGACCTCGTGAAGCTCTTCGGCCAGCCCACATCCAAGCAGGGCGATTACTGGTTCTATGATGGCGGTTGGGCGGTGAACCCGGCCCTTCCGCAAAAGCAGGGCCTCCAAATCAATTTCGACGCCGGGCGCGTCATCACCGTCGACGCCAAACCGGCCGCGCCTTGACCCGTGCAGATCGGCCCGCTGGCCAAGCGCCCGTAGTGCTGGGACGCAAGCCTCGAAAGCGTGCAAAATACGGCGCGCACTTCGTAATTTGCGTGGAAGATCATCGAGACTTAAGTCCTTTTCATTTAAAAAAGGATTACAAGTTTATGTCGCGTGGGCAGCCGACTAAATGGACGGGTCGAACTAACTGATTCCATTACCTAACTGGCGGGAATGGGACTGCACCTGACGCCAGACCAATCTTAAGAAGCTCATTTTCAGATAGTTGAGCTTTTGGGTTTCCGCATCGCTCCGAGTGCTTATGCGTGCGAATGAGGCCTAAAAGACGCGGAATTTCCGTCCCCGGGCGTCCTTTACGCGTCCGATCGGCACAACGTTGAGCCATTCCCGAACGATCGGCCGTCTCTAAAATCAAGCAGGCACGGTATCGGCTAAAATAAGGGCGAGTCCATCGTCTTTTAGACGCGCGGAGGCTCTTTCGAAAGGACCCATGTTATGAGTATGATGCAATGTTCACTGCTTTCCCTGGGGTGCGTGTTTGGCTGCGCCCCGGCCCAGAATCAATCCAACCTGACCGCCCTCAAGGCGCTCAAGATCGCCCAACGCCGCCTGCGGCCCGAAGTTCGCTCCAAGCTGATGAGCGTGGCCAGCGCGCGCAGCGACGCCTCGCTCGCGCCTAACGCCTGGCGCTTTGTCTTCAACGATCCCGGAACCAGCGGCAACTGCCGCATCGTGACGGTCGCCGCCAAGGCCTCCTCGGAACACCCCGACACGGTTGAGGCGTTCAGCAACATCAAGGAAGAGAGCACCGCCTCCCTGCACCCGATATCGCAGGGTAAGCTGACGCTCGATTCCGAAAAGGTGCTGGCCCAGGCCCGCGCCGCCGCCAAGCTGAAGGGCATCACGGCGGCCGAGTACCGGCTGGCCCAGCCACGCAGCACGCAGGAGCCGTACTGGACGCTGTTCCTCTACGCGCAGGAGGACGATCATCAGCACGTCGTGCGCATTCAAATCGGAGCTCGTACCGGCGCTGTCCGCATCATCAACAGCGACGATAAAAAGGGTGACGAGCAATAGGCGTCTCCCTCGCCGCTCCCTTGCCGCTCCCTTGCCTAAAGGGCCCGCGCCAAGCGGGCCTTTTCGCGTTTCGGCTTTCGCTCGTTCCCACTCGATTTCATCCCGCGACTCCTTTAGAGTCTCGCCATTCAGGGGAACGCCGGTTTAGCTCAGTGGTAGAGCAGCGGTTTTGTAAACCGTTGGTCATCGGTTCAAATCCGATAACCGGCTCGGCATCGCTGTTGGCGCCGGGCCGAATTTTTTACGCGCTTTGAGCACGTTGCCTTTTCCTCGCTTGTTGCTGCGGAATCTGGGCGTGACGGCGGCGGTCTTTGCGCTCCTTGAACTTTGGCGTCCGCTCTTTTTCCTGACCGACGATAATCTCGACGGAGCGTTCCCGCTCCTAAGCGGCATCGGCCGCCGCATGATTCACGGCCAGTCGCCCTTCGTGGCCGACATGCTTTTCGGCGGGCACTACAATCTCCTGCGCGACAGTTCGTGCGCCTGCTGGCATCCCGTATACCTGCTGGGCGCCTTGCTGACGGCGACCCCGGCCCGCTTTCTCGCCCTCGACCTGATCGCGCTCGTCTTCCTTCTGCTCGCGAGCGGGGGCTTCGTTTGCCTGGCCGATTTTCTGCGCCGCGAAAACCACCTGCCCCTCGGCGACGCGCGGCTGACGCTTTGCGCGCAGAGTTTCACCTTCAGCATGCTGGCGCTGTGCGCGGGCTCGGGCTGGATCACGTTTCTCGCCAACTCCAGCGCGTTGCCGTGGCTCGCCCTCGGCATCCTGCAGACGCGATGGCGGAGAGGGCTGCTGCTGACCACGCTCTTCTCCCTCCACCAAATCGCGGGCGGACATCTCGGCATCACCGTGAGCAGCACGCTTTTCCTCACGCTCTTCACGCTTGGCGTGGCGTGGCAGCGCCGCAGCCCGACGCCGCTGCTCGTCTGGCTCGGCGGAGGCGCGCTGGCGGTGGTTATCTATTCTCCGCTGTTGCTTCCGGCCATCGAGGGCTTCAGCCGCTCCGGCCGCGCCGCGGGATTGGGCGCCGCGAACATGGACCGCTTCGCTTTTCCGGCGCTGCTCCTGCCGCCTTCCTATTTTCTCGGTGTCCTCAGTTGGCGGATCGGCACTCCCTTTCTTTTTGGTTTTCTTTTGCCTTTCTACGCCGCGGCGCTTGCCTCCAGCGCGGCGGCCTGGGTCATCGTGCCCGCGCTGGTGAGCCGCGCGCGTTGGCGGGCGCTGGAAGTCCTGTGCCTTGGGCTGGCCGCCCTCGCGGTCCTGTTCGTGGTTCGACCAACGTGGCTGGGCGAAATCCTGAGCCACATTCCCGTGCTGCGCTCGATGCGGTGGCCGTTCCGCGAAATTCTCCAGCTCCAGTTCTTTCTCCACCTCTTTTTCATCCTGCGGCCGCTGGGAGGTCCGGCGCCGTTTCAGCGCGTCATTATTTTGCTCGGCGTTTTCCTCTTCGTGTGTCCGCTGTTCTTCGTTCCCGCGCCGTCGTTCAACCTGATGGCGGCTGATCGCCATCTGCTCGTCTCCGGCGCAGCGGCGCGTTACTGGCAGAATGTGAAGGCCCTTCTCCAGCCCGGCGAGGTCATCGTGCCGATGATGAAAGCCGGTTTAAGCGCGCAGGACCGCTACGAGGCGCCCTACAGCCTGATCGGCGCGTACAACTACCCGGAACTTTTCCAGGTCACCGCCGCCACCGGCTACACGCTGACCGTTCCGCGCGACCAGGCGTATTTGGCTGCCACCACCGCCTTGAACAGCGGCATCTACGCGCCCAGTCAAATGGACGCGATTCGACGCGAGCGCCCCAACGTGCGCTTCATCACGCTGGAAAGCGTCAAGCCGCTGCGCATCACGCTGAGTTCGCCCAAGGGGCCGATCGACCTGACGCCGTTGCTCGCCGATCCGTAGCGCAAACTACTTGCTGCGGCATAAGCTTGCGGCGAACGTGCGTTATGAAATCTTGCTTTCGCGCCGGCTTGCCGCCAGTGCTGCTCGGTCTTCTCATGGTGGCGGGCGCCATCGTGCTGCGCGCCGATCTGCCCAGCGGCGAGGAGCTGATTCGCAAGATCGCCGCCCGCGACAAGGAACTCGTCCAGCGGCGCGGGGCCTTTGACTACGACATCGCCATCACGCGCGAGAAACTCAACGCGGACGACTCCGTCGCGTCGAGCGAGAAGGAATCGGTCACGATGCGCGGCAACGTCGCGCCGAGCTATCACACGCGCGATGGCGACAAGGACAAGCCCGAGGCGGAGGCGAAGCAGCAGTCGCGCGAGGAACCGTTCGAGCTGCTCAAGATCATCGACCACTACACCTACACGGTCGAGGGCGAGGAGACAGTCGACGGCGTCGATTGCTGGCGCATCCATTTCGTGCCGAAGCCCGACATGCCCTACGACAACCGCGAGGAAAAGGTGCTCAACAACACCAGCGGTTACATCTGGGCGTCGAAGGCCGACTACTCGCTCATCCGCAACCAGGGGTCACTGATGCACCCGGTCGATGTCGCGTGGGTTTTCGCCACGCTGGAAAAGATGAGCTTTCGTTTCGACGCCATGCCCATGCCCAATGGCGACTACGGGCCGGGCAAACTCGTCTACAGCTATTTCGTCGACACCCTTTTCTTCGACCTGCGCGAGCGCGACACGCGCAAGATGTCCAATTACCGCGCACACGCGGAATAGCGGGCTCAGCTTTGCGTGCGGGTGCGCGCGACGAACGTCCACGCGACCACGCCGCAGATCACGGCGTGCAAGGAGAGCACGATGAGGCAGATCGAAAAGTCCGCGATGGGCGTGCTCGTGGCCTGACTGACGATGTCGTAAAGCTTCGTCTCGGAGAGCGTCTTCAGATATCCGCTCCAGCCCCAATATGCGGCGATGAAGGGCTGGCAGATGGCGCTGATCGCCTTCGGCAGTGCGAGGACCGCGCCGGAGAGAGGCAACTGCAGGCCGACCAGCAAGATCGCCAGCAGCGAAGCGCTCTCGGGTGATTTCAAGGTCGAGGAGATGGCAAGACAGGTGACGCTCATGGCCAGCGTCGTGCCGAAGAAGGCGGCGAATTGGGCGGGAAAGGAGCCGGGAAAATCGCACAGGGTTTTCACGAACCACGTCATCCAAAAGGCCTGCGCCATGCTGAGGGCAAGGACGAGAAAGCCCTTGGTCGTGACGTAGGCCCAGGGTGAAAGACCCGCGCGCAATTCCTTCTCGAGCACGTTGCGCTCCTTGGCGATCTCGCGCGCGCCGTTGTTCGCGCCCATGAGCGCGAGCAGGATGACCTGGAACATGGTGAGGCCGGAGACGAGCGTGGCGGCCCGCACGGAATCGTTGGCGTAGCCGAGGGCATCCTGGAACATCTTGATCACGTCGGTCTGCAAATGCATGTCCATTGTGCGCACCTGCGGTGGCCCGTTGAGATCGAAGATCGCCACCAGCGCGGGGAAGGTGATCAGCAGCACGAGGTGCAGCCAGAGCGTGACCTTGTCGCGCCAGATGATGACGTTTTGCCGGTGCAGGAGGGTGAAGAGCTGGCTCATCGCGCCGGGCGGCGGCGCGGTGTTCAGCGCGTGGGGATCGGGAGGCGCGGGCAGCTCGGCGGAGCGGTCAAGATCGAAGCCGACGAAGGTGCCCTCGAGCGAGGCATGCTGGTAACCGCCGTAGATCGCCTCGATCGACTCACTGCCGTGGCTCTCGAGCAACTGGTCGTAGGGCCCCTGGAAGCAGAGCCGTCCTTCGTGGAGGAGCACGACCGAATCGCACAGGCGCAGGTTGCTCACGGCGTGCGTGACCAGCACGATGGTCTTCTTGTGATTGTGGGCGAGGTCCTTCAGCCAGACCATGAGTTCGTGCTCGGAGTAGGGATCGAGGCCGCTGGTCAATTCGTCGAGGAAAAGGAACGCGGGATCGCCGATGAGTTCCTCCGCCAGCGCGATGCGGCGCATCTGCCCGCCGGAAAGCGTGCGGTACTTCTGGCGCAGAAACGGGCGGATGCGCGCGAGGTCGATGACGTGCTCGCTCCACTGGTCGCGCGTGGCGCGTGGCACGGACGACGGCAGCCGCAGGGCCACGGCGAAGTCGAGGATTTCCGCCACGGTCAGGTCGCCGTGGAACGCGCCGAACTGCGGCAGGTAGCCGACGGCGAGGGGAAGCTGGTGGCGCAGCGTTTCCACGGGATGCCCGGCGAGCAGGATGCGGCCGGCGGTGATGGGCGCGATGCCGGAGAGGGCGCGCAGCAGGGTGCTCTTGCCGCAGCCCGACGCGCCGATGATCGAGATGAACGAGCCCTCCGGCACAGCGAGGGAAATGTTGCGCAGAAGCGCCTTGTGGTCATTGCCCTTGCCGACCATCAGCGAGATGTTCTCGGCGTAGACGGCCGCTTCGCTGCGGTCCGCGGCGTGGGGGGGGGACTCGACTTCGGCGCTCACGTGCAGAGGCTGTCCAAAATTCGCGCGCCGGTCACGTCGAAAGGTCCGCTATTTCGCTTATTCAGCCAATATTTTTAGGGGAAATAGAATCTGCTGTTGAATTCGGGCACCAGGGCGTTCGAGTTCCTTGCGCCGGACGCGCGCGTTCCCTAGAATCTCCGGCTTGCTAGTCCTTCGACGCGGAAGCGGACGGCGAGAGGACCAGCTTGCTCACGCGGTCGATGCCGTCGTTGGCGATCGCGCTGGCCGGATAAAGGCTCTGCGCGTTGACGTACCAGGTCAGGCTGTAGCCGAGTTCCTTCTTCGACTCCGCCTCACGCGCCTTGTTCACCGCGCTGACGAAATCGGCGCCGCGCTCGGAGAACTGCGCCAGCAGCTTGTTGAGTTTCACGTCGTCGGGCCAATCCTGCGTGGCGGCCTCGATCGTTTCCCACGCGCCGTCGACGTCGCCGGCGATCGCCATCGCGTTCGCCTTCTGCTCGGCCTCCTCGGCCTTTTCGACTTTCTCCAGCGCGTCCTTCAGTTGCTGCTGGCGCGCGGTGTCGTCCTTGACCGCGAGCGCGAATTCCAGCTTCCGGTCGAAGATCGCGCGGTAGTTGGCGTCCTTCACGAGGCGGTCGAAGTCGCCGCTGGCCTCATCCGCCGTGTTCTCGGACTTGAAGAAGCTGTTGGCCGAGGTGTTCAGATCGGGATTGCCCGGCCATTCCTCGGCCGCGGTCTGGAATTCCTTCATCGCGTCGTTCAGGTTGTTGGCCTGCGCGAGCAAGCGCGCGCGGCCCAGCCGCAGCCGGGCCTCGAGCTTGATGGCGTTGACCAGCGCCTGCGGCTTGGTCGCGTCGAAGTCGGCGGCGATTTTCTGGATCGTGGTGATCTGCCCATCGACCTGCTCGAAGTCGCGCGCCTCGATCTGGTTCTTCAGCACGTCGAGCTTGCTCAGGAAGTCGCCGACCTTTTCCTTCTCGTCGCGCGGCAAACCCTGCAGCGCCGGGTGAAATTCGTTGCCGACAAACGCCTCCTGCAATTCCTCCGAGGCGGACGCGATGTCGCCCTTGTCCGCCTTGTAGCGGAAGACCTCGACGGCCTGCGTGACGCGCTCGTTGATTTCATCCGCGGCGGTGACTTCGTCGGCGATGCTCAGCGGCTGCTGCTGGGCCGCGCCCGCGCCGCCGCCGGTCATGCCGCCACCCATCATGCCGCTGACCTGGTTGATGGCATTGACCGCGCCGCTGTTCACGCCGAGCGTCTTGCCGATCTGCTGCGCGCCCTGCGCGGCGGTGCGTCCGTTGCCCGTCGCGCCGGCGACGGCCTGGTTGGCGATGTCGCTCGGATAATCACCCTCGTTGAAAATCGCGCGGTAGAAATCGGCGGCGAGGACAACGTGGAAGTAGCGATGGTCGGTGTAGAGCGTCCTGATGTAGTCCGCGAAATCCATCCGGTCCTCGTCATCCATCTTGTTCGCGCGCATTTCATTGAGCTTAATCTTGGCGCGCGACTCCAGCATGTTCAGGTACTCGGCGCTCATGTCCATCTTGCCGATGAGCGCCTGGCTCATCGTCGGCATCACGGCGGCCTCGGCCGCGTCCGGGTCGGCGTTGATGTTCAGCAGCGGCGAATTGGTCGCGTTCCCCTGGCTGACGCCGTCGCCGGTGTTGCCGCCGCCCTTCTGGCGGTTCTTCGCGGCAATCGAGGCCTGCTGCTCGGCCTGGTCCTGCGCGTCGAGATCGGCGTTGTGGTTGGCCGTCTCGATCTCGCTGCGATACTTGTCGTTTTGCGCCTCCAAGCCGTTCTTCGTGCGGTCGGTGTTCCAGAAATTCTCGACCCGGCTGCAAAGTTCCTTGCTGATGCCCGCGTCGAGGTCGTCGTACTCGCTGAGGCTGTAAAGCAGCTTCCACGCCCCGAAGATGTCCTGGTCCGGACCCTGCCGCAGCATGGCGGAAATCTGCTTCATCTTGCCGAAATACTCGTCGATGCGCGCCTGCGGCACTTCCTTCAGGCTCAGGTACGTCTCGAAGCGCGCGCGCAGGGCCGGATCGTCCAGGCCCGGCGTCTTGAGCACATCGACCGCCTTGATCTTGTCCGCGATGGCGCCGCCGATGTCGAAGACCGCCTTGCCCGCCGTGCCCTGCTCGGGCTTCGTCTCGAAAATGCTCTTGAGTGCCTGCGACGTGCTGCTGTCGATTTCCGTCGCGTTCTCATTGATCGTCGACTGCGTCCCGGTCGGGGGGGCGCTGGGAGCAGCCGGGGGCGTGGGCGCAAGGCCGCCGCCGTTGCCAGGAGGAGTGTTTTGCGCCGTGGCCAGCAGACCGGCCTGCGTCGCCGCGGCCAGCACGATCAGCACGAACCTATTCTTTTTCGCATGAGTCGGCATACACGATCCCGTCTTGTTGGACCTCGAGGGAGGCCACGTAGTTTTGCCCCTTGGTGAAATAGAGTCCGCTGAACTTCGGCGGAATGAGCACGACGAGCGGATGGCTGTCGTCGGGCAGGGTGAAGACCATGAGCCGCCCGCTGTCGGCCTGATAATCGAGCGACGCGGAAACCTTCAGTTCCGCCTTGAATTTGTTGCCCACCATGGAGTGATAGTCCGACAGGTATTTGTCCATCGGGAACGGCTCGAGCGTGCGGTACGGGTTGCTGAGATACTGCATCGTGAAGTAGCCGATGACCGCAAGGACGACGATGACCAGCAGGCTGGAAACGATCCAAAGCGCGAGCGAACCCGAGCCGCTGCCGGAACCGCGGCGGACGGTCGACGTGGTCTGGGCGAAGGGCGAGATGATCCGCGGGCTTTCGCCCTGGTCTTCGGGAGTGGGTTGGACGGCGGACACGCTTAATGGAGTTTAGGATTCAGACAAGGCTTCTACAAGTTAAACTCATGACCCCACAACTAGTTGTGGGGTTACAAGTACGACAGCAAAGGGAGCATGAGCCATACGGGGAGTAGAATCGCGAGAATGGGAGAAATCTGCAAATATCACATCTTCCTTCAAAGGTCTCGTGGTTAAGATCCCGAAGGGATCATAGCCAAGTAGCCGGTGGTTGAGCGAGTCCGCGAGCGACACCACCGGTATCCTATAAAAGCGCCTGCATCCCGGCGGAGACCTCTGCAAAAATCTGCTTTGGTTTTTGCAAGCCGAAGGCTTGCTACAATTCTAGCCGGTGGTTGAGCGAAGCGATACCACCGGTACGTTTTCACAACGCGTCCAGACCCTGAAAGGGTCGCACGAGCCTCGCACTAGCGGGTGCGACCCTTTCAGGGTCGAGCGCACCTTTGGGAGCTAACCGGTGGTGGCGCCCGCCCGGCGGGCTTACCACCGGCTAGTATTACTATGTTAAGTAATAGCTTGATCGAGTGGGGGCTTTGCCGCAGGCTACTCGGGCATGGAATGGAACGCGCGATTGTGGCGACGGCATGTGGAGGAGTTGACCGATTTTCTGGCTCCGGTGGTGAAAGGCT
>Ga0209611_10004643_pt1 | contig 23407 bp, 10 predicted proteins | sample S1TSphgellanicum_3_FD_187693 | JGI IMG/M metagenome (GOLD analysis project Ga0209611, IMG submission 187693) | Host-associated microbial communities from peat moss isolated from Minnesota, USA - S1T2_Fc - Sphagnum magellanicum MG (SPAdes) (version 2) | ecosystem: Host-associated > Plants > Peat... | reverse complement strand
TTTTTTTTTTTTTTTTTTTTTTTTGAAAGAAAAAAATCAATCTAAATTCAATGACCTCATTGGTCTAAAAATTGTGAAACAACAAATATGCACATTGTCTTGTGGAGAGCTTTCCAATAATATAAAAACCTAAGCATTTGGGGGTGGGGGGGAGAGGGAAGTTTGAGAGGGTTATGGTGTGATCTTGTTGAACATATCAAACATGATCACACCAATATATCTATTTTAATATATAGACAATGAATGCACAAGCCTTGACACTTATGCACACATTTTCAACCTTGCAAACTCCTCCTCATACTTAGAAATAAGGTTCTTGCACATTATTTGTGCGCGTTTGTTATTGTATAGCCTTGGGGTCAAAAAGAAGAGATACTCTCACTCATGCTCATTCATTCATGTTCATGTTTAGTTGGCAAAATTTTGCATTGTCACTCTTATGGGGTGGGTAAGGTTACTATACCAATTATATATATATAAATGCTTGCCATTATGTGAATGGAGGCTTCACCAAAACCATAAATTCTTTTTCTTTTTTTATTTATTGACAAACTTGCCTTTGCATTATATATAACCCATGATTGGTTCCATGTTCCCAATTTCCATGGGACCACAGGTCATGATATGGAAACAATCATGGAACCCATGAAACAAAATGGGTTTCTTGGGTTCATGCTGCATTGCCTCATTGATAGAGCAAAAAAATATTTTCCTAATAATATTTATATCATGCATTTTTTGCATCCTAACACTCTCCTCTTTGAACGGCCTTGGGTGAACCAGTTCCTATGGTTCTTAAACCTTTAAACCTTGAGTTGGTCATTCGTTTGGCGAGTGATTAGTGTACCTTAAAAACTCTTTTCTAATGATATCCTTTGAACACCACAACATATTTTCACATGGTGCTCTAATTGATAAGGTTGTTATGTTGCTCTTTTCAGGCCTACCTCCACTAAATACATACATAGAGAGGATTGTGCAACTATTCGGGAACACTCAAAGGGAAGAAGAACAATGTAAGCAAGCGCATACATCTGTTCCTTTGGGGGTACCATAGCCTAGGGGTCAGTTTCCACATTGGCAAAATGAATAATTATTTTTTCTTCAAAAAATGAATTCATTTTTAAATTTTTAATTATTATTATTATTATTATTTCAATCATCTACCATAATATTGTGATGAATTCTTTTTTGCAAAGATGCAAAACTTAGTATGAACAAGGGGTGTGTCACACCGTGACCTTGCCATTTACATGAAAAAGTATCTTAAGGCAAAAGAAGTATGAAAACTCAAATATTTCAACATCCAAAAATATAATTCTCAAAAAATCCTCTAAAAGAAAGAAACCAAAATCTTTCAAAATATTATAACTCTGTAACTAATATCTCAAGTTTCAACACAAGCCAAAATATCATCTTTCAAAAAAATCCTCATATAAAAATAGACCTACAAGTAGACATGTGCAATCAAAGCTACACCCACCATTGTAAATCCAAGTGGCCCCTTGCTCCTTCCATAGGCAAGTGTTAAAGACCAAGATGATGCTATTCCTCGTAGTTTTAGGTGAAGCTCATATCGATGAATGTTGGACTTTGATTCACACCCACATTAACAACCATCACATTAGACCTCCCTCTTTCATTGTGAAGACATTCAAATGTATCGATCTTACTTGAAATTAAATGAGACATCTAATGTTAACTGAAAAGATAGAAATGTTGAAAGTTATTTGTAGATTTTGTCTTAATAACAAAGATGTAACTAATCAAAACAAGGGCTAGAGCTCATGGGACGATGACCTTTAAACATGGGGTAGATAAAAGAAGTTCATGTTTTGGAAGGCTTGCAACTTATATGGAACTTCTTGACCCTAGTCGTTTATAAATGTCAAATTGCACGATTGTAAAATTATTATTATTTGGTTTATCAACTATAAACACTAGGCTATGGCTCAAATTGTTGATTGAAACAAAAAAAAAAGAAGAGAATTATTACAAATTTGTAAACATATGAAATATGACCTTTTAAGATTTAGTTTTGACCTTTGAAAATTGTTCAAAATTTTATGATTGTTTCAATCACTATTTGTTAATCAAATAAAAAAGAGGACCATTTTAGGCCCTCCTAGATATTAAAAGCATTAAAAATATGATTTTATTTTAATTTTTTTTGTGTTCTTAAATAGAGAAATTTGAAGTGTTACTTTCCTGAAAAAATTTCCTTGACCATTCATTTGGAGCATTAAAAGTTCAATTTTTGCAAATGCAATTGAAGTTTCAAATTCTACATAACTTGGACAATCTATTGATATAAAATGCAAAGTGAAAAGTCTTCTTGAAGTGAATCCTATATTAACTTGAAGTTGAACAAGTCCAAGAAATTTGGGGTGTGATGTTCCTAGTGGTATTGCTCAAATGTGGGTTTGCCCTGTTGTTGATACAACCTTTAAAACGCTTAATGTTTGAAAAAGGGATTGATTTTGATGAAGGTGATCATCATGAGTTTAATGAAAAAATTTAAACAAAAGTATGATCATCCAAGTATTTAAGGGATTTGCAAAGAAAGTTGTACTCTTTGGACCTAGGCCTTTGTCATGGATGTTCAACCAAAAGACAAAGAAATCTATAAGGAATTTGAACCAATAACAAAAACCACAATGTGTAGGTTTTGGTTGACAAGCTACTTGGGGTTACCAAATTGTGAAGAAATGCACTTTGGTTCATCAAGGAACAACATTAGGGTGCAAACAAGATAAAGGGAGCCACACGTACCATTTAAGGTGATTGCTTTAAAAAAAAAGTTTGTTTGCTAAGATGTTGTGGTAAATTGCTGAAATCTGTTACAAAATAAGTCATGGATTAGAATTTCATGATTTTTATAGTGATAAAAATTATTCATGAAAAAAGGGTGTCACATTATATTATTATGCAAAGGTATGGATAATTATTTTTCATGATTATGTCATTTTTAATTCATTTCAAGTCATTCAAATATTTTAAAAATAATGAAAACAATGTTTGTGAAGTGTTTTTGAGTATTTTATATTCAATATATTCATTTCAATTTGTTCCATATGTTCTCATAATATAACAGAAACATTGTCATTTAAATTAATGACTTGAATTTTATTATTATTTTTGATATTAAAACATGAAAAACCAAGCATTGGGGACACATGTTGTAATTCTTATTTGTATGATTACACCCAATAACAATGTAATTTAATGAGAATGTTTTGATTGCTAGCACTCCCAAGGGGGACATTGAGAGTTAAAATTCTAAATTATTTGTGTCAAATAATAATTTTTGAAGGGCAGTATTAGGTGAAGGAATCTTTTTTTCCTCACCTTATAAACATTTAATTATTCTAACATCAAAATATTTCATCCACCCTAATTTAATTATAATTTTTTGTTTGCATGCAATTTCAATACAATATATTCATTTAATTAAAAAAATTTAGAGCTTGGAGTTGGAAATGAAATCAAGATTTCAAAGGGATTTAAAAAAAAAATAAAATTAATGTGTATTAAGTAATCTATTGTTTAAATTACTATGCAAGTGATCCACTGAAGTGAACTAGGACATATATGAGTAACTATTTCAATACCTTTTAGCAATTTGCTTTGTTACAAGCAAGGTCAACAAATTTTATGGCCAATGAAATTTTCATCATAGCTTAAACATATGAGATTCCATGATTAACAACATCAATTGGCAATACATCTTGTAATTTGAAATATTAATATTGGTGAATGCAAGCTCAATTGTCAACTAGTTCCTCATACATAAATGGAACAATAGAAACAAAATAGAAGACTTAACAACAATTCCTATGATCTTGCAATATAAGATGTTTAACACCTCACATGATCACATTAAAATATAAATTCATTACTTCTAACCCATTGTATTTGATGGGCTGAGTATATTTATTATGGTTCTTTTAACATTGCAAGTAATATTGATGTTGTTGATGGTCCCTTGTGACCCAATATTATTGTATCATAAACCAAGTGAAATAGTCCACAAAGATATATAAGTTTGATAAAATAGTTTAGTAAACTAAACAATAGACCATATTTAAGTTATGAATGAAAGATAAAAATGAAAGAGGGAGGTACATGAATCAATTGCAAAGTATAGCTATCATCTTAGGACAAGGTCAAGCAAACTTGCTTTCCAATGGAATAATTAGTAATTGGACAAAACTTCCATTGATAATTGATAAAGGATGCAAGATTTAACAAATAAATGGAAAACAATACAAGAGGTCATGAGTTAATCATTGTTAATTCAAATAATAAATAATATTTTAAATGTTTAATACATATGTTATATTTTTAAAATATTTTTTGAATATTATGGATTAATGTATATCCTATATTAATTATATTTTAATTTTTAGAATAAACACAACCCTATTATATAACTAAAATTTACCCAATATCCAATATCTAAACCTTGATATTTTTATTCATGTATGTTGTAAATTCAAAAAAGAGTATCCCCCCTAGGTATTCTTAAGAGAATAATGACTTTCAACTTTGGTTTGATAACCTCAGATGAAGGAAACGATAATCAACATAAGTATTTTTTTATGAAGAAATGAAAAAGGTGCCTAGCATGAACAACCACAATTTAAAAACATGTAGGTTTTCATTCTTCAACAAAAGGTGATGATAATCCTTATTAGTGACAAAATAATAGCAAATGTTATGGTGAATGAATCATAGACAATGCACCTATTTGATGTTGTGGTAGAAAATGATATAATCACAACTTTGGACCAATTCAAATTGATGATTCTATCATTGAATATTGATATGAATAACCTCCATGAACAAATAACCTATTTTGAAAAAGGGTGGTTATATATTCATTTCCATGATTTCCTATTTGTCATTGAAATGAATAAGCTTCACATGGACATAATGAGACTAATGAAATTATGTAACTAGTGACAACATACTTGAAGGACCAAGGTTCAAGTAGTAATACAAGTCATTTTGACCATAATTTTGAAGTAGTCAAAATGTTTATTCAAACAAACATGGACCATCATCTTCCACAATAGTATGGGAATTGGGTTGCACTATAAGAAACTTTTATTTCATTTGTTGAAATGGTTCAAGAAGTGATGGAGGAGCATCAAATTTATGAACATGCAAAATCTTGAGAAAACAAATCATAGTGGGAATCAATAATGGTTAATGAAATATATGATTCATTGTTGGAAAATGATATGTGGAAGCTTTCTGCATTCCTTCTAAACATAAACGTAATAAATAACAAACGGGTTTATAAACCAAAACTGAAGTTAGACAATAGCATTGATTGTTTCAACTTGTTGATTGAGTTGTGGCAAAAGGATGTTTCCAAACATATGGAATAACTTTGAATTCAAATTTGATATAAATAATGATTTTTCTTAACGAAGATCTTGATGAGAGATTTATATGGAGCTCATGAATTTAGTAAAGTTTGCTCTCACCAAATTTGTTCCAAAGATTTAAGACGTCCTAGGACTTCCAACTCCCAAAGTAGGAATGCACTTGGAGGTCTTGGAGGCTTTTGCTTTACATTCTTACACACTTGGTTTTTCCCAAGGGAGTGTTTTTGGGATTGAGTTTATGTTTGTGGGTCCAAACACACTATTAGGACCCACATAATGTGTAAGTATAATGGTTTTATTTTTCACATTTTCAAGTGATAAACCAAGTTAATGTTGAATTTTTTAAATTTATTTTTCAAATATGTCATGGGAAGAAAATACGATCAATATAAAATACCCAAAAACGATTTAAAAAGGGTACATATTGAATGCTTTTGTTGCTTAATCATGTGAAAAAACGTTTTTGGTTACTTTCTATTCATTTTATGTACATTCATCTTATTTTCACATGTACATAATAATATAGCATGACATTTTTTTTGGGTCAAATTTTTTTAATGTTGACTTGTTAATAATGATTTAAAAAATATTCATTTGCATTCATGTTATTAAGAATCAAAAGTGCCCCCCAAATACAAAGTGCTTATAACCTGAGTTTAATGGGATTCAAAGTTCAATGAATTTTTGATGTGACACAAGCTTGTACCAACATTTGCCAATCCATGTGTTTATGTTGACAAAACTCAACCAATCCTTTTGGTTGCAATTTTTGTTAGACTAAAAACGTGCAAAGATATAATGAAATTGGATAATGTGGTCGGTCATCGGAGGATCATTTTTTAAATGACTGAAAGGGAAGCTAATTGCTACATGGGTTTGCACACTAATTGAAACCAACAAATGAAGTCTATATACATTGAATACATTATTTGTATGCTAAAGAAGTTTGGATTCAAATATTCCCATCCAATGGTCACACCATGGACGTGAACGTCCATTTGTGAGTGGGTAATTCAAAAGATAATGTGATCCCAACTTTTCATACCTTGATATTGTGGGAAACATCATATTTGCAATGCTTCATTGCAATGTTTGTTGTACAAGCTATGCTATTCTATAGGAGATAAGGATCATTTTTTGATAGCTTATGTTAATGCGGTCTTTGCAAGGGGCATTGATGATAGAAGATCCAAGAGTGGTTGTCCTGTTTATTTGAATGGAGGCCTTGGTAGGTGGTTAAACCAAAACCAACAATGTGTTGAGAGCTCAAGAATAGAAGTTGAGTATCTTGCCATGACATTGACGTGCAAAGAAATAGTATGGCTAAAGCATTTACTTCATGAATTACCATGTGATCCAAAATTTCCAACAAAGCGAGCTTGGTCATATGAGCTACATTGGAACAAACGGTCAAGTTGCTGATGTGCTGACCAAGGTTCTTACACTAGACAAATTTTAGTGTTTTTGATACATTCTTGGAATTCCTAGATAATCAATCAATGAGTAGGAGATGACATTTGAAAGGAATTTCCATTGATCAAAATGCTGCCACAATTAGTGGGAGTATTGGTGTTACAGCTATTTGCATTGTGTAGATGATTTAGATGGTTCCATGGAAATTGGTGCAGCATTGCAATTCAAATTATAGTTTCCTGCTAGTTTGTAGTTTTCCAGCTTTTTGGTAGTTAGTTGCTCCTCTTCTTTGCAATCATTACAGATATATGCCTGCTTGAAATGAGTTGATAGACTAAACTCTTTGAACTATCACATATACTTGTTGCATGCACAAAGTTGTTGGAATGAAGTCTTTCTTTATCTAATTTCTTTGTCTAATTTCAATACTAGGTTGATCCTACCATTGACAATCTCAAGGTTATGGCCATTTTATTCTCATTGTGTCAGTTTTGCTTTGACTGAAACTGACACAATGGTTGTTGTCAAAGCATTAAGATGAAGTTAAATTTCTCTGCAATTTTTTGAACATAAACTTTTAGTTCCAGAAGTTCAAAAATCCTTGCAGTCAAAGAGAGTGAGGAAGGAACTGGTTCACAACTTTTGCCAAAATGGTAACACTTGTAGCTGATCAATTGTGTTGCTGTAGAATCCATTGTGATTGGACTTGGGTTACAGATTTTGCCAGATGATATTAATGGCCACGGATATGATGATTGTGCACTTTGGGATCAACATGGGAAAATTCTGTTTGTTCAAATTCTGAATTACCAGTGGAAAAAAATTACCTCAGAGATTTGGAGGCACTGAAGAGGTGTGCTATAATTTCCCAGATTGGTGACAAGAGCAGGCTATTGTCAAGTTCTTAAGCCTCAATTTGAGTTCACCCAAGTGATTTATAACATTTTGGCATCTTTGAGAAGGGAGACATAATTTGGGTGCCAAGTTGGCTGAGCTGATCAAGCCTCTAACCTTTCCTTTTATATGGCCTACTGTGCATGATCTCTTTCTCCTTGGAATGTGAAGAAGTTCACGATTCATGTCCTGTGAACTTTTTGTGACAGGTGATTGCTCACAAGGTTTTCACCATGCCAGTTTGATCATGACTGTTAGACGGATCTGTTGTCAACCTTCCTCATGGCCACTTCCATCAAAGTTTGTGTGTTTTGAAAGTGTTGCTCTTGCTCTCCAGTTCCATTCTTGTGCATCTTGAGGGGCTGCCATATTGGCCATCACCAAATAGAGTGTTCCGTTGCCTTGTGAAGGAATGTGGTGTCTCTGTGAGACTTTATCCCATCACCAAAGTATCCCATCTCTTTTGCCCAAAGCACTATGTCTTGGAGCTTCTCTAGGTAGGCCCAAGGCAAACGACATGCTATAATATGTCAAATTTTGAGGTGTCCAAAGCTTGATCACTTTTTTTGTGTGATTGCCCAATCAAAGAAGACCATCACCAAAACAAAAGAAGTTTGGGAGCACTCACAACTAATTAAACCCCTAAATGCCCCTAAATGCCTGATGAGCCAAAAATGCCATATATTTTTTAAAAAATGTAGCAAGCAAGGTTTTAATTTGTTTTCCAAATTTTTTTGGGGACTATGTGGAGTGTGGTCATGGGCCGGCATGTTGATGGGGGAAGTCCATGTCAATGTAGGGTTTGGCTTGAATGAAAATAAGGAATGCAGCAACTTCTAAAGGGGGAATTTTTGCCCCAAGGCAATCATGATTGCCAATCAGTTGAAGGATAGTTTCAAAAGGAGTTGCACTTATATTTTGGATGCGGGGATGGTCAACACTTTATTATGGCTAATCGACCTGCAATTGCAATTGGCTGATTTTCTCATTTGATACAATCAATGAAGAAATTTGACAAATTTTGATAGTCTGACCAATTGTGCTACAAGTTGACCTTCAAAAGGTGCCAGGCATATACTAGTTAGTCCTCATTACAATAGCTAAGGTAGAGAGTCTACCTTGCTGAACTTTTCATTTGGTCAAAGTGAAGTGGTACCCACTAGCGGGCCGAGGCAAGTGTCCATGCAGGATGGATGGTGTGGACAGGAAACACATTTTCATTGTGTTTTTGTTCCATAGCCACCCATAGTGGTGAGCTATGTACTAGCCATCCACATGCATCTAATGACCTAGCAGCCACCAAGTGCCTTACATACTTACGTACCTACATAGTAGCCACTATACAGGCTACTACTATACATTCCTTATCTTAGATGAACACTTACACAGGTAAATTACCTAAGTAATTTCACCTAAGTGAGGTGGAAGTTGGAGGGTTTACATAAGAGGTTGGAAGAACCTTGGTAGTCTAATCTCCGTTTGTCCATAACTGATCAAATAATGGGTTTCCAATGGATTCTGCACTGGTGGATGCTGGGTCATATAATGCCTTTCATCGTGGGTTGGTACGAGTACAGACTCCAGACCAGCAACATATGGAGTGGTGAGGAATCCCTGTTTTGCATTGTCAATCTGTTCCCTCATTTGTGTTTTGGGATTGGGAATTTTGTTGTTGCCTTTTGTTTTGCAGTCTGCTGTTCCGTACATTCAAACAGCAAACTTTTGTGCAACAAACATCTGAATTTCAGTAAACATTCAAACAACAAACTTTTGTGCAACAGACAGTCTGAATTTCAGTCTATTCAAACAGCAAATTTTTGTGCAACAGACAGTATGAATTTCAGTCTATTCAAACATAAAACTTTTTGTGCAACAGAGATTGAATTTCAGTACATTCAAACAGCAAACATTTGTGCAACAGACATCAGATTTCAGTTGGGGCTTCTTGAGGTTTTCAAAATCCCCCAAGACTTGCAGAGTTTTGGTACTGCAAAAAATAATCTAATTCGTATGATATTCATCGTACTGAATATTTCATCAACTTTCGGAGTCTGGGTTATCTGGAGATTGTAGCTCCATGTCAGAGGCTATTGCTGTTCAGCAGAGATGAGAACAAAAACCCAGTCTGTGTTCCCCAATAGATGTGGATTCCAGTTCTATAATTGCTAGTAATTAAAAATAAAATTTAAAAAACCAATGTGTGTGTGTGAAACACACAACATTAGAAACTTTCTCCAGTCAACACCAAGTTAGAGAAGTTAGAACCTGGATGTTGAAAGTCGAAACCTTGTACAAAAAAACTAGTAGCCAAAGTGTTGTACTGCACTGAATGCTTTGTCCTTGGCTACTTAGAGCAGTTTCCACCTTCAACAGTATAATGGCTTGTGAATAATAATTTGGATGAAGCTCAAGCTTTGAATTACTTGAAATTGAGTTTGGACTTGTGTATATGTAGAAGATACAATGCTCTTCAAAAGGATCAATAGAGGAATATGATTAGCTTGGATTGGCCGATGTGATGGATGTGATGGCCTTTATTTGATTTTTTAATTGTATATTGTATTTTTCGATGAGAGGGTAAAAATTAACTTGCCTTCTATTTTGGAAATAGTAGACACTTGTAAAAGCCCACATATGTGATGTGTGGGTACCACTCTCATTCTTACTAAAACCTCACTCTTTTTGTACATAAGTATTGATGTTCATGTGTCCACATGCAATAGAAAGGAAGGATTGAAAGTAAAGGATGTTGAAAGCTGAAACACTATGTAATTCATGATTTTTTTATTGGTTTTTTATTCAAATATTCAAAAATGATAAGCATAAAAGAGACCACCTTATCAATTTGGACAAGTCAATTTGGAATTGCTAGTATGACTGGGTAGTAAATTTGGACCTTATTTCAACTAACAAACTGACCAACATAGTAATTATCTATTTGACTAGTAAACAATGGATTATTTGATTGGATTTATACATAAATTAAAATTATTTTTTGGATTATTATTTTAAAAATTAATAGGTTTTAGATAAGTAAGTAGACAAATAATAAATAGCTCTAGATAGGTTGAAAAATGCACTTCAGTAAGTAGATGTTTATAGCCTATCTTACCTAACATAATTTCATTGAACTACTTTATTCTACCTTTGCTTTTTAAACATGAATATAGGTTGCAAGTATAAAGAATTGAACCCCAAATCCTTCATGTACATGTCCACTAGTTAAAGATGACAAATTACATAACTTGAACTTTTTAAAAAACCATGATTTGTAATAATGAAAGTAATATTGAATGGCTTTTGTAACATTTTCTTTGACTTGATAAATCAATGTTTAAACTAGTGCTAGGGTGCAAATATAAATCTAGGCTCAACTAAAAATCATGTCAAATAGTGATGAAAACTACGAACTGTTTTACATGTTTTTTTCTTAACATTTTAAAATTATGTTCATCATTCCAAATTGTGCTAAATGATTAATATGAATGTTGAGGAATTCAAATTAAAAATTCATTAAATTAAAATTTGTATTTTAATTCTAATAAAAGACGTTTGAACTTGAATAGTTACTATATTAGATTGTGGTTCATTTTATAAAAGAATGTGTAAAAAAATAGGTAAAGGACTATTTTAATAAAATAATTTTGATGGTATAAAAATTTAGTTGATAGTAACTTCTACCCAAATTCGAAAAACACTCACAATTTAAAATATCTCGAATTTGAATATTTTAAATTCAAAGTATTTTTTAAATTATTTTTTTTCAAAAATCTTTTACCATATGTAAATGGGGTGAAATGAACATTACATACAAAGTTGTAGTTTATGATACAAGAAACAAAAACCTAAAGTAGTTAACATATTTTGGTATGGTTCAAAATTATGATAAAATTTCAAAATGAAACGAAAAATCTAGCAAAATATACACACTTTGAAAAATTCATATTTATTCAACAATGATTAACAAAAAAAAATGATCTATTGGGACAACTATATATTTTTTATAACAAGTTGTAAAAGATTTCATTCAAAATTTCTTTCATATGAAAAAGTGAAAAATTACTCAAAATGATTCATAGTCCTTTTGTAAAATAATCCCATTGGCTCCTTTGTGTGTATCTACACATGTTGGTTGGATATGTGGTTTTGGCTATATATCCAAATGCACATTAAATGGATATGCAAAAAATCATATTTGGACTTTGTATTTTTTTTCAACTAGACTATCTAGAATTAACAAATGTCTTTAAGGTGGGTAACTTTATCATAGTCATATTTGTAAGGATAACCTTGTAGTAGATAACCTTATCCACTAGTTACAATGGATAAAACACCGGATATGATTTTCTTTGTATGAAATCATTAGAAGTAAATCCTAGTTTTGCAATTGGTATTGCAAATAAATGGCAATGTTTAATTTTATGATATGTGTCCATTTTGAATGCCAATTATTTGGTGACATGTGTCGTTTAAACACATTTTGTTATAAAATAAAATAAAATAAAATAAAATCTAGATAATCCAATTTAGGTTTTTAAGGATGTTGATACATGGCATTTAAGTAGGTACATAGGCCTAGGCTAACTAGGTAAGTTTAGGATAACCTTTTTTTATTTTGGGTTTAGCCTTTAAGGTTGAATTTATTTTATTGGTTCATCCCAAATGGCATTTATTTCTAAACTATTTCTAATGCACTTATATAATTTAGAAAAGTGGAAGGTATGACAAAAGATATGGGATAAACATTTTAGTTGTAAGCATAACCAACTTAATTGCAATTAAGTTATAACTACTATTTAATATATATGTTATGCTAACTTAGTTTACCTACAAGCTATATTAACTATTATAAATAAATAATAATAATATGATTATAGTTATTATTTAATAATAATAGTAATAAATATTAAATAAAATATATGTTTAATATTACCATATTATATTTTATACATTTAAAATAATACAATTATACTTATATTACAATTATAATGATAATTAATAATTATAAATAAGTATTTGAATATTTAAATATGTATTATTATTCTGATATTATTATTATATTTAATTACATAACTTAGGCTAATGGTCAACTGAGTAAGTAATTAACCTACTTTAACCTAGGTGAATTAATTACCCTATTTAGGCACCTTAAGATAAACTAGGCTAACTAATGTAGGCCTAGGTATATTAGCTTATATAATTAGTAATTCAGATGGAATAGCTAGTTTAACTGTAATACTAATTTTGTTAATTAATTAAGTGACCTAGCCTAAGTTAATTTATACTTTGTACATAGCTATTTTTTTCTAAGCTAGGTGAGGTATACTAAAATAGGTCTAATTAACATATATAAGTATATTAACTCAAACTACTTATGTTACTTAACCTATGCATATTATGTATATTAACTTATACTATTTATAATAATCACTTACTGGCTTAGGCTATGGTAGTACTATATATAAATATACCTAATATTTTTGTAATATTCTCTTAGGTTATAAGGTATATTAGTGTAAACTTAAGTATCATAAATAATATACTATATTAAATATGTATTACCCTAGGCCAATCTTTTTGTGACATGTGTCCATTTTGTACATTAATAGTTCCATGTTAGTTGCACACATAACCGTATAGCCCATATAATATACAATGTCAATTTTATAGTTGCATTTGATAGCTAGTTGCATCTAGTTGCAAAATGATGGGTTGCATATGACAAAATTTCTTCTAATGAATAAGGTTTAGGGGCAAAGGGAGAATGTGAAGCTTTTTAACTTTGTTAAACCATTTGTTGTTATCAAGTTTTTTGTCATTATTAAGGGGCAATTTTAGGGTTTAGGAACTTGAAAATAGAGCATGAAACTTTCTATCATTATCTAGCATGTGAAGTTTATTGCTTTTGTTAGACATTTGAAGCTTTCTATTGTTATCAAGTGGCAACTTTAGGGATTACAAGTGGAAAGAGAACACAAAGTTTTTTTTCACATTAGTTTGCAAGAGAAAGCTAAACATTTCATGTTGTTATGCTTGTTTGCAAAAAAAAGCTACACATTTTGCATTGTTGCGCTAGTTTACATAAAAAAATTATGCATTTCATGTTGCCATTATTGGTTGATGCATTGTTGCATTCCAGTTTTTGGTGTTGTTGTGCCAATTTATAGGAGAGAGCTATGCATTTCACGTTGTTATGTTAATTTGCAAGAAAGAGTTATGCACCTCATGTTGTTGGGCTATTTTTTTGCGTTGATGTGTTGGTTTATAAGAGAGAGCTACTATTACAGGGTGAAATTACAGCCCTCAATGATTATTGTCCTCCAAGGGGTAAGACCAAGGGGACAAGGTCACCACCTTATTACTCCACTAAAAGAACTACCCTCATTAATTTATTTTACTACAACTACTCAAGTAGTAAATAAGAAGTCATATAAGGAACAAAGGAGGAAGGTAAGGATTTGCTATCCAAGAACAAGCCTACCTTCTTGTAACTAGTTTAATCCAAGGAGGTAGTGAAAACAAATTGAGAAGGGTAGCATGGGAAAGAACAAACCCCCAAAGGTGGTTGCTTTTTAATGGCTTATAGTACTTTTTACGCCTTTGGATATTATTATATTAGGTCTATAGACCTTTTATCACCATTGTCCCATTTCCTCCATGCTTGCAGGCCCTTTAATGGTTTTGCATGTCACCTACAACACCTTAAGAGGTCTATCTTTTATTTTTTACCATATGTAGTTGGTGTATTCTTTCTTAGCAAATGCCTATCGCCTATAGTAAAACCCTTCAGTTTGCAAGTGGTTATTCGTTATCCTCATTTCAATTTCTACCCTTAATACGGGCTACTACTTTTTTGTGACAACCAACCACTTACCCTTACAAAGGCTATTAAAATGGCGAAGTGGGTGAAACAATTGATGAGGCAAACATGAATCCAACAAGTAGCTTGTTAGATGTTGAAAACATGCACTTGCCATTTGGCAACAACTTGTCAATAAAAATGATATGTTCAACTTGTAGTTATAAAAGTTCAAACTAAGCCCTATGGAAACCACACAACAAAATGTCAATGTGTTGGGGCTTTTTTGTTATTAATGATAATTATGTAGGTTAACCTTGTGCCAATGCCTTCACATTGTTTTTCTTTTTTGTTCATGTTTTGTGGAAGTTATTCCTATGATGGTCACAAAGTGCATGAAGTTGCATGTGCTACCACATTTGGAATTTGCAACTACATATTGTTTCTAATAGTTTTGATCTCTAGATGTCTAACGGTGGGGTGCACACATTTGCATTGGTGGTTAACTATTTGAATGAAACTTGATCACCTAGGCATGTTATTGTGAGGTTGTTTGAAGTGTATGAAACAAGTAGCACTGCCATGGCTTTGCAACTTCAAACTTTATTGGAAAAAATTGGCTTGATGCATTATGTGATTGCTTTTGTGAAAGATGAGGGCAACAACTCTAAAACTATGGTTACACCATTGGAATTTATTGTTGATTATGAACCTTTGAAGTTTTTTTGGGTTTATGAGGGCTTTTGTTTTGGGTAGGGTGAAACACATTACAATGTAGACAATTTTAAGGAAAATTGGGACTACATATAGTATAAAAAGTAGTAACATGTAAGATTTTACTCACTTTGAATTTTTTTAAAGATTGCATGTAGTTAATTTGAACTTCAAATATAAAGTAAATTATTAAACCTTTCAATATGCAATTGATTGGTAGTTGTATCATTGTGTAAAAATACACCAATAATTTTATAAACATTGATTTAGAACCCCTATTTTACAACAAATTACCATTTTGAAAACCCATTCTTTTTATGTAAAATGGTAAAACAACACTTAGCCCATCTACATCTTCAATGGAAAAAGAAATTACAATTTAAAAATATCATAATTTTCATCATTATTATAACATAATATACTAACACATGTTTTAAAAACATTTGATATGAACTTCACAATTTGAAAAGAAATTGAGAATTTTAATAGAGAAGATTCTTATTCATGGTTATCTTTTTACATGTGCAAAATTTCATGGATAAAATACCATTAAATTTAATCCTTCATAGTCCTTTTTTACAATTGCAACATTGTGACAAGGTTGTTGCAAAGTGAAAATGTACTCCAATTAATAATTTATTTGTTCATATTTGTTCCAACTTCATGATACAATGATATATTGGGATGTAAACCACCATTAATTGAAAATTTGAACTACAAAATGTTTTCTAAACATCCACCATTATATACAAAAGTTTCATATGTATAAAAAAATGTTAAACTATGACAATTTTTTGTCTACATCGGTGTTAGAAGTTGAAAACTCTTGTCAAAACAAGGTTTGCCAACAAGTTTATAATGTTTGAAGAGACTCTAGAATTTAAGCAAGTCATACTATTATGTTATGGGAAGCAAAAGACATTGCCTTTACAATTGAGAATCTTTAAGCCTCAAGTGTGGGCCATTGTAGAAGCTATCATTTGATGTTTGAATCTTGTGGTGATTGCATGTGTAATGAACTAGTCATGAAATCACTAGATACTATCAAATGTTTTAGCTATTGTAATTGTGGCCATGGAAATTGAACAACTCCCATTATTGATGGGAGTGAAATTTTTGATCAATTTAATATGGAACTCCATCTCTTGAGCAAAAATATCTAGTTGGAGGTTGTGAAGGTGATAAGACCTTTTCTAGAATTTTTGAAAGCCTTTGATTCTTGGCAAGTTCATAATATGTTGGTCCTAATGTTGGATCCCCATTTCAAATCTTTGTAGGTTGTGGAAAATTTTGTGGGGTGTGGAAATGCAATCTATTTCACAGCAGAATATGATGTGAAAGAGGTCATCCCTTTTTTGATGACCATTTTTTTATTACTTAAACCCTATTGTCCAAACAATGTCTATAGTACCAAGTGATGAACCTAATGGAGTTGCTATTGAAATTAAAGAAGAGGATATTGACATTTTTGGTTTCAGATTATCCATGGAAAAATCTTCCCGAACACTTGTTGTTGGAGAATTGTTTCTATTTCAAAGGTTATTTATTCCACTATCCAAGTATCTAGATACTCTTGCTTGGTGGTGTACCCATGAAAGTGAATTTCCAAATGTTGGCTTCCTTCCCAAACAAATACTCAAGATTCTCGGGTTTCAAATTGGAACTAAAAAAATGGTTAGCTTGGTTGGTGTTTTGATAGCTTGTTGGTTACAAGTTGAGAATTTTGATCAAATTATCACTGTGGTAAAAAATTGACCAAATGATCCACATTTGAATTGTTTAGCAAATGTAAACTTCAAGGATTATATTAAATTTGGAATCACTTTAGTTGAAGACAATTATGAATTGATTGAAGAATTTGAATTCTTTGAAGAACTAAAAGTTGAAAACGATTAATATGTTATTCGCTCTCCAAGCTTGGATTTCCTTTTCCTTGAAATGTTTCTAACTTTGTTTTGGTCCATGTTTCAATGTTGCTAGGCTTTTGGGCTGTTAGGTGCAGTTTTTTTTATCCTTGGGGTTTTTCTATTTCTACTGCTAATCAAGCATTAGCACTATGTTTGTGCTATTGATCAAACTGCAATAGCTTTTTGAGCATTATGTGAACTATTGCTGATCAAGCTACATCAACTATTTGGGCCTAATAACACTACTAAAATTTTTGTCTTTTGCAACTTGTCTTATGCAACTAAAAAATCTCACATGCAACTATTTTGAAGTTGCATGCAACATTTTTTAGTTGCATAAGACAAGTTGCAAAAGACAAAATTTCTACTAGTGTAATGTCTTTGTTCCTGGTCAAGTTACAACAACTTTATGGGCATTATATTGCTGATCAAACTATTGCAAGGTTTTGGGTGTTTTTGGGTGTGTGAGGTGGTTTTGTGGGGTTTTTTTTTTTGCAGGCAACTTGTGTTGTAATGGGCAAAGTTCTCTATAGAATTAGGGTTCCAGTTCCAGAATTCCTCCACGAGCTACTTGATTTCCAATGTTTCAATTTTGAATTTTTAAAAATAATTTGTATAATTACAATGTCAAGTTTGGTGTACATATCTTGTATGCATATCTACATGTTACCTTGAATTTGAAAACTGGCAATGAATTTTAAAAAAATTCAAGGAGTGCATAACTGTGGTTACAAATTTTTAAAACCCTAGAATTGGAGGTTAACCAGCAGTTAATCACTGGTTTCAAACTAGACTACTTAATAAACCGGAACTGGATCTGATTTCAAGAACTGGAACTGGAACTGGAACTGGAACCTGATTTCTATTCTAAGAACTCGACCAGAACCAGACCTGGAGTTCTACTTTTTGGTGGAACTGGAACTGAAACCATTCTAATTTTTTTTTAAAGAACTGAAACTGCAGGTTCTTCATAAAAGGCAAGAACTGACCAAAATTGGTTTTGGCTCTCATTTATTAAAAAAAATAGAAATATAAAAAGGGAATTCAATTTAAGAAATTGAATCCAATTAAATTGAAATTGAAGTGAATTGAGTTGAATTCACTTCAATTCAATTCAAATTGCATGCAATGTTATTCAATATGTTTTTATTCAATCATATTTCATTTTGAAAGAATTATTATAATAATTCAAATTTCGGGATGGGGGAAAAACTAATAGAAAAAAAGAGTGGAATAACCTTTTTGTAATAAATGAAAGACAAAAAATTAAATTTTTTTAGTTATAAAAACAAAGGAATATTTTCTTACTATAGCTATAGATGGAAATATGTATTTCGACTTAAGGAATAAACCTAGGAGGAGGTGTAGGACTAACTATTGGAATAAATGAAAAATGAAATTGACGAATAAAATAGAAATATTACGAGTGAAAGAACTCAAATAAATTTTTTTTCGAGGTAGAGGAAGAGGGATAAAATTCCACTCGTTCTTTTAATAAAATTGAAAATAAGGAAATGTTTTGAATCTTTATGGAACTTAATTTTCACAAAATCAACTCTGTTTTTTTAATTTTTAAAATCATTATTTCATTGTCATGGCTAATTGCAGAAAAGTAGGTATGAAAGGGATTAATTAATTATAGGAATATTCAAAATATTTTTTTAAAAAAAGGGCTTTTATAAAGTACTCCATTAGTTTAAAAAACCTTTTATTTATTTATTTATTTAATTTTATAAATCCCACAACCTTGGTGCAATTGGCCAAGAGGTACTAGGGTAGCATCTAGGAGACATGCGCAAATTTAGCCAAAAAAACATTTCCTTGCCTGCCATTATTGTCCATTTTCAAATATAATATCTTTTGGCTTAGTTAGATAGCCCCAAATTGCTCCATTCTGTGAGTGGGAGAATCACCACCACCCACCACGATTTTGCAGCACATTCTTATCGGAACTGAGTGGAATCAAGATCGACCAAATCCGATCAAATCTCGTATTTTGACAACATTGCAAAAATCATGAAAAGTCGGGGGCACTCAGAACAGCCCCCCAGTCTGTTTGCTATGCCCAGTGCCACGAATCCTTCCTCTCTTTATGAATCGGCATGTGTTTGTTAGTGAAGGGGGACATTCGTTTTTTTTTAGGTTCTAACTTATGTTCCGAGCAAAAGGGGTGCTATACTATGGCTCCATACTTAGAAGTTCCAAATTTTTTTTGTTTTTTTTAAATTAAAAATTTAATAAAAAATTATTATTATTTTTTCCAATTTTGTAATGTTGTTGTTACACTGGTTATCATCCACAAAGAGGAATGAGCCAAATTTGGCTAAATCCCATACAACAAACTATAGATTTAAAAAAAGAATTCCTGCCTAATTCTGGCAACCAAGAGGAACTCATTGTCTAAATATGACGGCATGTGACTTTTTTTTCCCCTCAAAAATATGGCGACTTTTGAAAATCTTTTTTCACCAAAAAAATAAAAGGCCCATGTACAATTCCCAATTTTGAAAGGTGCAAAAAATTTGACCCCAAGTTGTATTTTTACATCTTTTTTCTATCCCCTACTACACACTTGAATTTCCAGAAATTCACAATGGGCTTCAAATTTAGACTTTGTTGTTAGACCTTGCCCCAATGGTGAAGGACTATATGGTATCCAAGCATTAGTGCTAGGGGTTGTTTTGAATGGCAAGGCTCACACCAAAAGGTTTGTTTGGAGGCAATATTTTATTGCTAAAATGTTCATAGATTATAAACCTTGTGTAACTAAATCTGTAGGTGGGTTTTCTACCAGCTTCCTCTAAAATTTTGTCATGTCAGCTTGTTCAAACTGGGGCCACCAGGAGAACGTCTAGTAACAAAGGGAGCAAGCCTCCCAAGGAAGCTTTATAAGTCAAGCTGACCCCATAATGCCTTTTCCAAATTATAAATCTTTTGATCCCAACATCATCAGAAGGCTGCAGTAGCTGGTTCCAAATATGGTGTTACATGGATCTAGTTTTTTTTTTTATAGTTTTTTTAAATTTTTTTAAAAAAATAATAATAATAATAAATAAATAAATAAATAAATAAGTGCACAAGTAATGTGTTAGAACCTTGTTTGTAAATAGTTGTTTCACATTGATTGTGAGTTCACTCAAATTAACTTAGAAAACAAACTAATTCAAACCACCAAATCCAGCAATCCCATTGGCTTTAAAAAGAAAAATCTCCAGGCCTACATGCAACACTATTATGCTGAACATTGAAAACAATATCCCTTTCTAGGATTTCAATTGGTTCTTTATAGTTCTCACAACCTACCAAACCCTATTACCCATTTAATTATTAGTTCACTCAAAAATAATCAAGGGGAAAACACTTAGACCACCAAATCATGCAATTTTATTGGTCATGACATTTTTTTGCACATCTACACACAAGCCTATTCAACACCCTCTCTATTGTTGTACACTAATATTTATGATCTTTCCAAATCATCAAACAATAGAGAGGGTGTAACCTTTGATGATTATTGTTAGAAATGATGAAAACTTGCCAACCATCAATAAAACAAAGCACACAACAAAGAGGGAGAAAAAGGTACAAGATGGAAGGACTCAAGCCTTGGCAAATGAAGAACTTTTCAAAAGAAGATGGACCGCTAGGGGAACATGGGAACAAATCAAAGACCTGAACCCTTAGTCATGAAAACCATATTAGATAAAATTAGGGGAAAAAAATTTGAAAAAACATTTAACCTAAAAGAACCCTCACTTATAGTAACATCACACTTCAAAATAAAAGTTGCATGTGCTCATTGCAATGCTACTTCTACTTATGAAATGAAGGCAAAATCGAAAAAAGATGGTTTCTAATGTCTTTTATTTTTCACACCATGTTAACACATTGATGAAACATGTTTGTTGAATATTGATCACGATACAAGTCATCTTCAGCCTGAGCCACAATTGTTGCACCAACCTACAAAACAAAACTACACACAACACCAAATCTAGTTGAATGAGGTTAGCAATGACAACATTAATCAACACCAGAACACCATCCATTGAAATCACAATTTTTACCTGTTGACACAAAAACTGAAAAACATGTGATAGAAAAAAACATGGGTTTATTCACATAAAACCTAAAATCTCACATCTTTCACTATAGACAAAGAAAACCATCCCACACAACAGAAGAAGATTCAGAATAAATGACTGATGTAAGTATCTGTTGCATTGATCTAGGTTAAGAAAGTTGAAGACCCACCACAATTATGTTAAGCCAATCAACTGATACTTGCATAATGTCTCTGTTGCCTGGTGCATAGCTTTCTGGCACGTGAACACAAGAAGTTGGATTTTCAGGAGAATTGAGTCTCTAAGCTAACTGGCTACTCCTAATTTCAAAGCAGCAACAGTTTCAAATAGGAAATGTTTCCAGCTAAAAATGTGGGGACCAACACCACACTGCACCTTTCACTTAACTCTCCCTGGCAGGCAAGGCTAACAAACAAATCATCAGGTAATTTATGTCTCTGCCCTTTTTATGGCAGGTTGAAATAAAAGCATGAGAGGTGATAGAACCATGTAACATTGGTTCATTTTAATGTGATTATAAAAATGAATTTCATCCCCCTCCACACACACACACAAAAAAAAAAGCTTACACAAACAACAAAACTTATTTTACATCAACTCTGACATAGATTCATGTTGAATATGCCATACTTGACTTGACAGAGCTGTGTAGTTCATGAACCATGGACACATGTTAGGTTATAAACTTTGTGATTTTCATCCATTTTTATACATGAAATATATGTGTGTGTGTGTGTGTGTGTGTGTGTGTTTTATGTTTATCACACTTCGACAGTAGTGTAATATTAGTGGGCCCTTGTGCTGATGGCCCAGGCATGTGAAACCTCTTGTAGGGTTCATCCATTTCAATATTATCAATGTGGTCAAAGTCAGCTTAACTTCAGAGTTCTTATCAAACCTTGCTAAATTAATTTAAATTTAATTTCTAACTATAAAAATTACTCTAAATTTAACAACTTTTCTCCATTGGTCCAAAATTTTGAGAAACAACATACCAGTAGATCATCTCATCAAGGGCTTTTTGGTGGTATCAAAGGTGGAGGGGAGAGGGGGAGAGGCCCACAATTTGAGAAGGTTATGACATGGATGCATCCAAACAAACATGTATCTTAATAGATAAATGTGTCATGGATCATCATGTTCAGGATGTAGGTGTTAAGGCTTACTAGAGTTAAAGTGCACCAGCCAAGCCAAGACTAAGGTTGAACTTTGGGGCATTTGAATTGAGACCATATCTTGAAAACAAAGCTTTGCAATGGGGAACACTTAAGCCCGCTTTAGACAGGGTCCAGGGTCCAATTTCCTAGGAACCAATTTGGACTGATTTGAACCCAATTGAATCCTTGAGTTGGACTGTACCTTCGTCCCTCGCCTGATTCTTGGTTCTCCAAATCAGGAGCTCTCCTTTTAGCACTGTTTTTTTGGTCCAAACCAATTGATTTTCCCTCCAAAACAGTGCCATTTTGTAGGTTTAGCCTCAATTTTGCCACTTTTTGGTCTTGGACCCTGTCTAAAGGGCCTTGGGACCAATTTAAAGCTTTCAACCAATAAGATTGCTTGAATTCATTGGTCCCTGGACCTTGGACCCTCAATCTAAAGTCGCCATTAGTGTATTTGGCAACTGTAGGAAAAGTCTGTCCTGGCAGTTAGTTAAGTGGAGATGAACAAACAAACACACACTGTGTAATTTTGTACAATCAGATTTCTCCCTTATCGAACTAGTATCTATGCATTTAGTTTAATAGTTTTTACACTTCTCAAAGGGAATCCTGACACAGCTCCCAGGCTTTTCACAACTGGAAAGAATAAATCCCCTTTTCCTGTATAGTAACATTCTTGCACGGAGCTGCTACAATCAACAATTTGTCCACATTTCTTTACAGTTTGTAAAAATTGAAGGTACCTAGCTACCTGGGCCCATTTAATTAGTCTCATTAATTTATATTACAAATTAGTTAAATGAGACGATGTTTTCAGGATTAATTTCAGTGACACAAAGTTTCATCGGAACTGGTTTATATAGGATGGGTATTTTGGTGATTGTTATTATGATAATTTTAATTAATCTTGAATTATAATTCATCATAGATTAAATTTCATGAATTTTTTGTCTGATTGTATTTTGTTATTTGTCTTGCACCCTTTCAATGATTTTGTCTATTTGTATTTTGTTGTTTGTACTAAACCCTTTCAATGGTT
>Ga0209611_10004640_pt1 | contig 23411 bp, 17 predicted proteins | sample S1TSphgellanicum_3_FD_187693 | JGI IMG/M metagenome (GOLD analysis project Ga0209611, IMG submission 187693) | Host-associated microbial communities from peat moss isolated from Minnesota, USA - S1T2_Fc - Sphagnum magellanicum MG (SPAdes) (version 2) | ecosystem: Host-associated > Plants > Peat... | reverse complement strand
TTTGTATATTATATAATTTATATTCTTATATTAGAAGAAATTAATTAATTAAATTAATGTGACATTACTTTAAAATCATTGTAATTACTTCATATAAGAATTAATTAGTATGTGCATAATTATTTTACTGATTCTAATTTCAGGAATTATTATACAATAATATTATCTTTAAAAAATTTGTGATTAATCATCTATGATAAATATTTTATAGTAATTTTTACAGTAATTATGAAAATTAATGTTATGTTATAGTAATAATTAGCAAGAGAAAAAAATTATTTGATTTATAATAATTTTTACAAAAATAAATGTTATTATACAATAAATAATGTAATTTGTTGAATAATAATTCTTCAAAATTTTGTGTAAGAATTTATTTTTTAATAACAATTGTTCATTCATTATATATAATTTTTTAATAAATACTTAAAATATTTAATTTAAAATTATAGTCATTAAATTAATTTCATATTAATTATATTATATATGGCTCGATCAGATTCTAAAAAGTAATTAAATATTTTTAAATATTTTATTATTTATGAGTTATGTATTAATAACTTGTGAGTAACTAGATAGCTAGTTTGTCAAATATGAAGAAGGTATTACTTATTTAAATAATTGATAATGAATACTGAATATTTGTAATGTATAGTTTATAATTTGAATATATGTAAATTTCATCATTATGAATTAAATGATTATTTAATTATCTAGTACTTGAATTGTTTAAAAGTCTAAAAACCGTAGAAAATAAGGGATGAAGAAAGTTTTGGAATTACAACTTAGTTTGTAAGGAAGTTACAACTTTAAAACTTATCCCATATTGTTTGTTCTCCATTCCTATTTTGAACACTATATAAACAAAAGGGTGTGCCTATGCAATTTCACATTAAGAAGTTTGTGCACATGGGATGAGCTAATCAAAAGGTTCAACCCAAAACAAAAAAACAATTAATGCACAATTCTAAAATACATACCTCCTCAACCTACTTATCTATCTAGCTAGGTAGGTACCTAGTTTGACCTACCCATCTAGGTCAGCCTATGTACCTACCTACTTAAGTACCTATTTATATGAATAGGTATTTAGCCTAGGAAGGTAAAACCTACCTATTTATTTTTTTACCTAAGTAGGTAGGTAGGTAGGTAGGGATTATAGGCACCTATTTATGTACCTACCTAAGTACCTACCTTCTTAATATTAATTTTTTATTAAATTATTTTTAATGCCACATGGCATATTTACATTGGGCCACGTGCCATAATATAAGATCATCCAAGTCTTTGAATTGAACGTTTTAGATTATTTCAAAATAATAATAATAATAATAATGTAAATAATCATATATTAAAACACGTGGCAACACATGATTTGCCTTCAATTGTGACCAAAATAATTACATATTAGTCACATGTGACAATACGTATACAATGGAATCAAAGGATGAAATGTATTTGTTGATTTTTTCTTTCATACAATACTCTTTGTGATTTGCGACTAGTTTTCACATGCGACTTGTCTTAGGCGACTAAAAGGATTTTAGTTGCAAAATGTCTTTTGTGACTAAAATTTAGTCACAAAGAACAGTCGAAAATACATGTTTTTCTTCTAGTGCACCAAATTGTTGCATCCCCGAAGACTAGCATTAGTAATAATAAAAATCCATATTCATGAGTTTTATAAAGTGTGACAGAATTTGTTGCTAAGATTCAAAGGTTCATTACTCATTAAATATTTAAGATTTTGATATTTTTTTTGCATTTTAAAAATGCCAACTCTATTAGCATTACATATGTGAGTCCTTTTCTTGATATTTCAATGAAAATATTAACATTTTATATTCAAGTTTCAAAGAGATGTAGGAAAAATTACAAATGTGACACCTACAAAAAGACTGTGCAGTGTGCTTTCACCTGGGAGTCACGGGTTTTGTTTGAGTTTGAACCCCAAAATGCATTCTTCCACCAAATCCTCCAAAGAAGTTCCCATTGTTTGAATGCATTGAAACCTACGAAAAAAATTATAGATGTGAAGCCATTGTTAAGGAAGCTATTTCTTTAAATGGACAATTGTGTGAAAGATAACAAGAATCATCACATGCTAACATTTCTTTCCTTGCTAACTACGATTGAAGTTTTTGAAGAAGTTCAATTGGGGTTTTTTATAGTTGGGCACACACATGAAGATATTGACGGAAGTTTTGGATATTTGTCAAAAAAATTGAAATAACAAAATAATTATGTCATGGTGAATTTGATGAAATCATTCATGTTTTCCCAAGATCGTCCATTCATTTCACAACTCATTCAAGAAATCCCCAATTTCAAATCTTGGGTCAATGGATATTTGAACAATGGCCCAAACGTCCTTGTTGGTCATACGAAAATGCATTTGTTTCAATTTTTTGTGGACAAAGTAGGGTGTCTAATGATGCAATACAAAGTATCTCTTATTGATGTTTTGTGGAGCCCTAAAGATGGCCCAACCATATGATTGTGGAAGGAAGATGGCATTGAATGGGCAAATCAAAACTATCAATGGGGGTTTCAAATCTTGTTCCATTTTGCCCAATACGGGGAATGATGAATTAAGTGCAAGTGAAAAGGAAAGGTTCATCAATAATGGGATTTCGAAATACATTGAATTTTAAAATCTTGGGATGTCGAAGGATGATTTGTATTCTAGAGTTATGGGTCCTTATGTGAAATATTGGGAGAACATTTTGGAGCTATTATCAAGACCTATCCCACAACAAAGTTCTATTTTGTTGGAAGGCTTTTGGCCTTCTAGCAATTGAAGAGCTAATTATGAGCACACATCCATTCCTACCATTGTTGATGTTGACCCTGAACATCCTGTCATCCCTCCATAATGTGAGCTTAGAAGCATGCACCCTTCTTAAAGCATTATTGCATACACGCCTTTTTGTGACTTGTTTGCTGATAATTTTGTTATTGTGTAACATAAACCTTATAGTCTATCCTATCTGGATGGGAAGGGCTGAAAGTGATGTTGTAAAAGATCAAAAAAATGAAAATTGTAGGAAGGTTTATGTTCAATGGTGGGTTCTTGTGAGAAAAGGAACCAAGAATGATGAAGAATGGTATTATAATTGTTGGTTGAACAAATGGAAGTGTAATCAAGTAGACCCAAACTAATGGGTTGAAATATTTTCTGTCACGTTTTATTTTTCAGCTAAAAGCAATACAACAATTAATTCCATTATAAATATTAGTGCGACCCATGCATCTAAGGCAAAAGCTAATCTTGATGCAGTTAATAATAACTCCTATGTATTATAGTTGTAGATCAAAAAATTTATGAACAAGGAGTCGAAATGTTGGTGTTACTTTATGGTCTCTAAAGTAGGTTTAGTCTTTTTTTTAAATGGGATTAATGTTTTGTAATATATTCAATTTGCATGTGTGCATTTATTGAGAAAAATATTAATGTTAATCCTCTTTATAAACATTTCAATGTGGTGACATTTTGTCAATATGGACATTGCTTGTTTTAAAATGTCATCTTAAATGTGCATGAAAAAGTACTATAGAGGTGACATGCTTAAAATTTTCTTTTTAATGTCATGGGTGGACAAAACTTTTGTTGACATTTGGTGGCATTAGTGATAAATACAAAAAAAAAGTGGCAATCGTGTACTTAAGTTTATGATTTGTGGTTGGTAAGGTCTAACCTTCATTTCAGCCAATTGGTTCAATTTATAGCAAATTCAACTAATTTTAATTACAAGATATTGTTTGCAATTGACGATAGGAAAATGAAAATAATTATTTGAAATTTGGTGAACATCACATTGGTTAGACTTGAGTTTACAAGTTTGAGGTGACTTAAAACATGTTTGAATTTACACGTTCTTATGCATATTTTATGCAAATTAATTCAAATATGCTTGAAATTCTAACAATTCAAAAGCCACTAGACAGTCATATTGAATTTGAATGGAAAGTCAAATTTTTAATGAAAATTTATGAAAGTGCACGTTGGCATGGTGGCAATTCCTCCTATTTAATGGCCACCAACCAATTTTGACATTTGCACCATGTTGAATTTGATGTCAAATTCACTTTCTTCTTGAAAATTTATGAAGTTACATGAAAACTTGGTTGAAATACACCCCATTTCGTGGCCACTATATGAGTTTTATTCCCCAACCTATTGAGTTTGGTATCAAATTTAAGTTCTTGTTGAAATTTTATGCAATTACATGAAAAGATGGTTGAAATATGTCCTATTTGGTGGCCACCGGATGGGTTTAATTCCTCAATGTGTTGAATTTGGTTTCAAATTCAGCTTTTTGTTGAAAATTTATGCAATTACATTAAAAGATGGTTGAAATATGTCCTATTTGGTGTCCACCGGATGGGTTTTGTTCCCCAACGTGTTGACTTTGGTTTCAAATTTAACTTTTTATTGAAAATTTATGCAAATTACATGAAAAAGTGGTTGAAATATGTCTTATTTGGTGGCCACCAAATGTGTTTTCACTTCCCCTCATGTATTGAATTAAGTCCATAATTAAAGTTAAAGTCCAGAATTAATTAAATATGTGTTATTGGGAAAAAGAAGGTAGGAATGGGAGAAGGGATGTGTTGAAAGGGGGTTGTGGCCTAAGAATATGAAAACCAAATTTGCAAAGAAGGTGATTATGTTTGAAGAAACACTTGAATTCAAAAAGGCCATTATTTTGTGTTATGGGTGGCAAAGGACAATTACTTTGTAGCAAATAATTCGTAAGGTTGAAATATGGGTAATTGCATAAGCATTCATAAGTGTTTAAAACTATGTTGTCATTGCTTAGTACGTGATGAACTAGTCACAAGGTCATTAAATATTATCCAATGTTCTCATTATGTCTATCAATTTAACAATGATTTTAGAAGTTGAGATGGAACAAGTTACTAATGTTATTGATACCTTTGATGTTACGGTCTTCATCTTTCAACATAACATGCAAACCAAAATTATTAAGGTGATGAAACCTTTTTTGTAATTTTTGGAAGTATATGATCCACACCAAGTTCACAATGTACTTTCCATTATGCTTGACCTTCATTTCAAATCTTTGCGAGTTGTGAAGAATTATGTGGGATGTGAGGATTATATTCATCTTGCTTCTAAGTATGATGCAAATGCAATAATCCTTCTTCTAATGATGGTCTTTGAAATACTAAACCCGATTGTTTAAAAATGTATAACAATAGTTGTTGGATTTGGTTATTTTATTACAAAGGACAATAACATTTTTGGTGTTGGCACATTTATAGAAGAATTTTCATGTGCACTTCTTATTGGAGAACTACCTTTATTAAGAAGGTTATTTATAACTTTTGTTGTATGTGCTAATGCCTTAGTTTGGTGGCAAATTCATAAAAGTCAATTCCCAAATGTTGGTTTCCTTGCTAAACAAATATTCAAAATTTTGAGGTCACAAATTGAAACTAAACATGTGTTTAGCCTTGCTAGTGTGTTGACAACTCTAAGACATTATAGGTTATAGATGGAGAATTTAAATTACATGATTATTGTGGTAAATAATTGGTCTAATGATCCCTATCTAAATTGTTCACAACATAAAGATTTGATAGAATTATGAAAATTGAAATTTTATTGGCTAAAGAAAATTATGACTTGATAAAAAGAATCAAATTATTTTGAACAATGGGAACTAGATACTAATTAGGTTTGGCAAGGTGAGATCACAAATTTTTTTGTTTTTTTTTTGTTTTTTTCCTTTAGATTGTTGGAATTTCAAATTTAAATGACAATTTGCATTTGAAAGAACTTAGTCTTTGTGTTCATGCAAGCTTTATTTGTGAAACTCATCAACAACAAGGATGATGGATTTTGGTTGTGTTGTGTGGGGTTGGATGCTTTTCCGTTTTAGGTGGGGTGTATGTGTAGTGTGGTTGGGGCAAGGAGCTTGTGTTGCATCAAAGAGAGTTTTTTAAAGAATGAGGGTTCAACTCCCCTATAAGTTATTGGTTTTGTAGAATTTTTATGCTCTGTTAAGACAACTATTTGATTGCAAAGATTACTTTCAAAAATTCAAATTTTATCCCTAACTTTTGTACATATCCTATAGTTAATTAGAGTTTGAAAATCATCAAATCCATACCTGCCAAATGCAAATTAAATGAAAATGAATATATATATCCATCATTATAAATACATTGCTGATTATTTTTTATGCATATCCTTTTGTTAGAAATTTTTAGAAAATAAACCATATTGATAACTTGGGCAAAGTCTCAAAACTTCATATCCAGACAACACTGGCTAAAACCTTGTATTTTGGTAATGGTTAGTAAGAAGTAAGAACCAAACCGGAATTGGGTCTGATGTTCATAGCCTGGAATCAGATTTTATTTTCTTTAAGAACCGAACCTGGAACCAGGTTCCCAGTTATATTTATGTGTGGAACCTGAACTGCAACCAGGATATATGTTTTTTTAAAAGTTACAAGAACAGAGGTTAAGCAACAATTAACCGCCAGTTCTGATTTGGGTTTTGTAAGAACCAGGCCAGAACTAGGTCTGAATTTCAGAACCAGAAATGGAACTGAGACCATTCTAATTTATTTTTGAGAGCCAGAACCAGAGCTTCTTCATAAAGTTAAAGAACTATTTACTTTGACTGTGACTCTGGATCCATAACCGGTTTGATGTCTATTCAGCGTTGGGCAGGTCTTTGATTTGTTAGAACTGCCGGTTCCAGCTTTTTGAAAAAATTTCAAAATTAAAGAACCCAGGGTTGCAGGTTTTTGAAATTTTAATTTTCAAAGTTAACGGACCCAATTTTCCAATTTTTTTTATATATTTAAAGTTCGGAATAAAATAACCATCAGTTCTGGGTTTTTTCTTTAATTTAAAGAACCGGCAGTTCAGGGTAAGTTCTTTTGCCAGTTCTTTGATTTTAGAGAACCACTGGTCAGGGTCAGAATTACTCTGTAGTTACGTGCCAGTTTTTTCTTGGGAAAAGAGAGAGAACCGCCCAACACTAGTCCTTTCAGGCGCTGTTTTAGGTTTTTTCCTAGGTGGCAGAATGAGTCATCTGCCAGCTCCACTTTTGGTTCTGCCAGTTGTGATTCAATGGTGGGGAACTCTCTCTTGTGATGTGAATCGATGGTGGAGAACCCTTGTTTATGCTCTGGAACTGCCAGAACCCCTTGCCACATCACCACCTAATCAAACAGCGGCCCACCCTAAGGGGGTGCCACATTCCTAGGTGGAACTGGGCCCATGACCTTTGATGTGGGTGGATTGATTTCCTTGTTGTGCTCTGCCCAATATATTCAGGATTTGAACAAAATTGTGTTCTTGCCAATGGCATGCTCGTACTCCATCCTTCCTCTTGTGCAACTTTCCAAAGCTTGCTGCATACATCAAAGTTTTCAATTTAATTTTTTGTGTTCAACTTTGATGCCACAGCAGGACCATTGCAAGGCATGTAACAGGCCAGAGTTACTGTACTCACTTTTCTGAGCACATGGTAATTTCCAGTTTGGCCCGGGTCTTTCATAATAGTTACTTACTGGGTTTGAAAATTTTCAGAATCAAAGGGATCCGGGTATTTGAGGAAAATCAGAATCAAATAACCATCAGGTCAGGGTATTTGGAAAAAATATATAATCATAGAACCACTGGTTTGGGGTATTTCAAGAACCCTCAAAGAATCATTGGGTCTCATGAAAGAACTGAAAAAACACCCAACGGTTTTCTAGGCAGTTATTTGGCTGCTTTTTATAAATTGAAAACCATGGTTATATATTAATCTGGTATTTGATTTTTTGATAATTGTGATTATATATCAGAGATCAAGTATTTGGTAACAATGGGTATCAACTATGATACCCAGCATGATATCTGATTTTGAACTGGAATGTGCAGTATTGTCTAGTTCTTTGATTTCAAAAGAAACCTGCAGTTCAAGTTCTAACTATTTTTGGTTTTGGATTGAACCTCCAATCCAGTCTTGAGACAAGTTCTTTGGATTTCTAAAATCTTTAGTTCCAATCATTTTTACAAAGAATTTGGAATTGATCTGGTTTAAAACAAGGTCTAATTCCATCTCCATTACACACAACTAAACCCAAAAAATGTGTTATTAGTTTGTTCAACGAATAACACACTCCAACATAAAAGATTATGTAATATTAATTATGTACAACCAATTAAATGCAATAACTTGTTTAAAATGTAAGGTCAAGTTTTTCTTATATATAAAAGTATATTTATGTACCTAGAAACTTGAACCTTTCTAAAACAAGGCAGCACCCCAATTCACGTTTTAATTCAGTTTTCAAAATAAGTTAGTTGTTTAATTGGGTTCCAATGAATATTGCGAAAAAAAAATGGAACTTTCAAGTTGGAAACACTAGAACCTAGCCTTATAACCTAACCTAAACTTGCTAAAATCCAAGAACCTGATAACATTAGTTTGGTGCACAAAGTACAATGTTTTATAAAAAACATTTAAAATGTTTATTATCTCACAAAGTTAATTTCCAACATTGGCTTATTGTATAGGGTTGGGCCACACATGAACCCAATTATGTACCATGATAGTGTGACCAGAAAATGGGGCTCTGCAGATCTATCTACTATCTTGTTTGCATTGCCTAATACTGAAATTGTTGCACAAAAGATAAGAATCCTACAATATCCACATCACCACCCCAAAACAAAACTCATACACATGCCAAATTTTATTCATAGAGTCCTGGAAACATGATTCCAATGACCAATAGCAAACTGCATATACCAACACCAAACTATAGAAATCAACACACACTAATTCTTGAGATTCTCAACAACCTTAGACAAAAGACACTACTCACATTGCTGTACTCAGCAATCTTACAGGAGACCATATCTACACGGCAAAATTAATTTGATACAGCCTCTGTGAAAATCACAAAGTCCACTAGCAACATCTAACAACATTATCAAGAAAAACATTGTACTTAGCTTCTCTATCTTCTTTTCCAGCTCCTTGGCCAACTTAAATCCTTCACTCCATACATCCGCTCCATCTTTCTTGCATTTCCTCCACACAAAATCCTCCTCACAAAACATCCGTAGAAACCTTATCAACCAACACACAAACCACACATACAAACCATGTATAGAAAGAGGAAAGTAATGGCAATGCCATTGATGGCCGCCATCTCCTTTCTCCATTCAAGGATAAACTGCCAAAAAGTTGGGAGTCACCATCTCCATGCAGAAAGAACAAAAAGCTAAAACTCTGAATATGTCCTACTCCCACAAGACATGTATTTAAGTTACAATAAGTCAAACCCCTGCTCCCCTGGTATAGGATTTGGTCGTACCTAGGGATATATCATGGTTCCTTGGCAAGGTTTATTTAAACTATCATTGTACATGTTCATACTTCATGCCCAAAAAATATCTTGGGATCAACTCTTAGTCATATCAAAGTTATAAAGACTCATATCTACATCTAAGAATGCATAGAGAAGTTTCATTCTTGCAAGTTGAAATGGAAAAATATGATAATATGTGTAAAATTGGCACAACCTTAAAATCTTTAATAGATTATTTCATGTTTATGAAGGGTTATGGAAACTATTAGTTGTTACAACAAGTTTTTTAATGCAAATGCATTATTATTTTTAGTTTGGGATGTCAAATGTGAGGTATTGAATGAACCAATGGTTTGAAGCTTTAATTACACTTTTTTTTTTTTTTAACTAGGTTATTATGGTTTTATTGGCAAGGTTGTGTATTTGACAAATTTATAATAAGAACACTTGAATTGAATTTGTAATTTGAAGAGAATGGTTTAATGGCTTTTTACCTACACACATGTACATATATGATATGTAATGTTTAAATGTTTATGTTCATACCCATGATTTGTACAACATTTTGACAATTACAATTTGATTTCGTCATGTTCTTAATGTTGGTCATGTTCCTAGTGCTTTAATGTTCATCACATTATTGATGTTCATGGTATTCTTGGTGTTCATCACATTCCTATTGCTACAACTACTAATCATCTAGGTGTTTGGTGCATTCTTAATGTTCGTCACATTCATATTGCTCATTGTGTTGTTGTAGTTGTTAATCATGCCAATGTTCAACGCATTGCTACAAATGTTTATTGCATTCTTGGGGCTTTGGTGCTCGTTGTGTTGTTAGTACATTCCTAATGCTTGTCATGTTATTGCAATTACTTGTCGTGTTCCTAGTGTTCATGACCTTTCTATTGCTTATCATGTTGTTACAACTATTAATCATGTTGGTGTTCACCGTGTTGTTATAGATTTTCATCTCATTTTTTGTGTTCATCACATTGGACTAGTGATCATTGCATTCCTAATGTTTATTGCATTCTTGGTACTCATTGGGTTCCTAGTGCCTATCACATTATTAGTGTTTGGTTATGTTTTTGGTGTTCGTTGTATTCTTACTAATGCTCATGTTGCTAATGTTTGTTGATTATCTACTACCATTATTATTCATCATGTTGTTGGTGCTCGTCATATTCATGGTGCTTGTCATGTTGATTTCCCCCTTTTGATGGCTAATAATATCCCTACCCTTGCATTGCCTTGTAAGTTGGAACTTCATTGGAATCAAAATGTTTTTTATTGTTTACAGCTTCAATAAAAAAATTTACATTTCAAGTATATTTGTTGTTTGCCCAAATTTACTAATTTTTGTTCATTTTGATTTGATTTTATTTCATTTTCTATATTGAAAATTGTGTGCTAATAATATGCTTGGATTTGTTTATGCAAGGAAAGCTTGCAAACCTTCAAGGGTACTTTGAATTATTGCATTATATTGTTAAAGAACATTTTGAGGTTATTGTGCACTTCCATATCTCCATCAACCTCATGTTATTTGCTAACATAATGTCTTTTGTGAAAAATGGATGATATTTGTGAATTATTTGTGTGTGTGTGTGTTTTTCCTCACATTTTACAAGACTAAAAAAAATGTAATTGTTCAAATTTTTTAACCTTGTGTTAAATGACACACCCCAACACTCCTTGAAAGATTCAAATGTGAGTTCGAAAGTGAAAATAACAAAAGAAGGAGTTGGGGTACCTTCCCTAGCTCACAGCATTTTAAAGGTAAAAGGGGCATGTTAGAACTCTGGGATGGGGACTAGGATGAATGACAAGTGAGTCAACTATTCACATAAATTAAACAAACCAAACAACAAGTTGGTTAGTGCGTAGTTTAAACCACTAGAAGAAAAACCTTTATTTACAACTGGTGTCTACGACTGTTTTTTAGTCGAAAGAGATATTTTACAACTAACTGTCTAATAATCGCCTAAGACAAGTCGCAGACGACAAATAGTCATAAAACATTACATTAGGATGACGTCATCAAATGGTAGATGAAGCCTACATTTAGTATATATTGTTTCATCCGATGGGGCCAGTATATACATAATGTATACAAGGCATCATTTTGTGACTATAAATTGCAACTATTTTGGTGGATCCAAACTGCAACCATGTGGAGACACATGTTAACTATTGAAATACTTCCGATTAACTAATGGGTTGTTGCCACATGGCATGGTTTCTAATATTTGGGAAACCAGATTATGATATTAGATGATCTAGAATTTTTTAAATCTTATGGCTAAGAAATGGCCACATCTTTTGTGTTTGGCTAATCGAAATGTGCCACGTGTCCCATTATGAGCATCATGACATTTGAATATTTATTAAAAAACCCTAGATATATCCCATTCATCAAATGTCAAGAATGAGGATCTTGACACGTGTTGCATTATTATTTGAATGGAAATTTCAAATTTGCCACATCTTTTAAAGATCGAAGAATATAAACTTGCCACATGGCAATGTTAAATAATTTGGAAATAATTTTTACTGAAAAGGAATAATGGACCCTAGTTTAACATTATGAATTGAGGTTAGCATTTTAGGGTTTAATTAACAATGTTTTAGGGTTAGGGTTACCATGGCTCATTAATCACACACAAAATGGACATGGAAAATGGTTTCCATTGAGCTAATAAAAACTCAGTGAGCACATTCACCTTAAGTTTTGCAAAGATGGAAAAATGTTTTGTATTGAACATGGGTTCCTACCTTAATGTAATCAACAATACTTAACTTGAATAACTAGATGATCCAAGTCCAAAAAGGAGCAAGTAGATGTTTGGATATCCAACACCAAGTGCGTCATTGCACTATTCACATGTGCCATCAACCCTGGCATTAACAGCCCCATCATGACCTACATTCACAAAGAATTCACCAATGTTTCTGTCGTTCAAGTAAAGTGATACACAGATTGTGAGGTTGACACGTGAAACCAATGCTCAACCCACCTCAAATGAGTACATACCATGAGAAAATCATCTTGAAATCTTGAAAAATCAATTGTAAGTAGTCTACAAATTAGGCTGGAAACTTGTCGTAGAAGTGAATGGTCATATGGAGCTTCTCCTATACAAACAATCTTCATAATCAGTACGAGAGCTCAATTGTCTACTAATGAAAGGAATTAAGAAGTGTATCTCCAAAAGGCCACATGCTCATGGCATAATGTTGTACAACACTTGAGTGGATGAATGCATATGGGGTGACACAGGGTGAGTCACATACCTTTCTAAATAGACACAAGATGGTGGTGTAGAATTTTGATGCGACTATTTAACATTTTTATGGCACTGTGCATACCTGTCAAATGGGTTGCCACTGCATTTCTTCTAGGGGGCCCACAAAGCTCTCCCATCAGTAGCAAGCATGACAATTCAATCAAAAGGTCTCTAATTTGAAACCTCAAAAACTCTGTAACTCTGATAACTACACAACCAGCAACTTGATTCTCTTAGCAGAGCAGCCTAAAAGTGTTCTCTCAGTTTTCAACTTAGAGAGTATATTGGCTAAGAAATGATAAGAAGTTACACTGTGTAGCAGCTAAGCTCCCATCGGAAGGCTTGATATGTGCCGATAGTTGTTCGAAAGTTACCACATCGATATCCTCCTCCACTAGTGTCCCCCCTACATTTCCCACCACGGCGCACATAGAAGAAACCGCTTCAATGCGCAAGAACAAGATATTACAATATATTTCTAGCAGACATTTTTGGCAGAAGAATCTGACGACAAAACCTAGAAGCTGCAAAAGACTACAAATATTTCCACCGGCGGAGGCCGTAGAGGATGTAAAGAACTATGCCTTGTCATCACCAATGCATTGGAGGCAATGATGATGTCGAGTGTCGTCGCTTCAACGTCGCAAAGAAGATAACTTAATGTGCTCTAAGCAATGATGCTAGCCATTTCTGTATTAGTCCAGACTTTTTGGGAGAAGAGTCTCACGAGAAATAGAGCACCTATCCAAGCTACACAAAATGTTTCTACAAGATGTTTCTAGCATCCTTGCTACTCCCTAAATACCATAACAAGACTAATGTTGTGTTAAACATTGTAAATTTTGGTGTCTACTTCTACCCCCAACCCTCTAAAGATTTCTCACCCCTAATTATGCAACAAAGTTTCTAAAACTATGGTTATTAGCCTTTGGTAAAGAAAAGAACTAATCCAATTCCTTATTCACCAATAATGCATTTCAGAAAAGAAAATAACCCCCCTTCGCACCAAGCACATTCATCATTGCTTATGAAGTCACTAAAAGCCTTTAATAACTTTACCCCACTTAAATAACCTTGATGTAACTTTTAAAAATTGAGACTACCGCACATGGTTGTGTCGGTATGGTTCACACAAGTGTCAACTTTGCATTTCCATTTTAACCCAACCTTTGTCCATTCTTTGTCCTTCTGAGCCAAGTTAAGTGGACAAATAAGTGTAAGTGGCTGAGAAGCTTGCTCAGTTTCAAGTTCCGGACCTAAACCCAAAAATGAAAGTTAAAAAAACAAAATGCAGGTATTACAAAACATAAAATCACACAATCACATACTACTCCTATAAACATGAACTGTTTTCAAGTATTGTAATAGAAAAAATTTGACAAAAAAAATCCCGCAACTTCCAACAAATGATGGAAGGTGCGGATATAATTAAATTTCAAGAAACTTATACAATTTTTAAAATCTGTATTTAATCTAATGTCCATAAATTTTAAAACAATCTATACCAAATTGTTATCCTTGTGTTTCAATCGTGATAGAGCATCATTTTGCTCACCAATTTTCTGATCTGATGCAACAACACTTCGGTCACCAATTGCTTCATCTGATGCAGCAACATTTTGTTGAGCAATTGTCGCATCTAATGCAACAATATTTTGCTCAACAATTGTCACATCTGATGCAACAACATGTGGCTTAGCAACTGTTTCATCTCCTGCAACAACATCTGGCATAACAGTTGCCTCATTTGATGCAACAACATTTTGCTTATTGATTTCCATATCACCACCACCGTTTTTTTTCAGTCTTCTTCCCCTAGCCATTACAACCTTCAACCCTAAACAAAAAACCACCATTTATTATTAAATGTTCATCCTAATGAACTAAACCATAAGCACAAAAAAAATAAAATAAAATAAAATCGTCACCATAGACGAAGGCGACGACATTGCTGCCATCACCTTCTTCGCAGCAAAACCATAAAAGAAAGGCGGACATAGCCATTTCCTTGCGACAAAGCCATCGAAGAAGGTGGTGGCAACTGTTGTCTTTTTCTTCTTCAATACAAAGTTGTTGCCATCGTTGCTATGCTACAAGGAAAAAAAAAGAAGGCGACAACAACAAAGTTGCCATCACCTTCTTTGTTGCACATCAACAAAACAAAAAGAAGATGGCGACGGCAGCAACGTAGTAGCGTAGCAAAAGAAGAAGAAGAAGGCGATGGTGTGGCTGCCGTTGCCTTCTTCGCTGCGCTGCGCTGAAGTGTAGCTCCACAAGAGGAAGAAGAAGGTCACGGTAGCTATCGTCGCCTTCTTCGTTGCGCTACAACATAGCGCAGCAAAACAAGAAGAAGAAGGTGACGACAACATTATTGTCGTCGCCTTCTTGCGCTGCAGCACAGCAAAAGAAGAAGAAGAAGGCGATGGTAGTTGCTGTCGCCTTCGTCTTTGCGCCTTCTTACGCTACAAAAAGAAGAAGAAGAAGGCGACGACAGCGTTGCTGCCGTCGCCTTTTTACGCTGTAACACAACAAAAGAAGAAGAAGAAGGCGATGACAGCGTTGCTGCCATCACCTTTTTCGTTGCGCAGCAATAAAACAAAAAGAAGAAGGTGACGGTAACAATGTAACGCAACAAAAGAAGAAGAAGGCGACGACACCAACATAGTGTAACAAAAGAAGAAGAAGAAGGCGACGATAGTAACGTAACACAGTAAAAGAAGAAGAAGAAGGCGACGACAGTAACATAGCACAGTAAAAGAAGAAGAAGAAGGCGACGGTGTGGCTGCCGTCGCCTTCTTTGCTGCGCTACGCTGTAGTGCATTTCCACAAGAGGAAGAAGAAAGTGATGGCAGTTGTTGTCACCTTCTTTGCTGCGCTACAATGCGCTACAAAAAAAAGAAGAAGAAGAAGGCGACGGCAGCTATCGTCGCCTTCGTCTTTGCACCTTCTTGCGCTGCAAAAAGAAGAAGAAGAAAGCGACGATAATGTTGTTGCTATCACCTTTTTGTGTTGCAACACAGCAAAAGAAGAAGAAGAAGGCGACGATAGCGTTGCTGCCGAAGCTTTTTTTACTGTGCTGCGCTGCAGCGCAACTCTAGAAGAGGAAGAAGAAGGTGATGACAACGTTGCTGCCATCACCTTTTTCACTATGATGCGTTGCAGCGCAGCTCCAGAAGAGGAAGAAGAAGGCAACGGCAGTCGTCGCCTTCTTCGCTGCATTGCGCTATAGCGTAGGTAGCAAAACAAGAGAAAGAAAAGATGTTTTTTCTTACAACGCAAAGAAGAGCAAACAAAACAAACAAAGAAGAGAAAAGAAAAGATGCTTACCTGGGTCCCGCGTGGGTCCCACGTGGGTCCCGCTCTAGCTCCAGCCACAGCTCCCCGGCTCCAACAGCTCTAGCTCGAGGCACGTTCCAGCTCCAGCCATAGCTCCAACTCTAGGCTTGCTCTCACTCGACGGGTCTAGAGCTTTGGCAATGGAGTGAGGGGGGGAGGGGGTGGTAGGTAGGAGGGGGGAGGTAGGTTGTAGGTAGGAGGCGGGAAAATTTGGGGGTAGAGAAGAGGTGGAAAAAAAAAAACATGCGAGAAGGGAGGATGGGATTTTTGTTCATCCGCAAAATAGCTTCAATGGGCTCATCCTCAACTGGTGCATTGGTGGCTGCTGATTCATTCCAGCCCTAATAGCTTGGGGATGCGAATTGAAACTATATCATTCCCTAATGTCTCCCTTACAGGCAGAGCCAATAAATAGATACAAACAATGTCACGACTTGAAAAGCACCAGCGACAAAAATATTGTTGGAACTTTACAGCAACAAAGTCCAACAACAGCTTTGATGGGTTTTTTTAAAACAAGTGGTTGCAAGTAGTACCCAGTAGTAAAATGCTCTAACCCAGAGAGCATTTTGGCAAAGAGAGGGCCAGAGTAAACCAACAGCCACTAGTGTTGACGTGCATGAGGGATGGATGATGAATGAACACCAAACAGTTTTCCATTGGGTTACAGTTCCCAAGGTAACCACAGTGGTTAGCTCAGTTTCTGTTTATTGCCACTTGCTATCTAACTACCAACAACCCTCTTAGCTCTTTCCAATGTGTTAACCCATGTTGGCCGGTTCCAGTTTTGGCAGGTTCTGGTTCCTGGTTCAGTTCCTGAGTACTGGACCACTTGTTTTAAATTTTGGATAAAAATTCAGAACTGGAATCAGCCCCAAAACTTGTTTCATATAGGTTTAGGGCTGATTCCTAAAACTGGAATTTGGTTCTTCTTCTTTTAATTACAAATGTAAATTCAATTCCCTTGCCACCCGCACCCCCCCCCCCCGGACCCCCAACCATTACCAATGTACTAAACATTTATTGAACCTAATTGTTTATTAATAACCCATTTATTTACCTACTTATGAAATGCATTACAACAAAACGTGTTTTTATATGTCGAGTGATTTCACTGGATTTTGAGTGAATTCATTGGTTTAATGAACATGGCTTAATGAAAAAATAGTGAATTCACTGATCTAATGAATGAAAACTAATGAACTGCACCCACATTTTGTGATAATTGATTATCCTTTAAAAAAATACTTTACCAAAGTGAAACCATTTACTCAACCCAGTTGAGATTCATCTATGACTCTCTTATGAGTCATAGCAGGCTTCCAATGGATGGTGTGCTGATTGCTCTTGGTTCACTCTGGCCCCAAAAGAGAGACTTAAGACTGCAGTAGCTACAGCCCTGAATGAAACTAGCAGCTACATGATTTGATCTTTAGATAGATGCATAGGTATACAATTAGTGTGATGAAAGGAATACACTCGACTCATGATTTGATCTTTAGATCGATGCATATGTGCCAGATGCTTAGGTATACAATTAGTGTGATGAAAGGAATGCACTCGACTCATGATTTGATCTTTAGATCAATGCATATATACCAGATGCATAGGTATACAATTAGTGTGATGAAAGGAATACACTCGACTCCTGACCTTACCTGTTTATCAGTGTGTCCAGATTGCAGGATAGATGATTCAATATCGCTAGTGCTGCACTGACAGACTTGTTACATTGTACCCATGCTGGCAGCTACTCATGTAAATAATTCCAAAATTGTAAGACATTTGGCTGCTGGTGGCAGCTTGGATTGCGCCGGCAACAGAATTTTTTTTCCTTGCTGTAAAGGCCAATAATTAAGATTAGACTAACTTATTATTTGGTGAGAAAAAAAAAACTATGTTGAATTGATTTCATGTTTTGTTGCAGGATGTTGCTTCAACAACCGAATTCATGAACTGTTTGTTTGTTTGTTTGTTGTTGCAGCTTTTTGTAACTTTGTCCTCTGCAATAGAAGCAAAGGAGATGATGAAGCAATACTACAAAGAGAAGAATTTTTTGTTGTCAATCAACTAATCCAGAAAGTGTACCCTGTAGGGCACCAGTTTGGACCTTAGTTTTCATTTCATGCCAAGATGCAGGTGTTCAGTAAAGTAAGCCAAAGTGAGCACCAAACATCCAAAATGAACATTAAATCTCAAAAACTGAGAAAACTTGAGGGATGTCAAACATATCCCCTCTAGGAAAATTGGGGTACACATGCTTGTTTTGCAAGGTGATGAGACATGTAAAAACTTGATTCTCCATGTCTTCCTCTTTGCAAGCGATTATTTTGAATCCATGAGCAGGTAAAGGACTAGGTCAGGATTAAAGTTATCCATAAAGTCACAAATATTAAGTATTGGACCCCCTAGTTTGGCTCAAACTCCAATTGAGATTAAAAAATTGAAGAAAAATATTTCATAGTCTTAAAATGGGGACTTGAAACTCATTTTACCAGCAATTTTGGTGTTACAAGGAGTTTCATGCTTAGTTTTTAATTTGCTACTTATCTAGTGTACTACACATGCATTGTGCCTACATTGCTATTTAATGAACGTGTTCTTTTACATAATATTTTTGCCCCAACTTTTAAATCTCATATTAACCTTTCATCCCAATATTGACTTTTTTTTTTTTTTTCGAATTTTGCGCACTTTAGGATACCGTTCATTTGAGATTGAAATAGGATGAATTAAGGCTCAAAGACTGGGTAACTTTATGGATAACTCTATTGACTTATCTCAAAATTTAATTAATTTTTTAAAACATCAATCCAACCTTGCTACAAAACCATGCAAGTGTTATGTAAGGCATCGCATTGACGCTTGGAAAGTTTGTAAGGGGGTGTTTAACATGTTGCAAAGAAAATTGAAGAGTTCCATTGTTTGAAATAAGAATGGTAGGATACATTTGATTGTAAGAGATAATCAACGATAAATATCAAAACCAAAAAGTTGCCACCACCCTCTCACGCTTTAAAAAAAAATTTAAAGTTTCTCACTTAATTCACCTACAGTTTTCACACTTTGAACACCAAAAAATCCATTTCAATCTAAACAATCCAAACACATTCATCAAATCAATGATTCAACTAATGTGAAACTAGCTCACAATTCAACTAATATGAAATCGGTTCTAATAAGATAAGACTTACAAAACTTGGATCCAATGTGACAGTCCGTGTCCATGTGGGGGCAAGGCCCAATAGAGGCAAGGGTTTTGACAGATAAGTTCACTGATCTAGTGAGTAGGTGAAGTGAAGCAACAATGTTGTTGCATGCAGAATGTAGCTCCAGCTTTGGTTTGGTTTGGTTTTCAACTTCTTCCGGGGGTTCAAATCTCTGCTTTACACAGAGGGAGGTTGGAGCTCAATATTAATGTGCCATTTTACTCATTGGATCCCACAAAATAACTTGGACAGTTTGAAGTCTAGGCCAGCAGCAAAGCAGGCCACACAAAACAATTTCTGTGATCCTGTTTCCATGTAGAGACCAAAAACATTCTCTACAAGTAAATTCCTTACAAAACATTCTTAATGTCATCTGGTTTGTGGTCTACCAAATTATGGACAAAAAAGACCTCAAAACTTGACCAACATCATGATGATCATGTACAATCTTTTGATCCTGTGTCACAATGCGTATCATTCCAGTGTGTCGTTCACGACTTGCTCCACATGTAGAGATCAGTGGAGAAATTCCACAACCCCGTCATAAAAGAGGTACAACAGCCCAAAAGGCGGAGACCCAATGATGCAGCAACGGACCCACTGACACCTCTAGTCAAGCAATTGCAGAGGCTGCTCCGTAGTCAACAAAGCTCCTCCGTATATCTTGTAAACTTGGCAGTAAAATAAGAGAGAGAGAGAGAGTGATGGAGACCAGGTAGTGATGGTGTGTTTATGAGTTTAGAACTCCAGACATGATGACTCTCAGTGACTGCTGCTGCTGCTCCTGCTCCTCCTGCCAGTAATAATGTAGTACGACGCTCTACTCATGAACTGGGTCCTCCTCTCCAACAATATCCATCAGTGCTAAAACAAACCATCTTTGATACTAGAGTCTATGGGTTTTCTGCCAGTCTGCCAAAAAAAACTCTTGTCATGTAGCGAGGACAGAAATGTCAGAAGGTCATCTGACATCAATTCTGCTTCTTCCACTTTGTTGCTTTTCTTCCTCCGGATTTTAGAGAAAACTCCTGACTCCTGCATCCTTTTGTCTTCTGTCTGGAGTCTATTTTGTACCCATCTCCATGTAGCCATACCTCTCTCTTTTTCTCTCACAACCATCCCATCATGGGCCTTATCATGATGCTAGCAGCTGTCCTACTACAGTCTTCCTGCAACTTCCCAACCCAAAATCTTCGGGTTCCTGTGGAATGCTGTTGTTTCACAAACCAATTTCTGGTCCACACTTAAAACCCTAAACCCTAAAAACTGAGTATGTACTTCTACCCAGACCCCCTGCTTGGACCTCCATCAGTGTTTATCATGTATTCCACATAGTGTGTTAATTGTTTTCCTCAGCCCCACCCATAAACATGACAAATTAGACACCTTAAGGTGAAAGACTATTTCAAATGCCACCACTTGGGCCAACCATTATGGCTAGTCATTTTCTTTTACTGGACCTTATGGAACCTGGAACAAGGGGTGTGTCACAATGTGGCCTTGCCATTTACATTAAAAAGGATCTTAAGGCAAAAGAAGAATTATGCAGAACTCAAATATTTCACCATGCAAAAATATAATCTTCAAAAAATCCTCTAAAAGAAACCCAAAATCCTTCAAGATATTATAACTCTATAACTAATCTCAAGTTTCAACACAAGCCAAAATATCATCTTTCAAAAAATCCTCATATAAAAATAGACATATTATTACCTAGGGGCCAAGATCCCTTAAGCTACTATACTCCTATAATGAATCTAAACACTATATCCGTGCCTTGGTAGGCAAGGCTAACAAATTTACAGTGCCAAGCCCATTTTCATACTATTTGAGGGTTGTAAGAGTAGCCTCACCGGTGGCCTGCAAAGTACATTTTGAATGAAGTACAACTTTTATATTGCAAATGTGAGGGAAATGTTGTTTGGGTCAGTAAATTTGTGCAGGAGCTAATGCTTGTAAAAGGCACTACACATTAGAATGACCACTCTTACAAATCGACTATACTGATTGGCTTAGGTGTTTGATTATTCGCAATCCCTCACCTTATACTGTCCCATTTTCCATGGTTATGGGTGAGGGTTAGGAAACAATTTAAAACTAATTGGATGTGAGAAATGCTTCTAGAGGCCCAAATAAGGGGTAAGGGTGAAGCTGCTCCAACTTGATTCAATATAGAGTGTACGGGCCATTTTGCTGATTCTGCTGGGACCTGCTCTTGTTTGTTACTAGTCAAACAAGAGAAGAAACAACCCCCTTTTCGCTGCAAGTCTTGGATTGAATCCCTGCATGAGATTTCAACCCAATCCTGCAATTTAAACTGCAAATGCTGCACTGCTACTGGACTCACTCAGTGTACCTACAACAAAATTGGAGATTGTGCTCCAGTTGTTGGGTTTGAAACTGCTTCCAAAACCTTGAAATTGCACTGGAAGTCTGCAGGGAACATCAAATCAGTTGAACTACCTTCAATACTTCACATGTATCAAAGCCACAAGTTTCTTTGGTCGTCAGCTGAAAAAAAACTTACTTTGAAATATATTATGTTGTAAAAGTCTCCAGCCATGTTTCCTAGAAAGTTGATGATACATTGGAAAACTGGAAATCTGCAGATCAGTTTGAACTACTACTACCCAGCTTCAAAATATTTCACATGTATCAAATCTGCATTTTTCTTTCTTCAGCAAAGGACTACTTTGGAGTGGAATATAAAAAGCAGCTACCAGCAATCCAGTTGCCAGGTTTCCAGGGAGGTGTCACACAGTTTACATACCAACACAATGAAAATATGTTTCCTTTTGGGTTTCATGTCATCTGATTGTATAATAAGAAGAATATAGCTTTACACCTACAAGATGGTGTTTCCTAAGCTGGGGACTGAGCTTGGAAATCTTGGGCTTTTCTTGATCTTTCTTGTGTTGGTCAAGGCTTTTATATGCAATTTGAACTAATGGGTAATAGTAGCATTATCTTATTGGATATTAACCATGCCACTTGTTACAAAACATCCTTCTAGATTAGAGTGGCCTTCATGATGAGGTCAGAAAACTATGAATGAAATCTCCCAAAATTCAGAACCCAATTCCCCAAAGAATATTGCAGTTTAATAAGAAGTCCCCAATGTGAAGAGAAGTGTCATCTGTTTGATGTCCAACTTTCCTAGCAAAATGAAGATCAATTTTGGATCATGATTTTCTGTCGTGTATTGGAACTATGTTCTTTGCCAATAGTCTTCTAAGTCTTTGTTGCAACACTCTTGGTCTTAGCAATCTTCAAACACATATAATGAATTAGTATGAAAGTGATTGACCTAATAATTTAAGGAACTGAGATCATCATTGTTGGAATTTATATAAAAGTGATGTTTTCATTAATTGAGGGTAATAAAACTGAACCCATTTCCCTTATTTTATTTTAGAATGCAAGTTATATGTGACAAAAAATGACCAATAACTTTGAGTTTGTACTACCATTTCACTTTTGAGAAAATATTGAAGGAATTGAGAGTTTAGGGTTTATTCGACTTTCTATGCTTATTGAGAACCCATTTTCCCTCCTAATTGTTGTATGATGTGATGTGAAATTTAGACTTTCACTTAATGTTTTAGTTTTCATTTGGGTTGGCACAATATGAGATTGGGTCGGTGGGAAAAGTCCTCTGTTTTTTTAGTACTATGGCTTTAGGTACATTGTGATCAGCCAAGTTTCAATGGTTGGAGTTGTGAGTGGAGTGTTCCAAACTTAAAAGTTCAGGATGACCAAGCAATTTCTGGCTAGCTTTAATGTCAATTATCCATGTGCACTGAGCAAATAAAGAAGAATCACTAATAACTCTAACTAAGCGCTGTTGATTAATTCTTAGAGCACCTCCACTACACATCAACAAAGAGAGCTCAATAAACACATATTGTCGAAAAGTTTGCCACTTAAAAACCAAAAATGCAATTACCAACAAGTTTGTGCCCCACTGTAACCATGGTATTGAAGAAGCTCCTATTCTTCTTTTGCATGCTACTACTCTTGTCAACAAAGACTAATGATGCTCATTAATCTTATACCTAAAATGTTGCGACATTGATTGAGATTGTGCCAATATTTTGGTTAGCCTCTTTGAACTCTCATCCTGGTTGCTTTTAGAATCTTCTAATGCACAATTCAAATGTTTGAAATAGACACATAGAGGGAAAGAAGGAAAAGCCAAAAAAAGGGTAGACATATAGGATTGAAAG
>Ga0209611_10004638_pt1 | contig 23412 bp, 29 predicted proteins | sample S1TSphgellanicum_3_FD_187693 | JGI IMG/M metagenome (GOLD analysis project Ga0209611, IMG submission 187693) | Host-associated microbial communities from peat moss isolated from Minnesota, USA - S1T2_Fc - Sphagnum magellanicum MG (SPAdes) (version 2) | ecosystem: Host-associated > Plants > Peat... | reverse complement strand
GGGGGGGGGGGGGGGGGGATTAATGTTGGATTAAATTTTTTTTGTGCTGTTCCCAATGTGATCTCATCAAGTTCTCATTGAGTTCCCAACGTGTTCCCAATATTTTTTTCTCAAATTTCAGCTATGTTCCCAAATTTTCAATGTGTTCCTTGACATATTCCCAATAACACCTCACTTTATCCCATATCCTTTGTCCTAAGTTCTACTCTTGTAACCTATACAACCAACCCAAAGCAAGGAGACAAATATAGGTACCTATTTATTTTGGGACTACCCAAAGCTTGACTATTTAAATTTTTTTCGGCAATAGTTTGGCTAATCAATGATGCCCATGACAAAAGGGCAAAAACATTGAACTTGAGGGGTCCCCACAACCAATTAATATGAAACATATTGTACTATACGAAATACGTATATTCTTGAATACATGGACTGGTTGTCCGCTGCTACGGTTAGACTACGGGTACCCGCGATGTCCGGCACCGGGTGTAAGGAGACAGGGAGAGGTTGGGGGCGGAGGGGAAGAGAGGCCGGGAACGACGCAAGGCGAGAGAGAGAGAGAGAGAGAGAGAGAGGGAAACTCTTTAGAGCTCGCGCATGTTCTCATGTCCTTTGGAATCCTTGTATATGTCTCGTTATCTCGGTTATTGTAGAGTAGCGGGAATATGTCTTTTTTTTCTCGTGAGGAGGAGCCGTTTTGAAGAAGTACTCCTCCTCCCAGTATGAAGGACGCGTGAAGGAAGAAAGGAAGGAAGGAAGGAAGGAAGAAGAAGAAGAAGAAAAAGAAGAAGCAGGTGTTGAAGTTAGGGAATTGGGTGGCGTTCGTTGGCTGAATCCCCAAGGCGTTTTGAGGATTTTCTTTCGGGCTAGTGTGAGAGCGGTCTCGAGAGGGATAGCAACATGTTCTATTCACAGCTCATATTGGCTAAGAAGGGGCCTCTGGGCACAATATGGATTGCTGCGCACTTGGAGCGCAAGCTCCGCAAAAACCAGGTTACTGAAACGAATATCAGCGTTTCTGTTGGTGAGTGTTCTTTTCTCTTCATTAAGCAAGACTCGATTGCTGCAACTATTTTAGGGATTTCGATGCCCTGAAACTGCGTGCGGAATACTACAAGTCGTAGGGAAAGGAGGTGCTTTTGAATATGGCTCCAGAGACATCTTGTTTCCCTTGAAACTTGAAACCCTAATGAAAACAAGGAGAAGATGTTGTTGCTGACAGGAGTAGGGTTTGTCTTTGTGTGTGCGTGTTTTCTTGGTGGGGGGAGGGGGTTTACTGACTGTGGAGTGTGGATTGTTTGACTTGCAGATTCTATCTTGTTTCCAGAGGCACCCATAGCCCTAAGGTTGTCGGGCCATTTGTTGCTTGGAGTTGTGCGGATTTATTCCCGGAAAGTGAATTACTTATTCCATGACTGCAGTGAGGCTCTCACCAAAATCAAGCAGGCATTTCACTCAGGGGTTGTTGATCTTCCCCCTGAAGCAGCAACTGCACCTTTCAATGCTATCACTTTGCCAGAGAATTTTGACCTTGATGAGCTTGAGCCACTTCCTGACCGCGAAAGTGCGATGCTCCTGTCCAATGGGTATGGTACTTCGAGGGTTTTTTGGTTTCATATTTGATGCATTTCAGACCCTCTTTCAGCTTCTTAGAGTCTTTACTCTATGTCCAGTTAACTGATGCTTCTACTGTTGGCTGGCAGAGCTGCTGAGCATCATGTTACAACTCGTGAGCAAATCACACTCCAAGACCCAATGGATGATAATATTTATTTTGGTTCCCAGTTTGGGCTTGATGGTACGTTCCTCTCTTTCACAATCACCTCTAGTTAAAGCATAAAGCAAACAAGAAATCACTGAATCTCAGAGTAAGTTCTACTGCATGGTTGTAGCAGCCTAGGAAGAAGGTGCAACCAGTAGTGTGAAAGATTTCATTATCAAGCTTTTCATATGCTTTTGGGATGTACATTGTAAGGAATCTCACAGGCCTGGCCTGTTGTGTGCACATGCAGAGAGATTTCCAGAGAGTGATGTGCCACGGATGGGTATTGATTTTGATGAGGTGGGTTGCTCTCATTCTTGACCCTATAACTGTTAGAAAGCACTTCCCAGAAAACTTGTCAAACTCCTATTGTATGATACCATGATTGCCTATCATTACTTAAGCATACAGAAATGTAGCAACTAGAGGTTTCAGCTTCTAAGGATTTCGTCAGCAATCAAAAATCCTCTCGAAAGAGTTCAACAGATCTCAATTGAATGCTCACAGGATGTCTTTCAAAGATCTGGAGCCAATGATAACCATGCCAGGGGCTGATGAAGGCGGGTTTGATGCTCTTGACTTCCCACTACAATATTGATGTGGAGCATGACTGACTCTCAAATATTCACCTTCTGTCTCATGACTGCTGAACTCCAAATTTAAATTTAAAGCGACAAATTGCATCCAAAAATCTTCAGCATAGTCTTAATTTGTTGCTTTCTTCACTGGTGGGTTACTAACTTCACGTCTGTGGTGTATTTCTTCTGCCGATTGGGACCGCTAATGATATTGCTTAATGTGTGGCATATTGTGCAGGAGGAATTGGAAAAGGCAAAGGGTCAGGAGCCGAGCTCTAAAGAAATCACCCTCCAAGAAGAGTATGCTAGAACTCTAAGATTACCTAAGTCTTCTGATTGGCACATGTGCTTTATCGATAGTATTTCTTGCATCAAGGCTGATCATTAGAAGGGAATGTTCTAATATGGGTTGTATCATGGTACAGTGTGTTGCCATCACTGATGCATGATCAAGCTATGGACTATGACCGGATTGATCAGATGGATGCCATGGACATGGATCCAATGACTCCAGCCCCACCAACTATGATGGACCTTGACCTTGAAAATCCTGATATTCAAGTGGAACTTTTTGAAGAACCTGATCACTTGGCCCCTGTGATGGGAGCCCACGATCAGTTAGAACCAGCTATAGACATGGTGGATGCGGTGGAATCCACTCTGGAAGAGCCCAGTTTGGAAAAGCCTGCTGATGAAGAACTTGGTGGTGAAGAACCTACTGTTAATGAGGTTGGCATTGAAGAGCCTGTGGTTGAGGAGCTTGTTGCAGAAGATGTTGTGGAAGAACGGGTTGTCACAGAGGGGGTTGTGGAAGAGCCTGTTATCACAGTACCTGATGAGTTGGTCCCCATTGTTGAAGTTCTTGCTGCTAAGCAATCAAAGCCTGATTCACCAGCACACCCGTTTGACTTTGATCAGGAAGAAGTTCCTGATGCTGAGACTTTGCGATCAGCAGTGGAGCCACAAACTGAGCAGGAGCCCCATGTTCTTGACCTTGACAAGAATGTGCTGATGGTGGAGTCTGAACTGGACAGGTACTGTTGACTACATGAGATTTCTTTCTTTTCTGTTCACAGTGGGTTTGTTGCAGATTGGATTGAAAATCTGGTGCTGTGTCAGAAACAGACCCTTAGCAATGGAGGACGATGTGGTGATGGAGGAAAGGGAGCTATTAGTGGAAGAGCCAATTATGGAGGTATCAAGAGAGGAAGCCCTTAGCTCTGTGAAAGCTCCAAATATGGATGATGACCTTCCAGCAGATGATGATGTGTTGGCCATTTTGCTCGGTATGTTTTGACCATCCACAAGCAGTTCAAAATCATCTGTCATGTAGTTTATGCTTTTCTCCACAACTCTGGGGCATTGAGAAGAACAGGGGTCTTAGTGGGCCTTTCTGCTTCCACTTCCCTGTCAGTTGTTTAGTGCTTGCTATTTGACTATGATGTGGTGTAATGACAGGAGGGAGGGGAACACCAGCACTGGGAGTTATTCCAACCCCTACAGAGGTAGTAGTGCCAGCACAGAAGTGGAAACGTGCTCCAAAACCTGCACTGAGGAAGAGGAAGCCAGTTCTTGACATGGCAATTGCAGTGCCTGGAGAGTGAGTTTGCATCCTTGAGTTTCAAATCTGAAGTTTGTATCCAGTTTTTGTCTTATGCTTATGGTTTCTAAGTACTTAACTCATGTGCTTCGATCAGCCAGCACTTATAAGCTTACAAACTCTGCCTCATAATGTGAATATTCTGATTTGTTGGGTATCTTGAGTGGAACAGCCTTCAGACAATATGCTGGGCTTCTGAAGTGAAGAATGGATGTGCAGTGTGATGAGAGAGCAGTTGGCCAACACAGACAACATCCGTCGAGTTCGCAAGAAGGCACCATGCACACGCCGTGAGCTCTGGGAGGTGCAAAAGCAGTCTTTGGGATACCAGATGTTCTGTGAACCCTCACTCCCTGGTATATGTCTTTGCCTTTGTGGATGTGTTTGTTGTACAATTTCTGGGCCAAAGCTAAATTACTAATCCTTTTTTATTTTTCTAATTCAGGTGTGTGCGCGGAGTTACATGAGCTTTATGAGCGCATGCTGGTCAGTGGAGAGACAGCCCTCCCATCTGCTGATTCTGCACATGTGAGGACACCTGAATCTGAGAAAGTACCTCAGACTCCTCAAATTGATAGCCTTCCCAAGGACCCCAAGGAAGAGGAGCCAAAACATGAGGGGAGGGAGGAGGAGACCAAAGAGGATGAGCCTGAAGATGAGAGAAGAGCAATAGAGCCAGAAACACAACGTGATGCTCAAGAGGTTGCACATTTGCAAGCATCTTTAGATCCTGATGGTGGTGAGTTTGTTTGTTGCTCACTCCTTTGGCTTATTATAAAACAAAGCTGAATCCGTCATGTCTTTTGGTAAGTTTGTGAACATGTTTCAGACCCATTTCCTGGGAATTTGTCTATTGTTGGTAGGTGCGAATGCTGTCCATTACTTACTTGTAAATGGAGCTGGTTCAGGTGAAGTTTATGTAAATGAGACAGTAAGAACTCCTCAACTGCAAGAACCAGTAGTCAGTGACCAAGACTTGATACAAGACTTTACGAGAGACACAACTGCAGATTCAGTGAAGGCATCAGGTATGGCTGCTGAGCAACCAGTTGAGGAGATTCCTGCGCAGATTGTCATGGCACCTACAGAAACTGCTGAAGGTGACCATGACTCATCCATATATCTCAACACTCTACAGGCAAAGGATTTGACAATGCCAATTTTTTCATTTGTTCCTCTCAAAGAAATTCATGCTTGTCTATACTAACTTGTTCATATCTGTTGGATTTTTTGACAGGACTGGCAAGCATGGAGAATGCGGTGCAGTTTCCTGAAGATGAAGCCTTGGGTTTCTCTCCAACACCAACACTGGTTGAAACAGACCTTCAGTTAGAGGGAAATGAAGAAACGAACTTGCAAGAGATCAAGGAAACACTACAGTTAGAGGGAAATGCAGAAATGAACGTGCAAGAGATCAAGGAAACACTACAGTTAGAGGGAAATGCAGAAATGAACGTGCAAGAGATCAAGGAAACACAGATGAGTGAAGGTGTGCAACCAATGGAACCATTGTTGCTCACAGAGGTGCAGAATGAGACTTCAGGTGCTGCTGTGAGAGAAGCTGACACACAGCTGGAGGCAGCAAATGAGGCAGAGGTGGAGTTAGTGGAGGAAGCTACAATTACTGGGCTAGACGCTGATGGTGTGGTCTTTGAAGTTAAGGAAGACCTCAACAATGAAGTAAGTTGGAACCGCCTGCCAATCACTGCCTGTAGAGGTGTCTGATATATTGCCTGCTTGCAGACGCAAAATGCTTCACAACTTGGCTTTGATTTCCAAAGATTAAAGATTGGTTCCAGCTCTCAACTCATTGGTTTGGCTTTTCCAGATGGGCTACCTTTCCAGAATTTTTGTAAGAAGTGAACTTAGGACCTCTGAAGTTCTGAATCTGTACAGTAATATGGTTGTCTGGTATCAAACAGGAAATTCAATTCCCTGGAGAATCACAGGATATAGGTAATTTTTCTGGTTTTGCCTCTGGCTTGTATAACTGGCAAGGCATGTGTGTAGGATCAATGGTATCATGGCAAACCTGCAAATTTTGTTTGTTACAGCTTTCTGTCTTCTTGAATGGAGCTTCTTGAACAGACAATATGGTTAGGAACTGCAATGTTTCTATTGATATACTTACAACTTACATTGTTTTGTGAATTTTAGTGTTTCTTAACCAAGATGATGATGAGTTACATGAGGAGACAGAGGAATATTTGGATGGTACCCAAATTGCTCCCAAGGAATCATTACAGGGTTTTGGTGGCTGGTCAGCACGTACCAGGTTTGCTACTCTTTCACAACAGTATCCTGTTTTCCAGCTTAGCTTTTTTTCTCTCTGCTACCCTTTTATGTGTAAATGTGGATCCTGAATGGATTCTAGTGCAGGGCTGTAGGGCGATATCTGCAGGGTGCCTTAGAGAACATCAATACAGACACCAATAGAGAAGAAGGTGATGTTGCAAAGTTTGGTCTTGACCATACACTGAGAGGCAAGTCACGAAAGGAGGCGGCACGTATGTTTTTTGAGACTCTGGTATGTCCATAGCTCTTGTGCATCTGTTCTACCAATATTTGATGCTTTCATGTTCTAGTAACTCAAGGAACTCTATCATGCCTGCAAGCCCTAGTTTTGTTAACAAAATCGCAAAAAGTTTAGTACCCTGGGATCAAATTTTCAGTAATTCTTTGTTTTCACCTGTCTGTTTACTTTCTCAAAGGTGCAAGCAATTAGAACATCCTGTGGTTTGCTATTTTCTTAGGATTTATGGCTGCAATTCTTGTACAGGTGCTCAAGACTAAGGATTATATTGATGTTGAGCAAGCTCAGCCATACAGTGAGATTTACTTGACTGCTCGTCCAAAACTGATGAAGGCCAGATTTTAGGGTTTATCTGCTTTACCACAATGTTTGCCATACATTTATTGGGGAATTTCACTCGAAACTAGGCCGCCTGGCATAAATTCTGTTCTGTACACTGGTGTCGGCCTTTTTCTTGTGGGATCCCATTTCATGCCTGTAATAATCTTACTAAGGTCTTGGACACAGCAACAACCTTTTTTTAATGTCAAAAGCCAGGTGTTGCTTGCAATTTTTTATTTTTGTTAAAACCTGTACCATTTGTAAAGGCATGCTCACAGGATTCTTCATTTCTCAGATTATGGTTCCTTTAGCCCTTCAGTATATGGTTTATACATATGTGCCATTATCACCATATGTAATACTTTCCAACATGAGCTTGATTGTAATATATGCATTTTTTCAATGATTTAATCATGCTGAGTGATCATGAGATGAGTACTAAAATGTGAGATCTTTTGAGCGCAAGGTGTAACAAAGAATTGTGGCTACTTGCAAGGACTTGGGTCTGAAATTGAAGGGCATTTGCTTTGGCACTTATGCCTTTGAAGAAATGGGTTGGTTCAATTTTTAGATGAAAATTATGTTTTTTATTGTTGTGTGGTGCAAGAATAAATTGCAGTTTGATTAAGAGAATAGAGTTACTTATGTAGTAAAGACATTAAAATGTTGGATTTGATAAAAGAATGTGAATAAATACAGATGTGTGAAAATTCCAGTAATGATTCATCAGATCTGGTTTAGGTAGGACAACTTTAGGTTTCATAAGTTGTGCTTAGGATAGATCCAAATTGGGATCTGTGGCAGAACTATTCCAGTTTTGGGTGTCTTTTTGAATCCATGTCATTTTGGAGTTTTTTTCCCCCCCCTAACACTAGACTCATAGATGATGGAAGTGACTACAGATTTTCATACCTTCTACAATTCAATCTGATTTTCAGTTTGAATAAAAATGTTGACAATGTTGACGATAAAAATGGAACTTAATTTTCACAAAATAAACTCATTCTTTCCATCATTTCATTATCACTTGTAATGAGCAGTAATGCAGAGTCCAAGCCCAAGTGAACTGCTTGACAAAATTGCATGACCAATGAATTGCTTGGTGATTTTGCAGGATTGATGAATGGACATTTGTCAACTGCAATGTAAATGATACACAAAGTCATCTCAAAATGCAATAGTATGCACGACATTTGTACCTTGTCTTGTATGAGAAGTTATCAAAGGTTTTGTAGGGTGGAGTATGTTCATCCACTTCATTGAACTCCAATCATGTAGAATTGGCCCCATTGATTATGGATATGTGAATTTGGTTTGACAACTTCAGTTAATTTTCAACCATGTAAAAAAAGATTCTTGACACAATCTCTCTCCATCATGTAGCAATCAATTGCTGCTTGTGCTAGTCAGATGGCGAGGTTACTGCAGTAGTGGTTTATTTCTATTGTGGCAGAACTGCAGTTCTTAAGCAGCATTGAAACTTTGATCCACTGTTGTTGTTTACAGAGATTCACTTGTACTGAGAGGAGAGCTCTCCCTCTCTCACTATGTAATTATCCTCATCAAATGGCTGCCCTGTGAAAAATTGCTCCAACATTTCCTTCACTCCTGCTGCATATCGGCCCTGCATTCAATTAATTACACACGATTTCACATCAGTATCTTCTGATGTCCACCCATTCCAAAGAGAGATCTAGATTTTTTCTTGGTGTTCATGTGGCAGGGTTTAATCTGATGGGTTTTTAAAATCCAGATAAAATCCACACAAAAGCAAGAGAAGAGATGATACAGAAAGTTAGTCTATGTGATTTGATGTTCTACTGAGTATTATATTAGGGTTTGGAATGACATGCTTCTATTGCTATGTCGTCTACAGTAAACGAAGACTAACAAGCAGAGATGATGAGGATGACACAACACACCTGAGCATCGATGGTGGTGCCAGATATGTGTGGTGTCATGGCTTGGTTTGGCATGTACCTCCAGGAATGGTCCTTTGGTGGTGGTTGTGGAAACCAGACATCACCACTATACCCTACAGATCAGAAGAAGACAGCAATTTCTCACCAATTGAACCAATAACACTCATCAATCACTCCTACTCTCTCAGCACCAGCTTTTCAGTATTCCTCTATCCACCAAGTGATGTTTTTCACATACCACCAAGCTGACCAGACTCGCAAGCTTCTTTCACCGCATCCACATCCACAATTGCTCCACGGGCGTTGTTCACCAAAAATGCTCCCTTCTTCATCTTACGAATTGTTTCCTTGTTGAACATTCCCCTGTCAATTAGGAAAGTAAACCCTGATTTTTTTCATTGTAAAACCTGGTGGAAACTTGTTGACATGTTGTTTACAAATGATGTACAAAATAATCGCAACATTTTTCTGCTTTTGGGGAATAAGAAACCCACCTGGTTTTGTCAGACAGGGGGACATTGATAGAAACCACATCACATTCTTGAAGAAACTTATCCAAATCTGATTCCCATTTTGCACCAGATTGATCTTCCTTCTCCTTTGCCATTGCATGGCGAGCATAGTATAGAAGCTTGCAATCAAATGGCTGATGCACAAATAGACAGAGACAGACAAACCCTATGTTCAATTAGATGTCATGCTTAAATTAGGAATGTTTAGAAGCAAACTCCTTTCACTCTCATGGAAATTGGAACAAGAGATCACTGATGCTAACCTTAAGGCGCTTCAGAAGCTCTTGGCCAATACGGCCAGATCCCACTGTACCCACTGTCTTGCCTTCCAGGTCAAATGCTTTGTAAGCAACAGCAGCAACATTCCAACCTCCCTCTGAGACTTGTTTCCAGGCCGACACAAAGTTGCGCAGAAGGATGAGGATGCGCATAAGCTCATCTTCAGCTACTGAAACCACATTGCTTCCTGCTCATTATTATCCAACACACATGGGCTCTTAGTAACTAAACCTACATTGCTTCCTAGGCACATGATGCAACACACATGACGTTTTGGGTCACTTTCCATTGGGCTACAATGATCACAATTATACACAATAAAAACCTTGGTATTTTTGCAGTGTAACCGAAGGGCTAGTGTGCAATCAATTATTGAGCATCCCCCCCTCCGGGCATTCTGATTTCACAGCGGGCTTTACGTATAGGAGAAGGGTTTATCACTAGACCCTTCTCCTATGTAAAGCTCAGCCCTGACAGTGACACTGCAGAGGGACAGTGATAGGGCCAGTGAGGAGGGACTGTAGGCTGAGTACCTTTTGGATTCTGTAAGTTATTGTTCCTGTGACATAGCTACAGCATTAGCTAGCAGGATTTCTTCAGCTCAGCTAGGGACCAAAATATATAAAGGAAAAAATGTGAAGGTGCTTTAGGGAAAACATAAAGGCCCTGCTCTTGATTCAATTGCATTTGTTACATTGATTTTAAGGCTGCATAAAGCCCATGAGTGAGAGGATTAAACTGAAATAGGGCTTGTGCTTGGCTCTTGCCTCACATGCCCTTAGTTTGGCAATGCCCTCACCCTGGGGCTTTACCCTATGCTTACCAGCCATCCAACAAGGGAGGATCAAATTCTTTGTGTTGAGGAGAGTTAAGTTCATGATCATACCAGAGACTTCGGAAACAGTGAGGCCTTTGGCAGCTGCAGTGTTGAGATCCACATGATCAGAACCCACGCCTGCTGTTACAATTAGTTTCAGCTTCTTGGCCTTGTTCAGCCTCTCGGCTGTCATGTACGCCGGATGGAAGGGAGTTGTGATCAGTACGTCCATGTCCGGAATATGCTTCTCCAGCTCTGGATAACAAAAGCTCCATCATATTAGTTACGCAACCGGCAGGTGCTCATGTGAGTTTCTAAGGAAGCAAAAATTATATTAAACTATTTTCAATAACTGTTGATTTTTAAAAAAATTTGCAATGCTGGAAGTTCAAGAAATTTGTTTGACATTACTATTGACTGCCTGCTCTAAAGCTTGGTGGTGCCTTGTGCTTAAGTAGTGCAAAATTACTTGGCATTTTTTCCCCAACCTCAATTGTAGGAAGAAGATGCTGGGATGGTGAAGGTACTACTAGTGTTATAAATCATACATGAGTCACTGTTGAATGTGGAAATTAGTCAACCTAGTCTGTGAATACATTTACAGCTGCATACACAAACACAAACTTAAAAGCATCTCGACAACTTGATCATAATATTTCTTGGATAAAGAAGCTTATAGGAGCAAAAGCAATTTGAGACTTGCCACAGTTTTCACCCTCCTTATCATCAGTGGCAATGAAAGTGTGGCCTTTGGACACAAGCCACTCTCGTAAGCCGAGTGCATTCTCCATACATCCAAGAAACTTGGGATCTTTCGCATACTCGTGAGCTTTGTAGAAAACACCCACAACTTTCATCGGCGCCTTCTCCTCTCCGGCCTTCACATAAGTAATTATGTGATGACACCATCATGAGCACCAAAGAAACATCTCAACTTGTGAAAGAATAGTATATATTTTAGAAATAGTTTTTTGAGAATATTTCAATTTAAGCAGTCGCCGCCTAAAGGGAGCACCGTTGGCTCCTAAAAGCGTGTTTGCACCCAAGACCCTAGTAGTCATGACATGACAATATTAAGCCATCGGCGAAAGTTTTGATTACAGACATGTTTTTATGTAGTACCTGTTCAATATCAGCTGAACATGTAATTTTCTTCAAGTGCCTCCTAGTACGACTCTCCAAAGTGTGGGAAACTAGTAAGCTGGGTTTCCAACTCTTCAAGGGGAGGACACCATGATATGGCCGGCAGCTATAAATATTATAGCCCTTAGAAAGTATGCATAATCCCCCCCCCCCCGCACAAGGTTACGGCTCTTAAAATCCCATCTCCAACAAGAAGGCAATCTAAGCTCTAAAAGGGTGTTCAACAAGCACTCAGTTTGTTAGAATCAGCTTTCATGGCTTCTCATGCTAGCTTATTTCTATTGGATATAGCACCTCACAAAGCATGAAATAATCAAGCAGCTGGGGCAGTCTATGATCTGGAGCACACTTCAACAAAACTAGACCTTGAGCCTCCTCCTCATTAAAAATTGATCAATATATGTAACAAATGAGCATCCAAATTATGTGTGATCTGATTAACTTCCCCTACAATTACAATTGGCTCATCTGTTTACATGTAAAGAACTGCCAGAAATTTCATAGTGTATTTGGAGCTCACCTTAAAAAGGTAAGATTCACGCGCCTACACTGGAGGGTTCTTAAGTTTTGAAGGAGGAACATTTCGTTCGGAAATGTTCATTAGTACTTATTGATCAGGGGAGGCAATTGCTTTACTCTTGGTAAGGCTCTTGGATGAGGGCATGACCAGAATATGGGCACCACCTCAGCTGCTGTCTTTGGTGGTACCCTTATTCTGGTAATAAGGCCCTTGACCTCAGGCCTTACCTACCACATTATAGTTGTGCAGAGTCATGCATAGAGTTACAAAGAATGTGGAAATTTGCAACAGAATTGATGGGATCTATATTCATGGAGTAGAAGAATACGTGTGCAGGACTCGGTCTCAGTACTGATCAGACATTCGAACATGGATTATAGAATCAGCTTATTAACATGAGCACGAAGTTACAGGCAGAGGACGAGGTACTTACAGGCATGGCGCTTAATTTTTTTTCTGATGAGAACCACGACCAGTAGCTAGCTAGCGGCGTTGCTGCAGGCGGCAAAATTAGAGTTTCAGTAAAGCTCAAGATTAAGCTGATCAGCTTGATATCAACTTGTTGATTGAAATAGAATTGAAGCTTCGATTAGTACTATATGAAAGAAGATTGTTGTCCACTATGATGAAACATTGAATCTCCGTTTGATGGACCCTAATTTCAACTGTAGAAGAGTATTGCAGCTGATTTCTGAACTCCACACTGACCTCGACAAAATTTGCTACCTCAAATTATTCGTCGTCCCAATAGTACAGTGCAGTATTCATGTGAACTTAGTTGCTACAGTGGGTATTTGTAGCGCGCTTCTAGCTTGATCCATCATGGGCTCTAATGCAGCCTTTTTTTTTGCTGGCTATATATAGCCAAAATGCACTATATTAACAATTGAAAATGCTAAAATCACGCACATTTTGAAATTTTCAGTAGCCAGAATTCGACCAAAATTTAAGAAAAATCACCCGATTTCTATACACGGTTCAAGTAGGTAGCAAAAATTATAGAAGGGTGTTTCAAGACATTTATTTTTCATATTTAACTTGTAAGCAAATTTGGCTAAATCTTCCTGTGGATCATCACCACGTTGGCTATAACAGAAGATTGCCAAAAAAAAAAAAAACATTGGGTCACCGTCACTCCGTTCTAGTGTCGATTATTGCATGCAATCAAACATGGCAAGCAGCTACAGATTGAGTCGACAGACGCCGGGAAGACTGCATGGGTTACAAGTTACAACAACAGGGCAGCCAGTTTTTCTTTAGTTGAATGCTGGGCATGCTACGTGGGGAGCTCAAACCGCACCGAAGCTGCAGGACAGATTCAAACATAGCCACGCTTTTCCATGTAAACTGCGAGTTCGCGTGGACTACCCTACATACATACACGCAAAAGACCTCTTTTCGAAGTGTAGAGCTCCTCCCCGTTTGGCTCGACGGGTGCATTACGCACCAGGTTCACACTAGTACACGTGAAAGGAGGCCAGCATTTGCCAAAAGCATATAGGATAAAAGTGAGGTGCTATGGAGAACATGTTGGGGAACATATTGAAAACCTGATGGGAACCCATTGAGAACTTAAAGGGAAATTAAACATAGTGGAAACACATTGGGAACCAGGGAAAAATGAAAACCATATCCTTCCATTGGCTGCATGAAATTTCTCTTCCCAAAGAAATTCATCACCATTTTTGGCCTGGGCTAATAATACCCCTTGCAAAGAACACCCTACCTATTGAGGCTCTTGTATGTACCAGTGTTGGCCACGTATATTTGAGTTTTGACCCGCCATCAAGCCGGTTATTCATTAAAAAATCAGTTAAATTGATAACCACCTTGTGTTGAGATTTCAAAAATCTAATAACCTACCTGGATGACCTGATTATAGGTTATCAATTTGTAAATACTAATTTAGTGCATTATAGGTAATCAATCTTTAAATAATAATTTTAAAAATAAAAAAACAGAAAATTAATTTTTTAAACTTTAATTTTAAAAAACTTACTGGATAATAACCAACAGCATAACAAACAGTTATCAACCAATTAATTATTTTATAACCATGAGACATTTCAGAAAACGTAACACCTTGTAAGTGTGGGTATTCCATTTTCCCTTAGTAAGGGCTTTAGCCAACATAAAGTATTGGCATAAAATTATTTTTCTCCCCTTGCACCTAATGGGTATCACAAGAAAAAATGAAAAAAAAAGAAAGGCTGGGCAATTCAAAAAATGAAATGCCTGCCCATATTTGTGGAGTAAAAAGTCCACTTCATAATGTGCTCTCTATATACAAAAAAAACTTCCTCCAATAATTTGTTACAACAAGTTTGCCTTGTGCTTTTGTGATGCATAAGGCCTATGCATGTGTGGAGACGTTCTTGAAAAGCAAGCAAGGACATGGCTGTTATTTATTATCGTGTATTGTTGTAGTTTACATTACATTTTTTTAAAGAGTTTTTTTGTTTTCTAAATTTATGTTAGTGTGAATAGAGTTTTGATTATTTTTATTTTTTTGAGGGGGTTTTTTCTTAAGGTATGTTGTAAAGTGTCATCTTTTGCTTTTGAGATTCCAAACCATATAAAGGACCATGAAACACCAAGAAGATGTCAGTTTGACCTCAAGTTTTGTTATGATTTATATTTTTATGTGTATGAACTTGGATTCTTACATTTTGCATCGGAGTGTATTTCGAAATGTGAACGATTTGTGTGCACGTTTGTATGTGTGGGATTTTGTCAATTTCAATAAGATTAGGTGTTCATATTTTACTACACGTCAGTTGGCACATCATCCTTGACCCTTTATTAACTCACCTCATGGCTTTACCCATTTGAATCTTAGTTAGGTACTTTTCTTAATCACAAAAATCCATCAGTAATATCCCTAAGTTAACATTGCAATTTGTAGTAGGGATTTCTTTCACTCCTAAATGGAAAATGCAATTAAAAATGTTTCATGACATCTAAAGTCAAGAGCCAATGTAAGGGGGAGACCTAGTCAAATTTTAAAAATCAAATTGAAAAGAAAAGAAATTTCTTCTACCCTAAGTCAATAATCAATGTGAAATCCTAATTATATGCAAAGCAACATCAATATTGTGTTCTAAAAGAATATTAGGTTTAGACCTTTTGTGGATTCAAAACCAAGTCAACTACTTACCAGACACTTTAGGGTTTTAGGGTTTTAAGTTTTCAATGAAGTCTCTTAGTGATTATGAGTATTGGGCTTTTTGTCTTTGCACTCATGAAGGACATTGGCAATGGCAATCCTATGCCATGTGAAGAGTCTTGGGACTGTTACATTGACGCTTTGAAGTCTAGTGATGATGTTGGTGGTGATGAAGTTACATGAAGAGAGGAGACAAATGGTGTTGGGGGATGGTGAAGGAGGGTGGATCTTTTGCAAGCACGAGTCATCAAGATCGAGTTACCCCAAAAGGATTGTCACACATGCAAAAAATGAACATATGTAATTTTCAAATATCATAAGGATTCAAAATTTTGCCTTTTTGTACCAAAATTCACATGTTTCTTGAAAATTACATTCAAATGAAATGAATGGCATAAGCAAATCAATTTTTTGACTAGAAAATGATGTCCATTTTGGTCTAAAATATAAAAGTTCAGGTTTGTCGAATGACAAAAATTATTCAAGGACATGAAAGGACTTGTAAAAACAATTGCATTCTCAATATTTTGGACTCTATGAGGACCATATTTACCTATTTAATCTACTAGAATAATTCATGGATCAATATTTACAACAAAGGATTCCAAAATACTTTAAGAAAAAATATGGGCCACAAGTTTAAGGACTAGTAAACTTGGTCATTTTATGATTTTGAAGTCATTAAAGCTAAAACCCATAATGAAAATCAAGATAAAATATCCAACATTCTAAATAAAAATGGAAGAATTAATTCCCAAAATCCTAAAAATGAAGTTTTTGATACTAAAAATGATGTCCTAAAAATGGTTCTTGTACCCCAATCTTGAATGTACCCACATGCAAAAATAAATTTGTTTTTTTCCTTCTTGTGAGGCATTTGTGTTTCATGGTTTGTATCATTTTGTTCTTCCACTATGATGCATAATTGGGTAGGGATAGATGTGGATGGTGGTGAATTGTGTTCTTTAATTGTTGCATGAGGAATGGAAATGATGAATGAGTTTAGGTTCATGTTTTTCCAAGTCCCAATAATTGTTGAGAAAACATGAAAAGGGTTGTGGGGTTTGGGAAGTTGGCATTTCTATTTATTTGTGCGAGTTCATGTGTTACCAAGTTAAATAACCAAATTTGATTTGTTAGAACATGTTATGTGTTACATGGGGGATGATGTTGTTTGAGAGAATTTTGTGCGAAAAGGTGTGTGGGAATCTGCTACAAAATTGGAAAAGGTGATCAACTTTTAGATTTGGGTGAAAGCATGATCAAGTATACACCAAAAGTGGCTTTGAGTACTTGTAGTCATGTTTTTCCACATAAATGCAAGAAAGTAGAGTCAAAAAAAATTCAATCATTGTTAAACCATCATGATGCACAATATTGAATTTATAATATGTTGTATACAAAGTTTAGAAAATTTTAGTGAACTAAAAGTAGGTCAAAAGTATTTTTGAAATTTACTAGTGGAATCATGTTCAAAAATATTTTTACATTAAAAGATTGATAGATTATTATTATTTTATTTTGGAAGTTGAAAGTGCATAAGTAAATTTTAAATGGCCATTAACCAAGAAAGTGAAAAACATTCTACTTGCATTTTTTAGAAATCTACTTAAATATATTTTACATGTAATTTTTCAATATCATTGACATAAATTTAAAGAATACATTGTTCATATTGGTCATTAAATTCAATAATATTTCTAAATTTAATATGTTAAGGTTTGATTTATGACTCCTTTATACTTTTCTTTACAAGGATGTAATGGATATCCATGGTAAATGTGGGATGATATTTGAACAAACAGACTATAGAGGTGGACAATTGAATGTTTCATCCATTGTTTTTTGGAAAGTTTGTGATGTGTGTAGCTAGTTACATACATGATGTCTATCATTTTGACAATCCTATTAGTGTAGCCCTAAAGCATATGGGTGAAAGCATACTAAGGGTGAACCACTTTTTAGTGAATATCATAGTGCGCAATAAGCCCATTCTTGATGGCATCCTTTGGCTATCCTACATGTCAAATTGTTGCTTGAGATCACCAACAATTGCTTGTTGCAAATAAATTGGTTCAAACAACTATTGCATTGTTCGCACAAATAGCTTCAAACTTTCCATGGTTGTGTTCTACCCCATGTGGGTATTCACTCATCAAATGCATTAATTACCACACAATAAACAAGGATCCTCGTAGTAATAATACATTTTTACAAAGCAAACAAACCCATGGTGCCACAGACATCTTGTTGTTGCATGAAATATCCATCACATGCATTCACAAAGTGCACAACTTGGAGCAACAAAATGTGCCTCATTAAGTAGTGATGACAAAATTGCTTATCATCATAGATTAGGTTTTTTGCAAAGTAGTCACACATGATTCATTCCTCACCAAGTTCCAATCTTTCATAATATTGGAGTCATGACTTGGTTAATCACTCTTGTGCACCCAAATTGCATCATCATTCAAAAGAATTTTTTTTCATAATGTGGCCTAGAAAAATTCAATATCCTCCTTTTCATCATTAAACAAATTAGATTGTAACCTAACCAATAATTGGGCACTACACCATTGCTCCATGATGTTTACAAACAATGAAATAGAAAAATCAACTAAAAGTAATGAATTGTACGTTAAAAGTTGCAAACAAACATTGAAACAATGGGAATAGTATTAGGGGTGCAATCATGAAATAACAACCCACACCCAATTCCTTGGTGTTTTGTTTAAAAACAATGGGTAAACCAATGACATGGTAAAACTAGATTGGATTTTCAAAGAAAATATTTTTAAACTCATTTTTTACAAGTTAACAAAACAAAGTGACCCAATAAGATGGTGCAATTTTTTAGTTATAAAGGTTTTTTTTTCCTCATAAATATGTCATTTTCAAATCATTTCACGTGTTTTTAGGAGTTTTTAAAGTAGTGAAAACATTGATTACATAATTTGACAATTGATTTTTGGTATTCCACACCCATTGAAATCATCTCAAACTTAACCAAATGTTCTTATAATATATTACAAACATTTTCATAAAAATACACCAAACAATATTTTCAATATTGATTTGATTTACCCCTTTAAAATGGGAAAAATTCAATAATAGTTATGATTTTTGTAGGTCATTATATTGTGATTGCACCATGAATTTTCTAGATTGACAATTGCATTGCATAAAGAGAGAACCCTTATCAAAAGCTTCATTGCATAAATTAAATTTCAAAATGATCAAAAGTTACAAAAATTATATTGACAAGGAAAAATTAGGAGATGTGTTGCACATAATGTGTGAAATACAAATATAGTTGACAATGACCAATGGTGGATGTGTAGAGTTTAAGGCTGGTTCAACACATGTCACCTCCATAGTGGCCTTGAAGTTGCAAATAAAGGGGAGTTTAGGGTTCCAATGTTGGAAATAACATTGTAACAGTTCATTAAGGTTTGTCATGGCAAATCATGTCATTTTTTTTATCACATTTTTTTACATAATCTTTGAGTGATGATCATATGGTCATATGAGCTTAATGTCATGGAATGGTCTTGTCATTACCCATTATGTTAATGGGTGCGCCACCTAGTTCACCATAGTGGGCTTGCATTACCCAACTTAATGGGCATGGGCTTCACCATGCAATAGTGCATAAAACCATGATTTGTCTATGCATTATGCCATTGATGAATTTCAATAAATTGTTGTAAATTTAACATTGACATATCCCATCTACACCATATTTTATGGTTGGTTTTGAAAGTTGGGGGAGAATTGAGGAGAAGGGGTTAGGTCACCAACATAGGAGATTAAATAAATATTTACATGTTGGGAATGTATAAAAAAATATTTTTGAAAATATGTACTACAAACAGTTTAGGCAATAATGTGTACATAAAACATTTAGATGTGACAAGAACAAAATGCCTTATTGGCAACATCCATATATAATGTTCCAAGAAATGAAAATTCTAAGTGGGCACTCTTACTCAATTTAGCAAAAATATACCCTACCTCAAAGGAGCCAAGTGTGGTATTTTTAAGGACTCCTTTTTTCTAAGGGAGTTGCCCAACATAAAGCCCAAGTATCAATTGATGTGGGGTAGATAGGCTAATAAGTGAACATTTGAGAATTCAAAGGATGTCGAATCCTCACACATTGTTCCTCTATTTTTTCAACTGAAAAAACATTTGTAACCCTCCTCCTACCACTTCCAACCCTGCAAAAATTGCTCAATTTGCTAAAGGAAGAGGAAAAATATGTGGTGTTTGGTGTAAGGGGGTTCAATGTTTGCTAATTGGTACATTAAAACAAATTAGAATTTCGAGCTTAAGATCTTTGATTATTCCATCTTTGCCTATGGAATACAAAGAAGTATTGTAAAGCATTAACTGATGCACCCATCACAGTTTAAACCATGCAAAATGGACTAAAAATGAAGAAAATACAGGCTTGAAACCACATTATGACTTTCCAAAAGCTTTTTTGGTTGAGATTTGCTTATTTTATGGTAGTTTTTAGTGTCTTTCAAAGGACTAAGGTTTGTTGTTATTTGTGATACTTGTGCTCATAGATCTAGTTTTGCTTACAAGGGCTATTTTCATTTGGATGCTCTTCTTTGTTAATGGAAAATTGTGCAACCTTTAAATTTAAAGTGTCATTGGGTGCAGTCATATTAACATGTACCAAAACCCGTTGTAACCATTCCTTAATTTTTTGAACTTTAGATTGTAAAAAAAATTAAAATAATAATAAATAATAAATAATAATAAATATGATTTTTTTAATAAAATGTTATTTTGAATACATAAAAATTTGGAATCAATCTATTGAATGAAAAATAGTATAAGGACTTTTAACCTCTTGTAAACCATTGCTTGAAAGCAATTCTGACACTAAAAGCACAATTTGAAAATATTGTTAATGACATATTTTTGGATATTTTTTAATATACACCTTAATATAATAATATTAAGAAAAATTTGAATATTTTTAATGTTTTTTTGAAAGACATGTTTAAGAAATTATGGGAATATTCTAAAAATAAAGTAATGGTCTAAAGGGGCATGTGTGGTTCCTAATAGTGTGTTTGGACCCCATTTGGTTTTAAATCATGATGTGAGTTAAATAGGATGAAAATGTAATTAAAGGGATAACTATAATTTTCTAGATTGTGCATGAATTTAAAATGTAAAACCATATTCAACATTTGTATTATCATCAAAATTTTAATTGTCCATTTTGTAATAGACTTGAAATCATATTTTAAAATAGGGATGAATTCTAAGAAAAAAATTGATTCATAATGGATTTTTGAAATGATGACAATATGTTTGTCACAAAGATAAAACAAAAAATGTGGACTCAAAAAGTATGTTATAATAATGTCAAACTAAAAATTGAAAAAAACCATCATCAAATGAGAAATTTAAGAATAAAATGCATTAAAAATTTCCCAATAGAAGAAAATTTAATTTATTTTTGAAATAAAAAAATTATAAATTTGTTATCCATTTCACATTGAAATATTCAAATTTCCACATGGTTTTTTGGACCAATCACATGTCTAGTGATATCTAAAAGGTGGTTTACTAATTATTTTGATAAAAAAAGGGAGAATTATAAAATTTATATTTTGATAATTATTATAATTGCATGAATTTTAGTTGGTTCAAAATGTCAAAATTGAATCACCTAACCATGCTTTTACCCAATAGGTTTCAATCTACTTCTTGTTCCAATTTTCACAATTGTAAATTCAAATTTTTTATTGTAGGGTAACAACTTTGCAATTTTTTGCTTGAGTTATTCATTTGGTTCAAGTATTGGGAAAGGTGAAACTATATATTGAAGAAACATTCCCTAGAATTATTGCATTTATAGATAAGAAATAGCCATATTAGCTCCATTGGCCCACTTTGAACTCATTTTAAGTGTCATGTGTGCGAGGCTAGAAAGGAATTTTGAACAACGATGGCAAATGATGACAATTTAAACAAAGATGTAACAACAACAAAGAGGACACTACTACAAAAACAAAAAAAATTAATCAGATTTTTTAATAAAATGAAACCCAAAATGATAAGCATAAAAAGGCCCATTGGACCCATCATTGTTATTGGTGTGGGTTTTTTTCATTAACAAAGTAGGAGACTATTTGATTGGCCATTTTGACTAGCTGTTTATGGACCATTTGTTGATTGAATTTCTACCTAAATTTAAATCAATTATTATTTTTTGTAAAATATTTTTTGTTTATGTAGGTAAATAGTAAATAGGTTTAAGTAAATCATGAAAAATCAAGCAAGTAAATAGGTGGTAAACCTAGCCTAATAACCTACCTAGCTCCTTTGGTCTAACCTACTTACCCTAGACTTCCTTTAGGCATGCTCATAGGTTACAAGTATAAGGAATTGAACCTTTCACCTACACAATGATAAATCAAACCTTACCAATAGATTACACCTTCAAAAAATGACAAATTTTGTCAATTTTTTAATTTCATGTCATTATTTATATAGGTAAGTACCAAAGTGAAGTAATTAGTAAGTAGGTTGGAGGTAATTTGATAGGTAGGTTGCATGATGATAAGTAGGTAGAGGAAATAAAAGGTACTTACATAAGAAATAGGAGGTAGGAAGTAAATAAATAGACCTAGGTAAATAGGTAGGTAAACCTAAGCTATTTACTTAGGCTAGGTAGTAGGTAGGTTGGTAAGCCTAGGTAGGTAAATAGGGCTACCTACCTATTTAGGTCTACCTACCTAGCTTAAGTAAGCTAGGTAGGTAGGTAGGTAAACCTAAATAGTAACTAATTAGTTTGGCTTATTAACTAGTATAAGATGTTCAATTTGATTAAAAAATCATTGGTCATTTTGACCAAGAATATCATTTTTATTTGTTCAATTTGACTAGATGTTCCCATTGATTAGAACCCATTGATCATTTTGATCAAGGTGGTTAACTTTTTATTCAACTTGATTAGATGTTCAATTTAATAGATTGTCAAATATGTCCTTTTAATCAAGTTCACTTGTCAAAAAATACACATGTCATTCAGGCCATGGGCTTCAAATCAAAATGCACATGTTCATTAATCAAGGTGGACAAGAGTGTCAACTTAAACAACTTTAAAAACCATGAATTATAATAGTGGGAGCTCTAAAATGATAGTGACATTTGACAACTATTTGATGTAGAGGTAGTAACAACAAAAAAAAGCTCCAAATAACAATGAAAAATGACAATGATTTAACAACCCATCAATTTTTTAAAACTTGTGAGATGAAAAGGCTAGGAAGGCAAGACTGTGACAACACAATGTATTGTGGATGCAACAATGTGTGTTATAGACACAACAATTCATGATGTGAAGGTGACAATGAGATGAAAATATCACTAATGTGTGATGGGAATGTGCAATAATATGTACCTCGTCCCCATGACATAACATTTGTATAGTGTGAATTGACAATGATAGTGGTTAGATGGGTTAGTGGTAGGGTCAATAATTAATTGCCACATGTCAAATCTCCAATGACCTAACTTTAACCTAATTTCACAATAGATTCTTAACACTAGATCCAAATGATGTTTTAATTACATATTAAGTCTTCAAATTTCTCTCATGGATCTTCAAACACACAAACTTTTGCATGATTAGTCCTTAGTCTGACATTTTAGTTGTAAATTGTAGCAATTCAAGTTGACTTAGATCCTTTCTTTCTATACTTTGACTTCCTCTCCAAATGGGTATCTTGATTAATAAAGTTTGGTAAAGTTGGGGTAGGGTTTCAATATCAACTTTCCATCTCTCTACCAGGCCACGGGTCTTTAATGTTAACAATACAAAATGTACTACCACATGTTTTTCTCCTTTGCATGTTTAAAATAAAAGTGAACTAAAAAAAAACCATGTCTATGACATATTTAGCAAGTTATGAACATTAGCATAGACCAAGTCGAAGCTCAGGAAGGAGATGGGATGTAGAACCCCATGAAAAATCTGACCGGGAATCACGACGGAAGTCAGATTCAGGTAACCACAAAACCAACTCTACAAGCAAACTTGATAGGGGGACCATAGATGATAGATCAAGGTCCCGACGGCATAATTGATCAGACAGTGATCAGTTTCTTCTCTTACAAATGTATGACACAGGTCAGTCAGATCACATACAGTACAGTGGCTACAACGTGTACACATATGCTTTCTTGTTTTCTTTTTTTCAGGAAGATGAAATTTCTCTTCTTGGATTT
>Ga0209611_10004637_pt1 | contig 23412 bp, 16 predicted proteins | sample S1TSphgellanicum_3_FD_187693 | JGI IMG/M metagenome (GOLD analysis project Ga0209611, IMG submission 187693) | Host-associated microbial communities from peat moss isolated from Minnesota, USA - S1T2_Fc - Sphagnum magellanicum MG (SPAdes) (version 2) | ecosystem: Host-associated > Plants > Peat... | reverse complement strand
ACGTGCTGGAGGAGCTGGGCGAGAATAGTCTGACCGGAGTACATCCCCCGAGCGTACCGATCCAAACTTCAAGTCGTGAGCACCCCTTTTGCCTCTTAAATCGGGTAGCTTAACCGGACAGTACTGCCACCGGCCCTCCGGGCCTTGCCTCCGACTTTTGCAGAGGTCTCCTTCAGGGCTTGCCACGTATTGCGGCGGTTAACCCAGGGTAGGCGCTGCTGCGCCAACCCTGGGCTATCTCAGGTTGCCCCTTTGGGGCAAATCTTGGAACGGTTCGTTCCTAACGAGACTTTCAAAGAGGGGGCCTTTACGGTGGTCTCTAAAGCAACGCCCGCAGGTAGGCGGCGTAGGAACTGTGGCCCATCGCGGCGATGTTCTTTTCCATCTGCGCCGCGTCGATCCAGCCGCGGCTGAATGCGATTTCCTCGATGCAGGCGATCTGCAGGCCCTGCCGGTTCTGGATGGCGGCGACGAAGGTCGCGGCTTCCAGCAGCGAGGCGTGCGTGCCGGTGTCGAACCACGCGATGCCGCGTCCCAGCGTGCGGACCTGGAGCTGCCCGGCATCGAGATAAAGCTGGTTGAGCTCGCTGATCTCGAGTTCGCCGCGCGCGGAGGGCTTGAGCGTGCGGGCCTTTTCGACCACGTCCGCTGGATAAAAATAGAGACCAGGAACGGCGTAGGGCGATTTCGGTTTCGCCGGCTTTTCCTCGATGGAAACGGCGCGTCCCTCGGCATCGAACTCGATCACGCCGTAGTTGCCGGAATTCTGGACGCGGTACGCGAAAATGGTGGGCAGTTCAACCTGCGCGGAAACCTCGACCAGCAGGTTCACGATGTTGTTCGCGTAGAAAATATTGTCGCCGAGGATCAGCGCGGAGGGCGCGCCGTCGAGGAAATCCGCGCCGATGATGAACGCGCGCGCGATGCCGTCGGGCTTCGGCTGCTCCGCGTAGGAGAAGCGCACGCCGATGTTCTCGCCCGTGCCGAGCAGACGGCGGAACGCGGGCAAATCCTCCGGCGTCGAGATGACCAGGATGTCGCGGATGTCCGCGAGCATGAGCATCGAGATCGGGTAATAGATCATCGGCTTGTCGTAGACCGGGAGGATCTGCTTGCTCGCGGCCAGCGTCAGCGGATGCAGGCGCGACCCGGCCCCGCCGGCGAGGACGATGCCTTTGCGTGCTTTCGCGGTGGTCTTCATGATTTCGCTCGGGGACTATAGCTGGCCCAGGCGCTCGCGCCCGTATTTCTTTTCGGTGATGGCCTGGCACCACGCGCGATGGTCGAGATACCAGCGCACGGTTTTTTCGAGTCCGCTGGCCAATTTCTCGGACGGTTCCCAGCCCAGTTCACTTTTGATTTTGCGAATCGACATGGCGTAGCGCCGGTCGTGGCCGGGACGGTCGGCGACGTGCGCGATTTGCTCTTGGTAAGACTTGCCGTCGCGGCGAGGGGAGATGCGGTCGAGAATTTCGCAGAGCAATCGCACGAGATCGAGGTTCGCCGTTTCCGCTTCGCCACCGATGGCGTACGTTTCGCCCACGCGACCGCGCTGCAGCACAAGCTCAAGCGCGCGGCAGTGGTTCTCGACGTAAAGCCAGTCGCGGCGTTGTTGGCCGTCGCCGTAAACCGGCAGCGGCTGGCCCTCCAGCGCGTTGAGGATCATGAGCGGGACGAGCTTCTCGGGAAATTGGCGCGGCCCGTAATTGTTCGAGCAATTCGTCAGCACGACCGGCAGGCCGTAGGTGTTGCCGTAAGCACGGACGAAGTGATCCGCCGCCGCCTTCGAGGCCGCGTAAGGACTGCGCGGTTGGTAGGGCGTGGCTTCATCGAAGGGCGGAGCATCCGGCGCAAGCGAACCAAAAACTTCGTCCGTGGAAACGTGCAGGAAACGAAAGCGATTTTTTTCTGCCGCGTCGAGCGAGGCCCAATGGCGGCGGCAGGCTTGGAGCAGGCGCAGCGTGCCGATGACGTTGGTAGTCGCGAAAGGTTCCGGCGTATCGATGGAGCGATCGACGTGCGTCTCCGCCGCGAGATGCAGCACCGCCTGGATGTGATGTTCCCCCAGCAGCGAGGTGACGAGCGCTTCGTCCGCGATCGAACCGTGGACGAAGATGTGGCGCGGCTCGGAGGCGAGATCGCTCAAGTTGTCCGGATTTCCCGCGTAGGAAAGCGCGTCGAGATTGACGATGCGCTCGGCCTGAGTCCCGCTCAGCAAATGGTGAACAAGATTGGAGCCGATGAATCCCGCGCCGCCGGTGATGAGGATTCTCATGCCGGTGGTTCCCAGGTCCAGTTCCGCAGGCAATCGGCCAGCGCCTCGCGCACGGGCCGCAACGGCAGGCCGAGCTTTTCGGCCTTCGTCGTGTCGAGCACGCAGCTCGAGCGCCGGGCCACGGCGGTGGTCTTCATGAACTCCTCTTCCGATGCAAACCAGGCGTACGACTTGAGCATGCGCTCGGCGGAAAAGCCGTCGCCGACAGCGCGGCGGCGCTCGCCCTCGGCGCGTATCAACTCCACGACTTCCTTCGCCGTGACTGAACCGGGATTGGTGAGGTTATAGATGCCGCGCGGCAGGCCGCGTTCCATCGTGGCCCAGGCCGAGGCGACGAAATCGCCGAGGTGCGAGAGCGAGTTGCGCACATCAAGCAGCCGCTTGTAGCGCATCAGCTTGCTCAGGTAGTTGCGTGCGTCGTCGTGCGGGTCGAACGGAACGCGCAGGCGCCAGATGAGGACGTCGTAGCCGCCCTTCAGCAGGAATTCCTCCGCGAGCGCCTTCGTGCCGCTGTAGAAACTGCACTCGCCCGCATGGAAGGAAAAATTGGGCGCATCTTCCTCGTTAAAACCGATGACCTTACCCGACGCATCGACGCCCTTGTCGCCCTGGTAAACGCAGCCGCTGGAAACGTGGCCCCAGCGCACGCCAGCCTCCACGCATACTTCCGCGACGCGCAACGGGAAGACGGTGTTGCCCTCGAGCGTATCGGCCCGCGCGATTTCGCATGCATCGACCGTCGGCTTGCCCGCGAAACCGGCGGCGTTGATGACGAAGTCCGGTCGCAGCTCACGCAAAAGTTTGCGGAGCACGGTCGCGTCGGTGTAATCGTGCGTCGCGCGCGAGGGGGCGTGCATCACCAGGCCTTTCGCTTGCAAGTGCGCCGCGAAGGTTCGGCCGACGTAACCGGTGGCGCCCAAAAGTAAAATCATCGCCATGAGGGAGGCATGAAATTATCATTGTGGTCTGCCATGATCAATCACTCGGCTCTGGAATCTTCCCTCGCGGCGTTCGCTGCCGGCCAACCGTTCCGCCATTGCGTCATCGACGATTTTGTCCCGGCGGAAACGGCGCGGCGGCTCGAGAACGAAGTGCTGCCGTACGACTCGCCAAAGTGGTTCGTGTACAAAAATCAGATCGAGGACAAGAAGGCGCTGAACGACTGGAACGCCTTTCCGGCGGAGACCTACAAGTTCTTCCAGCACCTCAATTCGCCCGAGTTCGTCGCGGTGCTTTCCAAGCTGACGGGGACGAAGCTTTATGCCGATCCGGGCCTGCACGGCGGCGGCTGGCACGCGCACGGACCGGGCGGCAATCTCAATCCGCACCTGGACTATTCGATCCACCCCAAGCTCGGCCTGCAGCGGAAGCTCAACATCATTCTCTACATTTCGTCCGGGCTGAAGCCGGAGCACGGCGGCCACCTGGGTTTGTGGGAGAGCGAGCCCGCGGCGAACCGTCCGGGAAAACTCGTGCGCGAGATCGAGCCGCGTTTCGGCCGCGCCGTGCTCTTCGACACGACGCAAAACTCGTGGCATGGCATGAGCCGCCCGCTGACGCAGCCGGAAGGAATTTACCGCAAGAGCCTCGCGATCTACTTCCTCTGCGATCCGCCGCAGGACGCCGACCCGCGCGGCCGCGCGTTGTTCGCGCCGCGCGAGGAGCAGAAAGGCGATGCGGCGATCGAGGAACTGATCAAGGCCCGGTCCGGCCTGGCGTCGTCGGAACGTGTGTACCGGTCCTGACGCTCCAATCAGAGATTGCCCGGGACGGAGTAAGGGACGCTCAAGGTTAGATAGGAAGACGCGCCGCTTACGCTCATATGCTGTTGAAGCGCGAGGCAGCAACCGGCAGGGAGAACCGTACTGCCTTTGTCGGCCGCGGGGCTGCCCGCCTGGCACCAAGCGGAAGTGGGAAGCTGGTAGTAGCTGATGAAGGTCTTCGTCGAGCTGTTCCACACGCTGACGATATCCGCGGTTGCGGTGGAAGTTCCCTTGACCCAGTTGGAGCCAAAGTTGAGCTGCGAGAGGGTCATGCCGACCGGATAGCCGGTGGACACGTAGGTAATCGCATTGCTGCCGGTGGTCTTCACCATCACTTGCACCTCAGGCACGCGGCCGGTGAGAACGATAAAGGGAACCGGTTCCGACGGGGAATGCCGGGTGATCGAGAGGCCGCTATAGGGGTAAAGCACCGTGGAATTGGCGTTGCCGCTCGATCCTTCCAACGTCCAGTAATTCAGCGACGTATTGAAGAAGAAGATCTGCCAGCTTCCGGTTACCGGATTGTAGATATTCACCCAGTCCGCCGACGCATAGGAGGAAGCCCCCGTGATGGCCAGCGGGTTGTTCCCCGTATTGGTGCCAAAGAGCGAGGCCAGCGTATCGCCCGGCACGACTTCAAAGGAGTCTCCCGGGCTTACGGAGAAATTCGCGGTCTGCAGGTTCACCGACTGCGAGCTGTTGTCGGTTATGCTGACGGTCAGGGAATTGGCCGAGTTGCCCGTGATCAGCAGCGTGCGCCCCGCTTCGTTTCCGCTGAGAAACTTCACGAAATAGGGCGAGCCGATAGCCGCCAGGTTCGTCGTAAATGGCGTTCCGCTGACGTTAATCGTGTTGGGGCCCACGGAGCTCACCGAGCCGGTGTAGATGGCGTTGCTGGAAAGCGGCAGGCTGATGTAATTGGTCGAACCCTGCGAACCGGTCGAAATAACCACCATGCCCTGCGGAAGGCTGGCCACCGAGACAGAACTCGTCGCCTTCGCCCACGATTGGGTCGCGGCCATGAGAAGGACCCCCCAAATAAATATCTTTTTACGCATTTTCCGAGGTAAATCGTTGAAGTTTATTTCTTGATTCTCCCTGTCCACCACTGACGGGGCCATCATTGGCAATGTCTATGCCACGGACACTATATCGTGTGTTTTTCTGCGTTCTTTAGAGGTGAAATGGTAATTGTGTAAAAACCTGTAAAATTCCGGGAGTGTCTTGAAAGAAGGTCCGTTTTAGCAACACTCGCGTTGTGGAAGCGGCCATAGCAAAGCCTGTGCCACTGGATTTATGTCTGGATGCAAAACAACAACTTACGTCCAGGGCTGAAACGAGAGGAGTCCTGTATTTTTTGGCGAGGTTCGGCGCGCGGGAGCGCACTGGCCCAAAACGGAGCCCGAAGCGCGCTAGCGGGTGAGCGTCCCCACCGGCTGCTGCGCCTGTCGGGGCGTGGGTGCGCTCTCATAGGCCGGCGCGGCCGGAGCGCCGCGCGAGCCGCGAAACTTCGCCGAGTCGAACGCCACCAGCAGGAAGAGCACGGAGTACGTGTTGCCAAAGCTGAACGCGCGCGATTCAACCATCCCGTAGACGAAGTAGGGGAAAATGATCGCCGCACGGAAGCCGAACATCGTCACTCCCTTGAATCCGCGCCGGACGAGGCAAACGCAGGCCCCGACACTCATCATCATGTAGCCGATCAAGCCAACCAGGCCGTTGTCGGCCAGCAGGCCGAGAAACGCATTATGCGCCAGCATGTTGTCCGGCATGAATTGGGTGTGGCCCTTGAAGCCGACGCCGAAGACCGGGTGCGTGAGCCAGAGATTGTAGGCGGCCGCCCAGAGATCGGACCGGCCCGAGCCGCCGCTGTCCACGCCCCGGTTGCTGTCGTCGAGCATGAGGACATGGACAACTTGATCGCTAATCATGGTGAAGATGTTGAAGCCGGCCAGCGCGGCGGCGAAGCATGCGATGCCGCCGAAGACGGTGAGTATGCCCGCCTGCTTCGCCATTTTCCGCGAACGATGTTCCCACAGCCAGCAGCCGGCGATGATCGCGGTGGCCAGGCCGGTCGCGATCATGGAACCGCGCGACTGCATCATCACCATGGTGTAAAGCGGCAGCACGGCGAGGATCGGCGTGAAGATGAGGCTGCGCGCGGCCAATGCGCCCAGAAACGCGACGATGCCCATCATGGCCGCGTAATTCATGGTCAGCGCCGCCGGCTCGAGCCGGCCCCAGACGTTCGCCGAAGTGCGGATCACCTCGGGCATGAGGATCTCGATGTAGATCGCCTGGAAAATGAGCAGTTTCCGCAGGTCGAGCTCCATCTTCATGACGATGATGTAGAGCGAGAGAAACATCAGCAGCGCGCTGACCAGGTTGCCCCCGATCTGGACCAACTGGTAGAATTCGGAATTGAAAAGGTAGCTGCCGACAATGCTGACCAGGAGCAGGAAGACGCCCGCGGACACGACCGGGTCCACATGCGCGAGGATCGGCTTGCGCCATGTCAGCCAAAAGAAAAGCGGTGCGCCGATGGCCAGCGGGATGAAAAGCACGAACTCATTTTTGGCGTCCGTCGCGTACATCAGGTAGTACGACGTGCACGTCCACCACGCGATGGCCAGCTCGTTCATGCTCGACGCCAGCCAGCCGCGGAAGCCTCCGCGTGACGTGGTGGGAGTGTAGTTCATTTGGCGTGCAAGTGCCGGACGCGATGCTCGAGCTCGGCGGGCGGCGCCGGATGGTTCCTCGTCCGCATCCCGTAGGCGAGGGAAAGGTCCACCAATCCAATTAGCAAAATCCAGGCGAGGAAGAAAGCTATTGTGCAGACCACATCGAAGACGGTGTGGCCGTTGAAAAAGGTGAAGCAGTGGAAGTAGAGCAGGAGAAACATGACGAAAACCAGCGCGGAGCTGGTCGCCGCGGCCGTCATCGTTCGCCAGCCGGACGAGGTTTCCCGTAAAATGCTGTGGGCCGGGGGCGTCAGCAGGAAGGAGAGCGCCAGCACCACGTCGGCGACCAACATGAGCACGAGCCAAAGCAGCACCGATTTCACCACCAGCGCGATCACGGCGAACACGGCGGCGGTGCCCATGTAGAAGTACTGGCGATGGGCGATCTCGGCCACCTCGCCCGTGCGCCGGCAGACGCTCACACAAATCTGGGAGGCGTAGAAGGCGTTGCCCAGGGCGAAGGTGATGGCCATCATCTGGTAAATCGGCAGGTCCATTTCCTTCAGCAGCAGCGACGCGAGCCGCCCGTTGTCCGCGACCACGAAGGCCGCGCAGCCGGAGGCAAAAAAGGCCGATAGCAGCATGAGCATGACGAGATGCTTCTCCGCCATCTCGAACATCTGCCGTTGCCGCAGGGCGATGTATTCGACCGACGCATAGCGCGACATCTGCTGGATGGTGGCCCGGGCGGCGCCGAAGATGGCCCGCAGCGCCACGTAGGTGACGATGGCGATCGATGGAGCCGACATGGAGGAAAGCACCACCACGGGCCCGTTGATGCGCACCCAATTCGAGCACGGATCGGCCATGGTGTAGCGGATCATCGCGGCGTGACGCCATTGCAGGTTCGGCGGGAAGGGCTCGAAAAGCTTCAGCCGGCCCGCGCGGCGACAGAGGAAACTCTGCTGCACGAGGGCATAGACGCCGGTAAAAAACCAGAGATAGGCCACCATCCCGGGTGGTGCGTGAAAGAAGAGCAGCGCGCCGAACGACAAAAGGAACCGCCCCGCGATCAACACGAGATAGCCCGCCTCCGCCTCGGTGTAGAAGCCCTGCGTATCGAGAAAGGTCACGCGGACGCAGATCAAAGCCTCGATCGCGATGCCGAGCAGTAGCGCCGTCCGCCAGAGCGGATAGTGCAGATGCTGGTAGAAATGGGCGAAGGCGAAGTCGCCGATGACCAGCAGCGTGGTGGTGGACAGGCACAGGATGCGTATCCAGGCCCAAAGATGGGTGAATTCCGACCGGGCCTCATCGTCCGCCGGGTCATGCATCCACCGGATGAGATGGGCGTGGCCAGCCTGCCGCAGCCCGAAGTCGGAGATCGTGGTCATCGCCGCGATGGCGAGAATCGCGTACCACTGCGCCGTCACATCGGTCTTCCAGATGCGCAACTGAATGGGCAGCAGGACGATCTGGTTGAGCAAAAGCACGCCCTGGGTCATCAACGCCAAGGAGGCAAATTGGAAGAGCCCCTTTGCCTTGTGCGACATATCGTTGCTATTTTCTGGGGTGAGGGACTTTAAAATTCACGGAAAAAGGGACGTCTAAATTAAGGCGCGCTCCATCAGCGCTCAAGGGTCAACAGTACTTCATCGGAATAAGATGTTACCAGCCTTAGTAAACGAAAGAAGATTACGGTATGGTAACCACTTCCGCGTCGGCGATGAGCTTGGCCAGCCGCGCCGAAAGCGCCGGCCAGGAAACCTGCTCGGCGAAGTCGAGCGTCTCGCGCACCACCTGCGGTGTCGGCGTCCACTCCTGCACGAGCCGCTTCCATTCCTTCGGGTCGTCGGTGAGGAGCACGCACGGGGGCAGCTTCGTCATGCCGGTCACGCCGGCCTGGGTCGAGAGCATCGGCACGCCGCGGCCGCAGGCTTCCATGAGCTTGAGCTTGCTGCCGGCACCATAGGCGAAGGGCGCGACGGCGAAATGAGCCGAGGCGTAGAAGCCCTCGAGCTCGGCATCGGAGACGTTCGGGCAAAGCTCCCAGCCTTCCGCGATGCAAAGCGACGCGACGCCGGAGGGCGGCATCGAGCCAACCACGCGCATTTTCGCCCCGCCGCGCAAGGATGGCCAGTAGGTGCGGCTGAAATGGACCAGCGCATCCTGGTTCATCTGGGCCGAGAGGCTGCCGACAAAGAGCAGTTGCTTCGGGCCCGGCGCGGAATAATCGGGCGAGGTGGCGCGGGGCGCGACGCGGCAGCCGTTCTCGATCACCACATGCCGCAGGTCCGGGCTGATCTCGCGATAAGCCGCCGCGTCGGATTCGCTCACGTGCACCAAGGTCGTGCCCTTGGGCAGGGCCACCAGCGCCTGCAGCGACTTGAGTGAGGCCTGGTCGCAGAGGTAGCGGAGCAGGGGATTGCGGCTGCCGTCGCGCAGTCCGGCGTAGATGGCCGGATCGTAGTTGTGCGTCTCGACCAGGAGCCGCATCTTGCGCCCGCGCCAGGACTGGAGCAGCGGCAGGCTGTAGAGAAAGTGAATGATCGTGGCGTGAAAATCCTCCGGGCGCAGGCGGGCCACTTCCCGCAGGAAAGACGGCGTCAGCATCTTGAGTTGCCAGTAACTTTTGCCGCTCGCGAACGCCGCCAGCGCGGCCAGCATCTTGCGGTCGCGCCAGCTCGATTCCGCGCCCGGCATCGGCGTGAGCTTGTCCCCTTCGGCCACGACATTGCGCGCAACGAAGCACTCGTCGATACCGAGCGGCGCGAGGCCTTCATGGAGGTGCCACGCGCGCCGGTCGGCCCCGTCCTTGGGAGGAATCGTGCAATGGGGGGCTAGGTTGAGAATGCGCATGGAAGAAGCCAGATCAGACGGCCCGGCGGAGCGACAAGTCACGCGGGAGACGTCGTCCGCGGTCGTTTCAGCCGAAACCGATTCAAGCATGTCATGTGCCCCCGGTGATGCCAAGGAGGGATGCAGGGGCGCTGGCCAGGGCCTGAAGGGATTGTTGCGTGAAGCCTAAGTTGTTTGCGGCTGAGCATTTGGGTGGAAAGAAGGCAACGGAGGACAACTGGCCCCGCGGACAGGCATTGAACTCCAGTTCCGAGCCACGCCGCTCCGGAGTTTTTCCCCGACAAAGTTCACCTCCCGGTTCCATCGTTTTTCTCATCGGCACGAGCGGGCGCTTTCCCCCGGAGATTTTTCCAAGGCGGGCTTATTTTTAGTGACAGGCCCCCGTGACGTCGCGCTAATCTTTTCCGGCTATTTACCGGACGAGGCCAACTCGTTCCGCTAAAGAGTTTAATCGGCAAAGTTATTGCTAGGGGATCGCGAGTGAGGAGAACATCTTGCCATCTTGTTGGGGACCTTCCTGGGAGGTCCCCGAGCTGACGTGTGCTGCCGCGTGCCCATCCCCTATGCGCATTCACCTGATCACCAATCTGTTTGCGCCGGATGAGCTCGCGGGCGCTTCGCTCTATACCGATATGGCCGCGTTTCTCCACGAACATGGGCACGATGTCCGCGTGACCACGACGTTCCCGTATTATCCCGCGTGGGCCCTCCAGCCCGACGACGTCGGCGTCGCGCAGCGCGAGGAAACGCACGACGGCATTCCCGTCCGCCGCGTCAGCATGCACATTCCCGGCAAGGTCACCGGCAAGGGGCGCCTGCTTTCCGATCTCAGCTTCCTCGTCAGCCTCCTGCGCCGCGGTCTTTTCCCCAACTGGAAACCGGACGTGGTCGTCACCGCCTCGCCGATGCTCTCGCAATGCATCGCCCAGCGCTTTCTTTACGCGGGCAAGCGCGTGCCGCGTTTGATCATCGTGCAGGACTTCGTCGTCGATGCCGCGCTCGAGCTCGGCATCCTCAAGCTGCCGCTGATTTCCACCTTCCTCAACGCGGTGCAGAACTGGGCGCTCCGCTCCGCGCAGACGCTCTCGACCATCAGCCCCGGCATGCTCGAGAAGCTCAAGAGCAAGCTCGGCTCCTCCCGCCGCCAATTGTTCATCCCGAACTGGATTCACCAGAGCCTGCAGAACGAGATCGACCGGCAGCTCGCGCGGAGTCCGGCCCGTGAGCGCAACGTGCTGATTTATTCCGGCAACTTCGGCCGCAAGCAGGGCCTGCCCGATTTCCTGGAGCAATTCCACGCCGCGACCAAGGGCGGGCTTGATTGGAACCTCGAAATCTACGGCGGCGGCGCGGAGAAAAGCGAACTCGCCGCGGCGGTCGAGGGCAACCCGGCCGTGAAACTCGGCGGCGTGCAGGATGAAGTGGCTTATGTCGGCAACCTGCTGCGGGCCACGGCCTGCCTCGTCACGCAACGGCCCGGCGTCGGCGCGAATTTTCTGCCGAGCAAGCTCCTGCCCGCGCTCGCCACCGGCACGCCGGTCCTCGCGGTGTGCGATCCCGACAGCCCGCTTGGACGCGAAATCACCGAGGCCGGCTGCGGCGCGGTGCTGACGCCCGGCGACACGGCCGCGCTTGTGGCCACGCTCGAGCGCTGGAAGAACGAGCCCGCGCTCATCGCGGAAATGTCACGCCGCGCCCACCAGCGCGCCGCCCTTTATCAACGGGACAACGTCCTCGGAACGTACGAGACCGAGCTCAAGGCGCTCGTCGATCCCCTTGGCCCCATTTTGCCCGAGCGCGAACTCGATGCCACGACTGGCGTCCAGCCCAGCGCCATCGTGGCGGGAGGAAAATGAAAATCATGAAACTGACCCAAATGCACCCTTTGCGCGGCGCACTTATCGCGTTCGTTCTTCTTGGAGCGCTGCTCGTATCGCTGCTCCGCGCCCAGCCCGAGTCCACCCCGGCGACCAACGCCGCGGCCACGCCGGCAACCACCGGAACGACGACGACGGGAACGACGACGCCCATCATCACGACCAACGCCGCGCCCACGGACGCCGCTGCTCCGGCGACCAACGCTGCTCCAGCCTCGACTAACGCGCCCGAGCAGGAAGGCCCGCCCACTCCCGGCGAAATGGCCGCGCCCGGCAGCGAGCTCATCGGCCCGCCCGCGCCCGGTTCGTCCGCCGCGCCCGCCGGTGCGGGATTTGGTAATCCCGGAGGCATGCCCACGGACAATCCCGCCGTCACTGACGTCACCAACAATCCCAATGCCGTGGCCGGCCTCGGCCAGCGCAAGCTGCCGTTCTATTTCGGCCTGAACCTCGGCGAAATGTACGACGACAACATTCTCATCTCGCCCGACAACGAGAAAAAGGACGCGTTCATCACGCACATCACCCCGAGCATCGACTATCAGCACGGCGACCAGACGGCGCCGCACATGAATTACCTCAACCTCTACTTCGCGCCCTCGATCTATCTCTACAACACGCGCAGCCAGTACAACCGCATCGATTATAACGGCGACATCTTCTACCAGTACACCTGGACGCGCCTGCAGCTCGGCATCGAGCAGAATTACCAGCACCTGACCGATGCCTCGCTCGACGAAGGCACGCTCGTCTCGCGCAATATCTACACGACCAAGGCCTACGGCGACTACTTCTACAACGACGACCTCACCCTCTACGCCACCGGCACGCAGCAGATCAGCAATTACCCCACGCTCGACCTCACCGAGTGGGACCTCGACACCTTCGCGCTCTACCAGATCGCGCCCAAGCTGCAGGTCGGCGCCGGCCCGCGTTTCGCGTGGCTCGACATCTCCGGCGCGCCCAACGAAACGCACCAGGACCTCCTTGCCCGCCTGCGCTACATACCCGACAGCAAATTCGTCCTCTCCTTCGAGGGCGGCGTCGAATATCTCCAGTACCAGGGACCCACGGCCAGCCGACTCTTGCCCATCTTTGACATGAACTTCACCTACCTGCCTTTGCAGGACACGACCCTCTTCATCTCCGCGAGCCGCTCGACCAACAATTCGTTCGACCTGGGCGGCGACACCATCGATTCCAACCAGGTGCAGGCCGGCGCCAGCCAGAGATTCCTCCAGAACTTCACCGCCACGGTCACCGGCGGCTACAACAACTCCGACTATCAGGGGAACCAGGGCGGCTCGGTAAACGGCACGCGCCGCCAGGACGACTACTTCTTCGCCAAGGGCGCCGTGGCGTGGAACCCCAACCAATACCTTCAGGTCCAAGCCAGCTATCAGTACTCCAACAACGATTCTACTTTCGATCAGTTCGGCTTTACCGATAATCAGGTTGATCTCCAGACGACGGTAAAATTCTGAACGGGCCCCGAGCCTTTTCTTGCTTTTTGCCACTGATGGACTTACTATGTTTGTCCGCCAAATCTCGTGCTTTCCGAATAATCCATCGAACTTTAGCATGATGCGTTTGGTCCCTTCCTCCCTTTTGCTCGGCCTCATGCTTCTGCCGGGATTTTCGGCTCCTCTCGCTGCCCAGGCAACGCCCTCCAGCGGAGGCGATTCCACCTCGAACGAAGTTCTGAAGGTCAACGACATGGTCCGCGTCACCGTCTATAATGAGAATGACATGACCACGGAGGCGCGCATCTCCAAGAGTGGCGACATCGCCCTGCCCCTCCTCGGCAACGTCCACGTCGCCGGCGAAACCGTGGCTAGTGCCGTGGCCGACATCCGCTCGCGCCTCGACAAGGATTACATCATCAACCCTCAGGTCACGCTCACCATCATGGACTACGCGCCCCAGATGGTCACCGTCCTCGGCGAAGTCGAGCATCAGGGCCAGGTGACCATCCCGCCCCAGGGCGGCCTCGATATCATGGGCGCGATCGCCCTGGCCGGCGGCTACTCGCGTATCGCCGATCCGGCCAACATCACCGTCGTCCGCACCGTCAACGGCCACCATCAGATCCTCAAGGTCAACGCCAAGAAGCTCGCGGCCGATTCCAAGTCCGTAACGTTCGTGGTGCAGCCGGGCGACACCATCTCGGTCGGGCAGAGTGTTTGGTAACGGCGCGTCCGTAACAGGCGAAACTCCATGAGCAACCCGAATCTCCCCGCCCTGGCGGCCAGCGACGGCCCGTTGGTCAACTGGCAGTACGTGTGGATGATGGCCACGCGCCACTATAAGCTCTTCCTCGCCATCTTCATCCCCGTCGTCGGCCTGACCGTCGGCTACCTCCTGGTCACCAAGCCGCTCTACGAGTCGACCGCCACCGTGCAGGTGCAGTCCCACCTCCAGAGCGCCATCCAGGTGGATCCGCAGCAATCCACCAACCCGGCGGACGCCCTGACCAGCGACGACGCGATGAAGACGATCGAGCAGAACATGCAGAGCTACGATCTCTTCTCCGCCGTGGTGCAGGACCCCGACATCGCCAACGATCCCGATTTCCTCGTCGGCTACCACGGCCGCAGCAACCCGCCCACCACCGGCGACCTCGCCGACTGGCTGCGCGACAACAGCAAGATCGCCCTGCGCCATGGCTCGCGCCTCATCGACATCACCGTCTATCACCGCATCCCGGCCATGTCGCAGAAGCTGGCCGCGGCCATCGTCAACGACTACATCGCCCTCGGCGCCCAGAACCGGAGCTCCGGCAACAAAATGGCCGCCCAGCTCCTCGACACCGAATCGACCACCGTGAAGGCGAAGCTGCAAAACGCCGAGCAGTCGCTGGAAACCTACAAGGACCTGCTCGCCCTCGCGACCCGCATCGACACGCAGCGGGCGACCGTCGACTCCCTCCGCGAGCGCTACCGCGAGAAGCACCCGCAGATGATCCAGGCCCGCGCGCTCATGAGCGAGCTCAACCAGGAGTTCGACGACCAGTTCCAGAAGACAGTCAAGAACCCGGTCAACCAGACCGCCGTTCAGTTCGACCCCACCCTGGCCACGGCCGCGATCGACGACCGCGTCACCGCCGAGATCCAGTACGTCCAGGCCCGCACCCAGGTCTTGCAGAAGGAAGTCGACACCGACAGCCAGCTCCTCAACAACCTCCTCAAGCAGCAGGGCGACGCGCTGGTCAGCTCCGAAGACACCGCCACCGCCATCACGCTCGCCAATCCGCCCCAGCTTCCCACCCAGCCGTCCAAGCCCAAGAAGACCATCATTCTCCTCCTCGGCGTCTCCATGGCCACCTTCCTCGGCATCGGCGCCATCATCGGCGTCCGCGCCATCGATTCCACCATCGACACGCCCATGGAAGCCGAGGCCGCGCTCGGCCTGCCCGTCATCGGCAGCATCCTGCGCGCCTCCGGCAAGAAGAAGGGGCCCTCCGCGCCCGGCACCGTCACGCCGCCGCGCAGCAGCAGCGTCAGCGTCGGGGGCCCCCCGCTCTCCGACGAAATGGTCGTCGCCACCGATCCCGGCAGCGCCACCGCCGAAGGCTTCCGCTCCCTGCGCGCCGTGGTCAACCTCCTCGGCAAGCCGGCCGACAACCGCACCATCCTCTTCACCAGCGCCCTGCCGGGTGAGGGGAAAACCTACGTCAGTTGCAACTACGCCCTCTCCCTCGCCATGACCGGCGTCCGCACGCTCCTCATCGATACCGACCTGCGCCGCCCCGCCGTCCACGAGCGGCTCAAGCTCGACAACCGCGTCGGCCTCGTCGAAATCCTCAGCCAGGAGGTCCCGCTCAGCCAGGTCGTCCATACCAAGGTCTCCAAGAACTTCGACGTCCTCACCGCCGGCGGACCCTGCAACAATCCCGCCGAGCTCCTCGCCGGCGATGGCTTCCGCCAGCTCCTCCTCCATGCCCTCACGCAATACGACCGCATCGTGGTCGACACCGGCCCGGTCAACCTCGTCAGCGACTGCCTGCTCGTCGCGCCCGAGGTCAACATGGTCTGCTTCGTCCTGCGCGCCGGCAGCACCGCCCGCCAGGCCCCCAAGCACGCCATCGCCCTCCTGCGCCGCGCCCAGAAGGAGCCCACCGGCATCATCCTCAACGCCATCCCGCCCGGCGGCGACAAAATCTACCTCGGTTACAAAGGCAGCAGCGGAGTCGGCAGCTACGGCAACGTCTATAATTGACCGAAGCCCGTTATCGCGGTAGCCCGCGACCTCCGGGCGCGGGGATCGCGGGATGATCGCACCCCCAGCCCTGTCTCGAATAACCCACGCCCCCGTCGCCCGGCTGTCAAATGGCAACCATAAGCCCTCAATCCCAAGGCTATCCGCAAATTTCCGAACAACGCACCGCACCCAATCTACGTAAAAAGATCCAAATTGGCGCGATAAATGCTTCGGCGGTTTTCCGACGCTACTGTTTTCAAATCGGGCTCATGTCTGTAGCGTACAGGGGCCTTTTTTCTTTGAAGCCTTGAAATCGTAACTTGAGTTTGATAGACCACTCCGTCTCATATCTCCCTGCATTTACCTCTGAAACGCAGGGCCGGTGCAACCGATAGTCTGAGAAGGAGAGCTGGGTGCCTGTCAGTTGGCATGGTCACTGCAAAGAATGGCACACACACATCTCGATACGAATTGAAACACAGATAAATTCCCGGCTCGCCCGGCACAGACCCATGAAACGAAACCAACTCATCCTCGCGGCCCTCCTCACCGCCTCCTTCGTCCTGACGGCGCGCGCCCAAACCCCGCCCGCCCAGGCCGCCGCCGCGGGCTTCAATACCGCTGTCCTGAATGACACCTTCTCGGCCAGCAGCGACTATTCATCCACCCAGGGAACCGGAACCGTCAGCGGTGCCCAATGGTACCCCTACTTCTGGGCCCCGGCCACCCACGTCAGCATCGCCAATAATGTGATGACTGTCACCGGCGGCAACATCGCCACCGTGCCGACGTACGCGGTCAGCACCGGCACCGCGCAAACGGTCAAGGGCAGCTTCTTTCACGGCTATTTCGAGGCGAGCTATAAGTTCAGCGCCTCGGGCAGCAGCTCCACCTCGGCCGGCGTCTGGCCCGCTTTCTGGCTCTATGGCATGAACGCCCAAAGCACCCAAAGCAGCAGCTACTATTGCCCCGAGTGCGATATTTTCGAGGCCTATCCCCTGGGCGGCACCAGCTTCGATCCCATCCAAACCCTCCATAACTGGCTCTATCCCGGCAATGGCGGCGGCGACAGTGAAACGGCCAACACCAATGACAGCAACCAGATGACCAGCCTCGTCGGTTCGTCGGAATCACCCAACCCCACCGACGGCAATTACCACACCTACGGCTGCTTGTGGACCTCCACCGGCAACGGCACGGGCAAGGTCCAGTTCTACTACGACAACTTCCTCGTCAGCCACTCGGGCATTACCAGCTACAACGTCGGTGCCGGTACCAGCTTCCCCGGCCAGGAGCAGAACGCCATGTCGGTCATTCTCCAGGCCTCCACCGGCCAGCCGCTCACCGTCCAGTTCGTCCGCGTCTGGCAGGCCGGCTCCGGTTCCACCGGCAGTTCCTCCGGCAGTTCCACCGGCGGATCGACCACGGCGCAAACCGTCGCCAGCTTCCCCTCGACCCTCAGCCTTTCCACCAGCGCCTCGCCCTACGCCCTCCCGGCCAACACCGACCAGGGTCTCGCGCTGACCTACTCGGTGGTCTCCGGCCCGGCCAGTGTCTCCGGTCACACGCTTACGCTCACCGGTGCGGGCACCGTCGTGATCAGCGCCTCCCAGGCGGGCAATTCCACCTACTCGGCCTACTCCGGCTCGGAGACGATCACCGTCACGGCCACCCCTACGCAGACCCAGACCGTGGCGAACTTCCCGTCGACCCTCAGCCTCTCCACCACCGCGTCGCCCTATTCGCTCACCTCGGCCACCTCGGCCGGGCTGAGCATCACCTACACGGTCGTCTCCGGACCGGCGACCGTCTCGGGCCACAGCCTCACGCTCACCGGCGCCGGCACCGTCGTGCTCAGGGCCACGCAGGCCGGTAACTCCACCTACTCGGCCTACACCGGCACGGAGACGATCACCGTCACCTCGCCCGGCACGCAGACCCTCGCCAACTTCCCGTCTGCGCTCAATCTCACCCTGGCGCAGACGCCCTACACCTTGCCGTCCGCGACCACCGCCGGGCTGTCCGTCACCTACACGGTCGTTTCCGGTCCCGCCACCGTCTCCGGCAACACGCTCACGCTGACCAATCCGGGCACCGTGGTGCTCAATGCCCAGCAGGCGGGCAACTCGTCCTACACGTCCTACACCGGCACCGAGATCATCACGGTTACGTCCGTGCCGCAGACCGTGGCCGCCCTCCCGCCCGTCATGAACCTCACCACGGCCCAAACGCCCTATACCCTCCCGGCCAAGACCGACCAGGGTTTGCCCATCTCATACTCCTTGAATACCAGTGTCGGCAGCGTCTCCGGTAATATTCTGAGCATTTACAGCGCGAACCCGATCTCCCTCACGGCCACCCAGGGCGGCAATGCCACCTACGCCCCATGGTCGGAGAACGTCACGATCAACGTCACGACCCCCGTGTCGAAAACCACGCAGACCGTCTCGAACTTCCCCTCGACCCTGAGTCTCACCATGGCGCAGACGCCGTACAGCCTGCCCTCCACGACCTCCGCCGGCCTTACGCTCAGCTACACGGTTGTGTCCGGCCCGGCCACCGTCTCCGGCAGCACACTCACGCTGACCGGCGCGGGCACCGTCGTCCTCTCCGCCACGCAATCGGGCAACAGCACCTACGCCGCCTACTCCGGCGCCGAGGCCATCACCGTCACCACCCTGCCGCAGACCGTCTCGAGCTTCCCCTCCGCGCTGAGCCTGACCACGGCCGCTTCGCCCTATACCCTCCCGGCCAGCACCGACCAGGGCCTGGGCCTCAGCTACTCGGTCGTCTCCGGCCCCGGCAGCGTCTCCGGCCACACGCTCACGCTGAGCGGCGCGGGCACCGTAGTCGTCAGCGCCACGCAGGCCGGCAACGCCACCTACTCGGCCTACTCGGGTTCCGAGACGATCAACGTCACTGCCACCACGCTCGGCACGCAGACGGTGACGAGCTTCCCCTCGACACAGAACGTCACGCTCGGTTCCGGTGCGATCAACCTCACCCCCAGGACCTCCGCCGGCCAGACCATCACCTACACGGTGGTTTCCGGCCCCGCCACGATCTCCGGCGATACGCTCACCATCACCGGCAGCGGCACGGTGGTCATCAACGCCAGCGCCGCGGGGAACTCCACCTACGCGGCCTATAGCGGCACGGAGACGATCACCGTCACCTCCGGTTCCACCATGACCTTCGCCCAGTGGGAAGCGCTGTACTTCAACTCCACGCAGTTGGCCAACTCCGCCATATCCGGCGCGACCGCCACGCCGCAGAACGACGGCGTGCCCAACCTGCTCAAGTACGTCTACGACATCAACCCGTCCCAGGCGATGAGCACGAACGACTACAACGCCATGCCCGCGACCGACGTCGACACCACGACCAGCCCGGGCACGACCTACCTGACGCTGACCTATCGCCAGTACGCCAAAGTCACCGGCGTCACCATCCAGGTGCAAACCTCGCCCGACCTGCAGACATGGACCACGGTCACGCCGTCCATCGTCAAGCAAATCGGCACCGACCCCAACACCGGCGACCCGATCATCGAGGACGAAGTGAACACCAACGGCCAGGCCGCCGAGTTCATCCGCCTCAACGTCACTTCCCCCTGACGAGCGGACCCAGTCGATCCCAGAAAGCTGCCCCGGCGAAAGCCGCGGCAGCTTTCCCGTTTTCAGGCCGATAGGTCCTCTAAGTCCCATGGCTTTGAAAAGCGCCAAAGGCGCGGGACAAGTTAGCCCAGGGCCAAGCCCTCGGTTTGGCTTCCCCAGCTGCCGATCCACGAAGACCGCCGCCAAATTTTAGTTTCACGTCAAACCACCATGCCATGGAAGCTCCCCTATTTAACCAATCACGCCACTTCACCAAACCGCGCGCCCATTTCCGCGCGCGTGCGAAATTCTGGCGCTTAGCGCCGCGTGCTCGTTGCGAATTTCGCGCGGGCCTCTTAAGATAAGCACAACCCGCGTGTCCACCGTCCCCCGCCAAAACCTGACGCAGGCCCTCATTCGCGAGGCCGGCAGCAAATTGGACCGCGACGATCTCCAGCGCCTCGTCCGTCTCTACGAGACCATCCTCGCCAACACCGACGACTTCGTTTACATCTTCGATCCCCAGGGCCGCTTCATCTACGCCAACGCGCGCCTGCTCAAAGTCTGGGCCAAGTCGCTCGACCAAATCGTCGGCAAAACCTGCTACGAGCTCGGCTACCCCGAGTGGCACGCCGACATGCACATGCGCGAGATCCTGCAGATCGTCCGCGACAAGACTCCCATCCGCAACGAAGTCTTCTACACCGGCGACAGCGGCATCTCCGGCCAGTACGACTACATCTTCAAGCCCGTCCTCAACACCGCCGGCGAAGTCGAGATGGTCGTCGGCACCACCCGCGACGTCACCGCCGCCGCGCGCGCCCACGCCCACACCACCTTCCTCGCCCACCTCTCGCAGCTCCTCTCCGTCGTCTCCGACGAAGCCGAAATCAACCGCATCGCGCTCGGCGAACTCGGCCGCTTCCTCGGCGCCCAGCGCGCGCTCTGCCTGCAGGTCCTCCCCGGCGGCCAGCAATTCCGCGTCCTGCCCGACTGGCGCACCGGCGACCAGCGCCCCTTCGCCGGCGACTATCCCATCAGCTACCTCGGCAGCTCCGCCCTCATCACCGCCCTCGGCAGCGAAACCCTCGCCATCGCCGACGTCCGCGCCGACCCGCGCACCGCGCCCGCCGCCCACACCTACCTCCCGCTCGGCATCGCCTCCTTCGCCTTCGCCCCCTTCACCCACGAAGGACGATGGGTCGCCTCCATCGGCGTCATCTGCGACCAGCCCCGCCCCTGGCTCGACGACCAGAAAATCCTCCTCGAAAACGTCGCCGCCCGCGTCTGGCCCCTCGTCGAGCGCGCCCGCGTCGAGACCGCCCTGCAAAGCGCCAACGCCCAGCTCGCCGACCGCGCCACCCACCTCGAAGCCATCGTCCAGCAACGCACCCACAAACTCAGCGACATCATCGCCGAGCTCGAAGCCTTCTCCTACAGCATCTCCCACGACCTCCGCGCCCCCCTCCGCTCCATGATCGGCTTCTCCGACATCCTCCTCGAGGAATACGCCCCCCGGCTCGACACCGAAGCCGCCGACTTCCTCAAACGCATCGGCCGCGCCGGCCGCCGCATGGACCGCCTCATCCAGGACGTCCTCAACTTCAGCCGCCTCAGCAGCAGCGAAATCGTCCTCAGCCCCGTCCCCACCGACGCCCTCCTGCGCGACGTCATCCGCTCCTACCCCAACCTCCAGGCCAACCGCGTCGCCATCACCCTCCAGCCCGGCCTCCCCTCCGTCCTCGCCAACGAAGGCCTCCTCACCCAGTGCATCGCCAACCTGCTCGAGAACGCCGTCAAATTCGTCCCCGCCGACCGCCCCGCGCAAATCCACGTCTGGGCGCAAAGCGAAAACGGCCGCACCAAACTCTGCTTCCAGGACAACGGCATCGGCATCCCCGAACACAGCCTCGGCCGCATCTTCGACATCTTCCAGCGCGTCGGCCGCGACACCGAAGGCACCGGCATCGGCCTCGCCATCGTCCGCCGCGCCACCGAAAAAATGGGCGGCACCGTCGGCGTCCAATCCCAGCCCGGCCACGGCAGCCTCTTCTGGCTCGACCTCGAATCCGCCCCCCAGACCGAACGGCCCGCGCTCACTTCCGCCGCATGAGCAACCCCACCGTCCTCTACATCGAAGACAGCCCCGACGACGTCCTCTTCGTCCAGCGCGCCTTTCGCCAGGTCGCCCCCGCCGTCGATCTCCTCGTCATCCCCAGCGGCCAGGCCGCCGTCGACTACTTCGACCCCGCCGCCCATCCCCAGCCCCCGCCCGAAAGCCTCCGCCTCGTCCTCCTCGACCTCAACCTCCCCGGCCGCTCCGGCCACTACGTCCTCGGCCAAATCCGCCGCGCCTCCCGCACCCCCCGCATCCCCGTCGTCATCTTCTCCGCCAGCAACCAGCAAAAAGACATCGACGCCTGCTACGCCGAAGGCTGCAACGCCTACCTCATCAAACCCACCGACTCCCAAGGCCTCCGCGACATGATCGCCCTCGTCGCCACCACCTGGCTCACCGAAAACCTCCCCACCACCCCCGCACCCATCCTTCCACCCCCGAACTAAAAGGTTTCGCACAGAGGACTAAAGAGGAGAAGGCAGAGGTTCGCACGGAGGCTCGGAAGGCACGGAGGTTTTGAAAAGGTAGGGACGCAAGTCCCTGATCAGTTGTAGCGGCGGTCTACGACCGACGGTGACTTTTCCTTCGCGGCTCCTATGTCACTTGATCACATCGAATAGTCCGATTCGATGAGCAAACCGCTGAATCAATTCGGAAGAGACACGGTTGGTTCCGTTCCACCAGCTCGTGCGAAACGATGCTTCCTCATTCCCAACTGTAAATCTCGAACAAGAAATGAGACGGCAAGGTACCCTTCCCTACCTCTTGAATTTCTCCGTAACCTCCAAGCCTCCGTGCGAACCCTCTGCCTCCCCCTCTGCAGTTCCTCTGCAGTTCCTCTGCAGTCCTCTGTGCGAAAATTTCTCCCCGTTCCCAAGTCATGGAACAGGATGGATAAGGCAGTTGCTATCACGGCTAGCCACTACCGTCCCCACCTCTTGAATTTCTCCCTGCCCTCCGAGCCTCCGTGCGAACCCTCTCCCCCTCTGCAGTTCCTCTGCAGTTCCTCTGCAGTCCTCCGCGCGAAACCTTCCCCTCAGCCCGCAATCCCACTCGCCAGCGTCGGCTGAAAATGCGGCGGCTCCGACTCCGGCGCCAGAAGCTGAACCTCAATCTCGCGCAAACCCGCCGCATTCAGCCACTCGCGCAAATCCGCCTCGCTAAACCCCAGCCAGTGATCCCCGTAAAGCTCCCGCGCCGGATCGTAATGATGCTGATTCAAATCCAGCACCACCAGCCGCCCCCCCTTGCGCAGCAAACCCGCCGCCGCCGTCACCGCCTGCTGCGGATTCGCCGCATGGTGCAGCGCCTGGCTCAGAATCACCACATCAACACTCTTCGCCGGAATCGGCGGCTCGGCCAGATCGCCCAGACGGAACTCCAGATTCGCAATCCCCTTCTTCTTCGCCTCCGCGCGGCCAAACGCCACCATCTTCGGCGAATTATCCACCGCGATCACCTTCTCCGCCCGCCGCGCCAGCAGTTGCGAAAGCCAGCCCTCGCCCGCGCCCAGATCCGCCACCACCACGCGCGGGATAAGATGCGCCAGCAGCGGCCCAATCTCCGTCCACGTCCGCCCCGGACAAAAACTCTTCCCCAGCCGCCCCGCCACGCGATTGAAATGCTCCCGCGCCGAAGCCCGCCGCTTCTCCAGCACCAGCTTCAAGCTCGCCCTGTCCCCCTTCGCCCCCGCCACCTCCGCCAGCGTCAGCAACGCCGAATCCAAAATCTGCCGCGACTCGCGGTCCAGTTTTTTGACCAGCGAATAATACGTCCGCTTCCCCTCCCGCCGCGGCTGCACCAGCCCCACCCGCCGCAAATGCGCCAGATGCGTCGAAATCCGCGACTGCCCCAAATGCAAAATCTCCTGCAACTCCGCCACCGAAAGCTCCTCCTCCTCCAGCAACGCCAAAATGCGCAGCCGCGTCGGATCATGCAAAGTCTGCCAAAGCGCGCGAAAAGACATTTCACCCGCTATTACACATCCACATATCAAGATGCGTCAATAGTTTTGTGCGCCCATCAGAAGCACACCCGCGTAG
>Ga0209611_10004636_pt1 | contig 23420 bp, 18 predicted proteins | sample S1TSphgellanicum_3_FD_187693 | JGI IMG/M metagenome (GOLD analysis project Ga0209611, IMG submission 187693) | Host-associated microbial communities from peat moss isolated from Minnesota, USA - S1T2_Fc - Sphagnum magellanicum MG (SPAdes) (version 2) | ecosystem: Host-associated > Plants > Peat... | reverse complement strand
ACCCAAAAAAAAAACACTGGTTTAGAGACCCCCCGGGGTTTCTTTCTTTTTGTTTCTAATCCATTCTCTTTCTTTGTGTCCGCGCACTTCACGTGTCTGTCTGTGTTTGTCTGTCTACTGCACTGCTTCTTTGCTGTTGCTCCCTACTGCTCACCCACTTCGTCCTGCGCACGTTCATCAGAAAGAAAGAACGCACAGAGAGGAAGAAGGACTCCGGCAACTCCAGAATGTGAAAATCATTCTACGAAGGCATCCAACCGAAAGCAAAAAACCAAAAAAAAAAACCAAGAAAGTTAAAAAACACACCCACCCCACCAACAACAACAACGATTACTTCCCAATTCTCTACACTAGTTCTCATCATGTTGTAAACAATGCATGAACCTCTGCGGGACAACTTTCCACTCTCATGTTGACGTTGTAGCAGCAGAGAGGAAGTTGCTTGCGCCTTGGTTGTCTTCCGTTTTTCAACACTTTTTCTCATAATAATTTTGTTTTCTGTCTGTTGTTGTAGAGGCAGACATGCAGATTGCAACTTGGGGATGTGGTCTCTAATTTCTTGTCCTAATCATTTCTCTCTCTCTCTCTCTCTCTCCCCGTGTAGCTAGCTGATCACAACTGCGAGCGAGAGAGAAACACACAGAGTGTGTGTGTGTGTGTGTGTGCGCGCGCGCGCTCTGGGGCTGCAGCAGTTGCTATTGTAACAGAGTTGATATCATGGAGTGTGTATATCTCTGTTGTGAACTGCAGATTAAGTATTGGTATTGAGTATTCACTAGAGTTTGCTTGAGCTCCATATCAAGAGAGAGTTATGAATTTAGACGTGCACATTGATCTGTATGAAGAAAGTACTTGGGATGTTGGAGCTTGATCAGTTCAAGAGAGAGATCATCAGCAACTGATGATGAGATGACAGCAAAGTTGCTGCGCCGTAGTTCTACTTCAGATATACTGCCCCGGCGGGGGTGTTCGATACTCCAGGTCGGAGCTTGTTTGTCCAGAGCGCCGTCGTCGGAGACCATCAGCCCAGAGATCATGGGTGCAAAGAAGGTGTCTGGATTGATGCAGATGAGGAGTTCCTCGACGTTGTTGTTTGTAATGCTGCTGCTGGTGATTTCGACTTGTAGTTCGTGCAGCGGTGTGCGCGACATTACTAGACCTGAAGATTCAGCTGCAGCAGCGAGTGTTCCAAGCTCTTTTGGTTCAACTGCACGCCATAGTACCACTGCAGCATTTGCCAAGACTGAATTGAAGCACGGCATTGAGACCACGGCGATGAAAGTACAAGCTGCTGGGGCCACTACTAGACTCGGTCAAGCTGCAGCTGCCCATCATTTTCAACCAAACTCCGGCTTCTATAATGCGGGGACCAAGATTGGGGGCAATTTCATTTCAGTTGCGCAGACTGGCTATGCCAACTTCAACAGCATTCAAGCAGCTGTGGATTCCGTCCCTGAGAACAACGCACAGTGGGTTGAAATCAGCATTGCAGCTGGAGTTTATCAGTAAGACTTTCTTCCTCCTCCATGATTATTGTGGGTACCCAGGCTTTCTTCACGTCACAGTTCTGCATGATGTCTATTCTCAGGAGTCTCCAGGAAATCCTATAGCGATTTTGGGTCTCATGTTTTCAAGGTCTAGAAAAATATAACATACTAGTGGGTGTCAAATCTGAGCTTATCGCAACGGAGATTAGCGCTAATGAGAAAAGTGGAAATCAGCTCTGATTGCAAGGTGTACATGTGGTTGGCTTGGAGTGTTTGCTGATGAGACTAGTGTTGATCCAGAAAACAACCTTTTGAATCAGCTCTGATTTCTTGAAGCGTCTCCTTGCACCTTTACCGTGCATTTTGCCTGGTTTCTCAACTTTCACATGACTTTTCACAACTTTTGACATAAACAATAAGGTCATTTTCTGGATCAGCACTGATTTCTTGGAGTGTCTCCTTGCACTTTACCTCACATTTTGCCTGGTTTCTCAACTTTCACATGACTTTTCACAACTTTTGGCATAAGCAGTAAGATAAGGGGTTGATGTGTAGAGGGGGCATCAAACTTACATGAAGGATGATCTCCTCTCATTGGTTCCTTTCAAATTAGTGTTCATCATAATAAGCTATGATGATTTCAAAGACATAAGCGAAGGTTTGAATCCAGCCACAATGTGAGCTAAGTACTGGATTGAGCTGCAGTCATACACACAAGGGGGTCAGAGCCTTTGGAAGTCCAGGGAAGTCTATTCTGTGCAACCAAAATATAGCATTCACTCGAGCTCACTCACCAGCAATCAGCTTGTCTGAAGAACCTAGGTTTCCTTTTGTAGACTCGTCTTCTATTTTGTCTCTTATGCTGTGGCGTGATGGGGAGAGCACTTGTATTGCCCATGTCTGCAGGGAGAAAGTGACTGTTCCTTCCAATAAGCCATACATTATTTTTCAGGGAGCAGGGATGTCTTCCACCATCATCTCAAATTCGGAGACAGCCAGTACAGTTGGAACTGCAGATAGTGCAACAGTGACAATCTGGGCAACTAATTTTGTAGCAAAAGGCATGGGCTTCGAGGTGAAGAAACAAAACAAATCCTTACAGTATCATCATGTCAATCTGTGTTCATTCCTCTTCAAGCTGTGGCACTACATGATATGTATACTATTCACACAATGCTGGTCTTGAGTTCGTGGCTTCTTCCATTGAGAATGTAGGGCCATTGCCACTAGCTAGCTGGTTGTAATGAAAGCTCATGGAACTGATACAAACGTGTGTTTTATTAGCTAAAGAAGGCTCCTAAAGGGCAATATAGAGATGACAAATTGTCAAGGCCATAGTTTTATACTAGAGAGCTCTTTTTGTTCTTATATATTTATGCTTTTCTGTTCTGCTTCTGAAGATGGTGGTTTAACTGGGTCTGGCATCCTGACAGAATGCAGCTCCTCCAGCACAGCCTGGCGCAGTGAATGGGCAGGCGGTAGCAGTCCTGGTCGCAAATGACATGGCTGCTTTCTATGCATGTGGATTTTATGGTGGACAGGACACATTGTTTGACTTTCAAGGACGCCATTACTACAAGGATTGCTATATTGAAGGAACTGTCGATTTTATCTTTGGTGATGGCCAGTCACAGTTCATAGTATGTGATCTGCAAACTGTAGAAATTGTGATGTCACAAGACTGTGCACATTCTTATGCTATAACCATTGAATGGGAAACTGATGATGGTTAGACACCATATGCCTGAGAGGGTAAATTTGTGTGAGATCTGGAAATGCTAATTATTTCATCTGTGGGTTTTGCAGAGTTGCCAGCTAAATGTCAAAGCGCAACCGGAGGCATATGTATCAGGTTCTATTGCGGCTCAAAGGCGGTCATCTCCAGATGAGAACACAGGATTTATTTTCATCAACTGTGTTATCAGTGGGACAGGGGAAGTATACTTGGGGCGTGCCTGGGGGCCATATTCTCGAACCATCTACATGTACACGTACATGAGTGACATCATCGTTCCAGCAGGATGGCAGGATTGGAATGATCCTAGTAGAGATGGGTAAGCTTCTGAAGCATTAATCCAGTAAGCCTAATTCTCTCTCTTGGCAGTTGATTCACTCGGAATTTGTGGGTTTAGGGTTTAGGATGCAATTCCATTTACAGTAGATAGAGCTTAATATACTGGGTTCAGAGAACTGAAAACCGTGTGCTCTGTACAAAACACAGGACTGTAACCTATGGACAATGCCAGTGCACTGGACCTGGCGCTGTTGAAACATATCGTGTTCCATGGTCACATGAGTTCAGTGCTACTGATGTTGCTCCCTTTGCTGACATCAGCTGGATTAATGGACAAGCATGGCTCCTATCCACTTGATCAAACCCAGGAATGGAAATTGTCTTGTAGGCTCTCCTGGAAGCTCACTGAAGTCCTTCACAAATCTCAGATTCTGCAAGACTCCAGGGGCTTATGGAGCCTACAAATTCTCAGACATTTTAATTGGACCATTAGTTACTGCATACTTTGTGTTAGGGTTGTAGCTGTAATGCATGAAAGAGTTATGGACCCTTTGCTCTGGTTCTAGAACTGCTTACTGGGTTTCTTGAAGGACAATCCAAGCTTGAGCAGGTATAAATTTGTTCATGTAACCTAGAAAGGCTGAGTTCTGCACTGATTCTTTGCCACCTTTATATTGGGCATCTCTCCTCTGTTGATTCATGTTGCCCTCTGCATGTTCCTATAAGTGAACTGTGATAGTATGAATTTGTGAACTGTGACTACATTTTCAAACTTTAGCAATTGACATGTTTTGGAGTTGCCTCTTTTAACAATCACATTGATTTGCTGTTAAGGTGAGAACAGATATGGTTGCCCAGAAAGATGAGTTGTCCCTGCCAATGTTAAGAGCAAGTACATGTGCCATTACCAACCCCAAGCCAAATTACAAATACTATCAAGGAGTAAACCTAACACCAGAATACATATGCTCTGTGATTGTGAACACCTACCCAGATGACAATTTGCCGCAGTGCAAGGTGATACTATTTGAAAAGCATCAAAGCAGTTTTATGGGATTATGTGACACAGCACACACCAGTGCACTGTCCAGTGGAAATCCCTTATATGACTCAGTTATGGATGAAAAACAATTGAGTAACCTATCCTGTAAACCCTCAGACTTCCGCCTCACACTACTACCTATGCAACAACCAGTGCTGGGTGGTGCTTTGTTTGTATGGAAGTGCAAAACAACATCTGTTTTCATTATGTCCTTCCAAACCTGTAGAGGTTGTTAAACAGAGGTTGTTTTGCACTTTGTTGCTCACACATGTTCTTGAATATTATATTGTCCTCCCAAACGTGTACAGCTAACAACTAAGAGTTACTATTATTTCAGCCCAGACCTGGATGTCCAATGACCCTGAGCTTCCTTAAGCTCCCAGACATCACAACATATGTAGTTACACAATTTTTTCATTTCTTTTGCAATTTCTGTGTCAAACTCCATCTGCTATTTTCTGGGAACAAGGGATTTAACTAAAAATTTCAGTTTTTTGAGGGGAACTTCTTTGACTCAGAGATTTCAATGCCAAAGTTCAAATTCATTTTTTTCTTTGAGGACATACCTTATTAAAGCTCACAGCTGACACTGTTACTCACAGTTTGGCTGACAGGCTATCCAACCTCCTCAACAATGAAATGAAACTAACCATTAACACTCAATAACAAATGAAGTGCAGATAATAATGTCTCAAAGTCTGAACTTTGCACATTTCACTCATGGGTACCAGATCACAGCAGCTATATTATGGGATTGTGCATTTACAGATGGTGGAGGAAGTAGTGGGATTCAGGCTGCCAATGCAGATCAAACTTCACAAGATATTGTTCAGCTTCGTACATAGATATGACCTAATGCCACTCAGGGCCCCTTTAACTAGAGGGAGGCCCACTGACCATGAAATTTCTGAGAGCCCTTGAAACTCAACCAAAGGCCATCCCATGGAAATACAATAATCTTTTTTGTGAGCTTGGGCTATGAAGCTTAGTGTAATCATGTGTCATTTACACATGCCAATAGCACCACTGGTAGTGGCTGCAATAACTATCACGTAGTTTCTCTAACTTAGATAATTGACTAGTTAAAAATCTAACAGGCTGTGGATCTATATTGTCACTGAGTCTAGATGGTAATAGATATTATGTAGGTAATAATGGATGTAACCCATATACCAACTAGAAGGGGGTATGACCGGTTTCAACTTTGTAGGTGGTTCGATATGAAAATAAGATTGTGGACAAGTGCTCATCCCAATCATTTCTATTTCATTAACCAATTTGGTTAGTAAGGTTCAAAAACCTTATTTGTAGACTCAACCTATCCATTTTCTTGTGGATAATAAATAGTAGAACTGGTATGTCTAAGAATGAAATAACGTAAGGTACCTAATCACATCATTGATAAAATGGGTACCTTGATCGGTCACAATGGTTAATGGACATCCAAATCTCATAAAAATGTGTTCATATAGAAACTTAGCGGTTATTGCAGCAATGTTGGTGTGGAATGTTCGGGCTTCCACCCATTTTGTTGCTTAATCAGTGGCTACTAGAATGTATTGGTTGTTTCACAATTTGCTTGCAAGTTTAACAAGTCCAATAAAATTCGATCCCCATTTTTTGAATGGTTTTTCAGGTAATGTGGTAACTAAATTGACCAAGTTTTGGGTCAATAGGTTATATGTTCTATGACATTGGTCACAGGTTCGACAATATTCATAAATGTCTTGATTCATCATCGGCCACCATTAACTAGCATCCAAGATCTTTCACACATTGATATTAGAAGAGAAATGCCTTGCTACAACGCCTGCATGTAATTCTTGCAAAATTGTGCATATTTGTCACTAGAAGAAAAACATGTATTTTTTATTGGTCTTTGCGACTAAAATTTGCAACTAAAAATCTCATTAATCGCCTAAAACAAGTCACATGCGATAAATTAATCACAAATGACAAAAGGTATTGGATGGAAAAATAAAATCAACAAATACAAATTCATCCTTTGATTTCATTGTATATATATTGTCCCAATATTTGATTATTTAAAATATAATTATTATTATTATTTTGAAATAATCTAAAACGTTCAATACAAATGCTTGGATGATTTTATTATGACATCTGGCCCAATGTAAATATGCCATGTGACACTTTTTAAATGAATTTAATAAAAATATTAATATTAGGTTGGTAGGTACCTAGGTAGGTACATAAGTACGTGTGTACAAACCTAGGCTACATACTTACTAGTTATTTAAGTAAAAAGGTAGGTAAATAGGTTCTATTTTCCTAGGTTAAATACCTATTCATATATGTAGGTACTTAAGTAAGTAGGTACATAGGTCAACTTAGGTGGGTAGGTTAAATTAGGTGCTTACTTAGCTAGGTAAATAAGTAGGTGGGAGAGGTAAGTACTTTAGAATTGTGCATAATTTGTTTTTTTTGTTTTGGGTTAAGCCTTTTGATTAGCTCATCCCATGTGCAAAAATTCTTAATGTGAAATTGGATAACCACACCTTTTGTTTACATAATGTTCAAAATAAGAATGGAGAACAAACAATATGGGATAAATTTTGAAATTGCAACTTTTTAACAAACTAAGTTGTAATTTTAAAACTTTTTTCATGCCTTATTTCTTAAAACAATGGAAAAGTATTTCTCCAAGAATTCTTTGAAGAGGGACCTATTTCTAGCATTATTCCTCAACACCCAAGATCAGGAATAAAAATTATGATGAAGCAGAAAGGCAAAGCGCCTGTAGAAAAATAGGTTAAGAAACTTGTTAAGAAAAAACCAATGTCCAAGGTGAAGAAAAGCTAGAAGATATTACAATGGATGAAGATGGACTCCAACAAACTCAAATGGGTTAAACGAACCAATTTGGAGAACTTTTTCAACCTATAGTGGACAACACCAAGAGAGGACATGTTATGGGACTTCCTACAAACCTAGGAAGCAATGCAAGATGGAAGAATTCTGGGGCAAGTACGTGGTCAATAAATTCTCATTGATCATGTACTAATTTATGAGCAACTTGGAATTTCCAAGGAAGGAACAGTAGATGTTACTAATGCAACTTTTGAGGAAGCCAAAACCACCTTGAAAAGAATCACAGGACCACATGCTTTCGTTGAGAATGAGCAATGGAGTGTAGTGCGCATGAAAGAGGAATTTCATGCAAGATTTGTAGCTATTCTGCAAATTTTATATTAAAGGGAAAAATTAGTTTATTTCAGCAATCAGATTGCCATTACTTTTGACTTAGCCAATAAGGGGCAACACGTTAACTGGTGTTTTATAATGTTAACCCAATTATTGGTTGAATTAACTTGTTGGACTGAACATTAGAAAAAAACAACAGTTAACTCGAGTTTTAGCAAGACCAAAGTAGATAATTGTTATTCAAAGCCTATCGTAGACATTTTTTTTAGGAAGTGGTTCCCTTTGTTTAAGGTGCCTTCATAAAAAATAACAACTTTAAAAGAACTTGTATCACCAACTAGCCAAGAATGCCAGGTTGCATAACAGCAACATGTTTCACTTGAACCTCTTACTAGGGAACAATTCTTGAAAGAAAGAAAACTAGCACATTCAATTACAACATCACACTTACCCACATGTTAGTCCCATCGATTGAAAATGCACACAGAACCACCTACGCCAAGGAACAAGTTAAGCCTTGAACTTGTTACCTCACCACCAAGAAAGAAATCCAGGACTATTTTTGGATCATTGGTCAATGATTTAAAAGAGGATGAGGAGCGAACTTATTCAAATGAGATTGGAAGTAGGGGAGGAGAAGAGCTTGAAGCAATAGCTATCCAAGGTAGCATTGAAAAAGAACCTGAACCCAACTTAGATCAGGTAATTAACAACATTCAAGTTGACCTTGTTATGTTTGTTGAACTTGTAGTTTCCATTACAGAACCTGTAATTATAGCTACATAATCATTCTAACCTGTTCAACCTAAAGTTGAACCTATACAAATAGAAAACCCACAGTTTTTTAGATTTCAACTTGTCCTAGTTTCTGGTCATTCCACAAAAATTCTAAAACAAATTAACATGTTTTTAGAGCAAGTTGTTCAAAATGCTACAACCTAGTCAAAAACATTACAAGAATAGTCAAACCTTAAAGTTGAGTTTGAACAAGTCAAAGAAAATCTATTTAAGACCCATAACCACCTGCAACACATGTAGCCTAGAATTAGAAACAATGTAGAGCTTTTTGAAAAATCGTGACAAAAAACTAGTCATAGTTAAAGGACAATTGAATAAGGTCCAGCATGAAAACCAAAACCTGTCTAATAAATTGAATGAAGTAGAACTAGCTGCTAGGAAAATTGAAAACCTAAAGCAAGAATATGCTAGCTCAACCAACTCAATTGGAAGACCCAATTAGAAACTTTGAATCGTCTCCAAGTTTATTTGGAACAAATGACAAGAGATTATGCCAAAATGGAGGAATCCAATTTGGAACAACAATGTATCATAACCAGTTTAGAGTATACCTATCAAGATCTCAAGGAACAACATGTAGCTGCCCACATAGAACTTGACAAGGAGAAACAACATCTTACTACCCAAATCCAAAACTGGAAAGGTCAATTTGAAACAGCCAAGGTACAACTAAACAAACATAGCCCCATTATAGCTGTTAGAATGAACAACAGGTTGAAAGAGTTTGAAGAATTGTTATTAAACAATACCTTACTCAAGGTGCAAAACCAAGCCTCAAAAGACAAAAACCCCAAGTGGAAGGAGTGGTGGCAAACTGTTTAGGAGTTCATAGAGGAGCAAATTCAAGACAGTATGGAGTTGGTTCACTTTGATGAATAGAGTTATCAACTCAAACTACAAGCTTACTAGATTATTTTCCCTAATTTCAAATACAAACCATTGAGTTTTGTGTTTGTGGAAATTGGAACCAATAGCAGAGTTCTAGCAACGCCATCTATGGTACAATCCGTTACTAAACCAATTAGTCCATTAAGAGGTGGAACATGTTTAGAAATCATACCTTTACCTGTTTAGACTTTTATTATACCTATTCTACCAACCAATGTTGTTAGTCAACCTATGGAAGGTAGTGAGAGATTTGATAAAAAACAGGATGAACATGTTAATCCTACATATACTATGTTGGACAATAGATTAAAGTCCTTGGAATTCTTATCTACTAGTGTACCTCTGACCCCACACCATATAGGTATAGGTTAGGAGGTTATTTTGATATCAAATATCCCACATGTTTCGGAGGTATTCACAACACCCATAACGACCTTTGAAAACATGCCTAATCAACAAAAGATTATAACGCCAACTAGTGTGGATGGCCAAATGGACCCATCCCTAGTTGTGGTTCCAATTGGCCTACAATGTATGTTGTCTGGGTAAACTTCAAGAATTGCCACTATGTTGATTCGTGATAAGTGTTCTTGAGGTTGACATATGGGATGTCTCATGCCACCAATGGAAGAAATGTTAGTTGGCAAATGGTTTTGCCCTCGGTGCGCCCAATAGACCTAGGTTCTTAGGGTCACATAATAGAATTAATCTAAGGTTTTCTTCCATGGTAATTCACATTTGGCTAGGGATTTGAAGGATTACAACTAGGTGACTAATGATGGGGTTCACATTTGCACTTGGCCTACTGGTCCTTTTGCTTTGGAACTAAACACTAAAAGAAATGTTGTCAATTCTAACCATTTTTTTGCAACTAATATGCAATTAACGTCCAAACTAACTGATTTTACAACTAGTAGTGTGTTAGTCCTACATGTCCATTAGTTGCAACTTATTATAGTAGCATATGCAATTATAGGAAGGGTTGAACCAAATTCTAGTTGTAGATGTGACTACAACTTACGACTAATATGATTTTCATTGAAAATGTAAATGAAAAGTGAACAATGTCATCCAATTTTGATTGCATTCATCAATGGATGATAATGTAGTTGTTTTACAATTATAGATGAAAGGTTTTTCAATTGCAATAGTATATTCTACCACATGAACAAATAAACATATACCACATATGGCAAACTTTGCTATTTCAATTGGATTATTATCCTTTCAATGTACCCATCCATGGGTATTCTTTGCAATTATCCATAGGTATTCCATAATATAATATTTAATAGCTAATAGTTTGCTAGAAAAGGCTATTATAACCTAGTTGTTAAACTAAATTAGTTAAGCTTAATAGGTTATGTTAAATTAAGTAAGCCTATGTACATTGGTAGCCTAGCCTAGCTTGCATACTTAATTAATTGGCCTAAATTATCCATAGGTAATAGTAGGTTAGTTTATTAGGTGTAGTTAATAAGCTAGGTTATGAAAGTTATACCTAGTTAGGCTAGGTAAACTAGGTAGGTAGTTGGTAGGCTAGGTCATTAGTTAATTGGTAAACTAGGTAGTAAGTAGGATAAGTATTAGGTAGGTTTATTAGTTTATTGTGTGAATATGTGATCATGTTTTCATATTAATTGATTAATTAATTAAAGGTTAGGTACTTAATCAATTAATTAATTAGGTTAAATAATATGTAATAAGTAGGATGAGTATTAGTAGGTAGGTAGGTAGGTAGGTTATAAATTAAGCAAGAGGTATTTTATTTTGTGGATATGTTGTAATGTTTTTGTATTAATTGATTAACTAATTAGCTATGTTAAGCAATTAATTTATTAGGTAGGCTAGGTAATAGATAGTAAGTATGTAACCTAGGTAGTGTGTGATAAGTAGGATAGGTAATAAATAGTTAATGAAAACAATAAATATTTTATTATGTGGATATATGATAATGTTTTTGTATGGGACAAAGGATGTGATAATGTTATAGTGTTATAGTGTTATAGTGTTTCCCTTTCATTAGAATTGTCCCATATCTTTTATCTACAACTTAAAACTTGTAAAGTATATAATTAGGTGAAAGAATGGAGTAGATTCATGGTATGAATTATAAACATAGTGCATGTGCCATTTGGGATGAGTTAATCAAAAGGCTTGTCCCCAACAAAATAAATAGGATCCTAACTACCTACTTAGCCTATGCTAGCTGGCCTATTCTACCTTAGCCTAGCTTATAATAGGTTGGCTATTATAATTTAGCCTAGGATAAATTTTAATTAATTAATTAAAATAATTAATTATTGTAATTATAATATTGAATTGTTGTAAATATAATAATTAATTATTGTAGTGGTAATATTTAATTATTGTAATTATATTAGTTAATTAATTAATTATTAATATTTGATTACTATAATTATAATATATCTTTTTTGAACAAATGGAAAATTGCCGCATGTTTTATGGCCATTGGTTCTTGAAATTACCACATGGTTAAATCCTAACCACCCATCAATGGCACATTTAGTAGGATGTGACTATCCTAATTATAGTTTGCAAATTAGAGTTCCATGTCATATTAAAGATCATTCATGGCAATGGATGAGACATTCTGGCCTAGTCATAAGTTTTGTGACTACACTTTCAATTTCATGGTCATGTCATGTTTTTTGCAACTAATTGTCTTATGGCAATTGTCCAAAGCAACTAGGTTATTTTTAATCACATGTGTCCATTACAACTATAAATGATTTGCAAACTCAATTGTAGATTTTCAAATTTCTTCTAATGAAAGTGTTCATTGATGGTGGATTTCCAAGAGGTAGTTCTATAATGCTATTTGGTTTAGTGGGACCTCAACCTTAGATAAGGGGGTGATTTGGATGGGGTGTACCATTCAGGGTATTTTTATGTTATGTGTTGTGAGTGTGGTGATAATTATAGTTATAGGTGTCGACATAAGAGCACACAACAACTATGTGATTATTGATGGTTTCACCTTTTCTTGCTACTCATTATTTTTCCTACCTCCCCCAACCTTACATTCATTAGATTGAGATTTAACCTTATATTTGGCAAAATTGTTTGTATGTCCATTCAACATATGCTTCTTGATCAACATGATTCCATGACTACATTTATACTACACGAAACATTTTTGAGATTTGGTTGTCTTAGGAGCTTTACAATGGCTAAGTTTGAAGAAAAGAACCATTGTGACAAATGACCTATTTCATCATTTTTGCCACTTGCACATCAACTACAAAGTTTTAGTCATGATGGAAAAAAAATGTTGGCCAAACAATGTTTGTACAAGGGCATGGCACTCAAAAACATTAATCTATGCAACATGGATGAATACCAAACCCTCCATGTTGCTAATTCTTTGCTTCTTGCACTTCGTCCCCACACAAGGTGTTGTTGCATTTATAATGTAATATAGGCAATCTTTTGTGGTTTAATTGTGAATCTTGTATCATTTACTTCATGTTCAATGATGCAAGCTTCAAATTCAAAGAACAACATTACACCTTCCAATGTAACAACTTGTAAAAAAAAACCCCTTGAACTAGCAATTGGCATTGCTACAATTAGATAGTAATTTAGTTGTACCCATTTTAGATCAATGTTCCTACGATTAGAGTTGTGAGAAAAAACATCAATACCAATCACCAAACTAGGAGGAGAATAAACACATAATAAAACATGTTTCTTATCTCTTCTCTTCCTTGGGATTCAAAGCAAAAACATAAAAGTTCAATGCTTGAATAATGATATTGATCATAGTCTTGCAAACCTTAAGTCTGGATACTCTTTTGATATGATAGCTCTAAACTCTCAAGATATACCTACTTGGTATGAACATCACCTTAGTAAATAGTAAAATTCATACATGAAAGCTTGTATGTTTTTCAATATCAATATATATATATATATATATTAGCACTATATACCCAAGTTGCACCCCATATACTGATATAACACCAATCAAAACCATGTTGTCAAATGTTCAAAGAAACTTTGTAATATATTTGTTGATAAACATTTAAATTTTTTGACTATATTTTGAAGACACCTAATATTTGAAAATGTTTATCCTAAAAAAAAGGAGCCCAACCTTGCATCCAGTCCTTGACAGTGGGAAGGATATTACACACATCCTTATCACCATAAGATCCCTTTCAACTCTTAACAGTAGGTATGAGAATATTCCCAATCCTAAACCTTGTGGTTCACATATGTATTTCATAATGGGCAAAGCCCTTAGGTGGGGAGACATTCCCAAAATGCAAGGCCAAACTTGGCTACCATCTTAATTCTGGGCTCATTATTTGGGAGTGCCCCAAAAGAAGTGCCCCTCGGCATTTAGGCTACACTTTATTTCTACAAGAGGAAACCTGTACTTCAAAATTATGGACTAGATAACATTTATGGAGAGGGGGGCTACCAATGGGTAGCATGTCCCCAGTAATTGCTGAGCCACCACAGTGCTGAAGGAATTACAAGGGACAGGTTACCCATTGGTAGCCCCCCTCTCCGTAAATGCTATCTAGGGTAGCCATAACCTTCATGTGCGCGGATGAAGAGTTTCATAATCTTCTTATAAATGGATGAAAAGTTTCATAGCCTTTTTGTGGATGGACAAAAAAAAAGAGGGAGAAGTTCTACATCGTGAGAGAGACAAGGGGAGGGCCAATCAGAAGCTTGAAAATGTCTTAACAGAAGTTATGTGTACGAGTTTGCACCTGGACCGCCCTGTGTAGACAAATAAAAAATTGACACGTCATTGATCTACCTTCAAGAATCGGCTACGAGGTAAATTGGCAAAAGGGTCAAACCCACTGTGAAAGCTCCACCAGAAACTCAACAGGCTATAAGTTAGAGTGCTTAAGGAGCTGCTACAAATCATGAGTTTCTGACTGCTGGGTGCTTGAGCCTGCAGGGTGTCAGCTTTAAGTTCGCTGGAGAATCCTGACACCAGTTCAATCACAACTAGTGTCCACCAAGAACTAAATGCACACCAATCAATCAGCACTTGTCACCGGTACCGATGAAGAAGAGATCCAAAGCGGAGTTTTGAAGGGCTTCTTCTTCTAGACTTGTTTTTTCTTCTGACTGTTGGTGGTGGTGAGAGCAATTCTACTTTCTCTTTGCATTGATCTATCTGGACTTCCAAAGTGTATGAGATTGTGTTGCAAGGCGGAAGGAAGGCGCTTCCTAGGCGTTCTTCCTTCACAATAATGGTTTTCTTTATTATGGCCTTTTCTGCCTCTTTTCTGGTCCCCTTATAAGTCACAATGGACAGGTCTTTTAGGGTTTACCTGACCTAGCCATTGTTCAAAATCCACATGCCCATTCTGCAAATCACGAAAAGCCATTATGTTATGGTGTGTGCTGGGTACAGGCCATTTCTACAGCTCAGAATTTTTGGCCTACCCAATTCATTCAGGCACTTCACTGGGCACAATGGCATGTACGGGGAATGTTCAATAATACATAATAGTCTACAAGAGCATGACCAGGCCATTGCTCCAGCTCGAAAAATTTGGCCCACCCAATTCCTTACAGGCACCTCACCGGGCACAATGGCATGTACGGGGTATATTCCATAATACATAATAGTCTACAAGAGCATGACCAGGACATTGCCCCAGCTCGAAAATTTTGGCCCACCCAATTCCTTGCAGGCACCTCACCAGGCACAATGGCATGTACAGGGTATATTCCATAATACATAATAGTCTACAAGAGCATGACCAGGCCATTGCCCCAGCTCGGAAATTTTGGCCCACCCAATTCCTTACAGGCACCTCACCAGGCACAATGGCATGTATGGGGCATGTTCCATAATAGATAATAATCTACAAGAGCATGACCAGGCCATTGCTCCAGCTTGGAAATTTTGGCCTGTCCAATTCCTTACAGCCACTTCACTGGGCACAATGGCATGTACAGGGCATGCTCCATACTACATTAAGCATGACCCCAATTGACAAAAGATGAGGAATACCCTGTCCAAGTCTTGCCCAGATTGCAAATCTTTTTCCCAGGCTATCAATCTCTGGATGTAGGCGACCTTTTGGCTACCCCACTTATATCTTGCAGTGTCAGATTCAGCCATCAATTGAGAAATTGAAATCTTTTTGTCAGAGAATCCAGCAAAGTGCACAAGTTATCTCTGGTAGGCCTTGGGTGAACCAGCACCCACACAGCTACCATGGTGAAAATCCTTAAATTTTTTTTTATGCTGTTTCTAACCGTAGGAAATATCCCATCCTCAGACTAAATCCAGGTCTTCGAGTTCAGATTTAGGGTTTCCTGGATTGAATATGCCCACTAAAAGGCCTAACTCAAGAAGCTGAAGGTACCAGTGTGGGTGCTGGTTCACAGTGGTCCATAAGTAGGTCCCAGAAACCATGGTGGCTGTGGTAAGTTGCAAATGTTACAGCCCAAGCAAAAAGTGAAAATGAAAAAAGTTTATTGAGTAACTTAGTGGCATAGAATTGGCGAGTTGAGCTTGTCCCAAAATCCATGTTCATTAACCTTTTTTGGGGGTCTTCAATCGCCAGAATTTGGAATAAATTTTATAACTTTTTTCAGACTTATATATTTGGTTTCAGTATGTAGCCAAAATTATACAAGGATGCTCATTCTTTTAAACTCTCATATCTAGTCTACAGCCAAATGTTGCTAAACCTTCCTGTGAATGGCCTCCATTTTGCCTACAAAATTAACAAAAAGAATACTGATGTTCATGTTTGCTTTCCAATTCAACTCTTCCAATATTGGAGTTGCTACCATGGCCAGAATGAACTAATACCCACCAGCCTGCCATGCAAGATGTATGATATGTGAAGAAGAAATACTTACCATAGGTAGCCCAGCATGTTTGGCAATTTGATGCCAAACAGTTAATATGTTTTCTCTTAAGATTTCAGCTGAAGCATTAATTTTTTTATTAAAGTGTATTTTTAACTTGTTAAGTACACCTTCATAATCTCTCAGAAGTCTTCAACTTTTAATCTAATAATTATTTAGTGCCAAACGTCTTAGGTTCCTACAGTGTTCGTTGGGTTCATGTCCCATAGCTGACCACTGTGGTTAGCAATGCACTAACCACCCATTGTAAGTTGATATGGAGTTGCTGATTACTTTATTGTGTGAATGCAAATTAGGTTTAGGCTTTGTTGTTTGATGTTGTGTGTTTATTTCATGGAGTGGCAAGATGCATGCCATTGTTGTTATTTTTCCAAGATTGTCCATAACCAAAATGCATTCAAGAGTGTAGGTGAGAAAAAGTATAAGTGTTTGTAGTTTGTGTGTAATGCAAGGCTAATCGTGGAAAGGTAATGAGTAGAGGGGGATCGAGCTACAATTAAGAGAATTCTATGTCTAAGGAAGGGGCAATGGGTGGAATTCAAGGATTTAAGGACGAAGGAGAAGCTAAGTTCAATTTTTTGGCGTGGAATAATTTGTGTGTTTTATTGTGCATTTTTAATAGATAATTGTTGTTTTTTTTCCATTGCACCAGTGAATGTTGCAACCAAGCACAATGTGTTGTGACGTGTGGTGTCGTGATGTTCGGTGTTGTAAGGGTGTAAATTCATAGTGAATTCTACTAAACAAAAAGACTAAAACCAGTCAAAGGTAGAACTAATCAACCAAAAAAAGATGCACGCACATATATATACAATGCACAAGAGGAGGCTGAGATGAAATTTTCATGTATCCCCCCCAGACCTGAGTCGAGAAAAGCGTGGCATGGTCTGAGTAAGAATTAAGGTACTGCAAGAAATCATGATGAACAATACCAAATGCTGGCAGGAACTTGAATGAGCTTTGATTTGAGGCAAAATAGATGGTATCCACCATTACAATTATCGCAAAGTAGCATTTGATTAGCATCATATATCCTTTGACATACCTAACATGGATGGTTAAATGGAGGAATCCAAGTTGATGTGATGATGGTAGGATCCAAGTTCGACAAGTGGCAGGGCGCACAATTTTTGGAGTGATCCCAAATTGTGCGTCCGTCAACTTTTTGCAATTCTAACACACCTAAAGGCTTGATCCCCTTAATCTTCAAGATAGTGCAACTAGAAGAAGTGTTTAGCATATCATTAGGTTGCTGTTGGAGATACACAAAATCATCAACATCAAATTGTCTCGCCTTAGGTTTGTAATTGCCACCTCGTGTGTGTGCATACTGTAAGGTGTCTCAATGTTCTCTATGGCCATGGGCATAACCTTCCTAAATAGAACAACCCTCTTTGCGATGACCCTACCCCAAGTGGTTGGGGAGTCCAAGTCCACAACTTGGTCCATTTGAACAACAATGGAAAAAGGTGGAATGGGATGTCTCCCAAAAAGTAGAAAGTAAGGAGCAAAATGAGACAAAGAGGTGTGTTTGGCCATCCTATAACCCATGGTGATGTAAGGTAGGGCCATGTCCCAATCCTCTTTGTTCCCAATGAGGCAAATATTCCAAAGTTTGTTCTTGCATGTCTAAACCACCCTCTCTTCAAGGCCATCAGCTTGGGTATGATCCCTTGAAATCCGGTGATGGTCAATGAGAACATGATCAAATAGGTCTTGGAATTCTCCTCTAAATTTTAATCCTTGATTAATAAGGCATTTAGCATAAGCCCCAAACCTATTTAAGACCTATTGTAAGAAAGCCTGGCTAGTGTTATGTGTTGATTTGTCCAATAGTGCAACAAGCTCGACCTATTCAAAAATGTTCAATCATAATCATGATGTAGACATTACCCCTAGAGGTCTGTGGTAACTCTCTAGCTAAATCACATGACTAGCGATATATTATGCCCTGAATAGGGAGTGGAAAAAACGTGAGTTGTCAAAAGGAGAAGGAAGTTCTTAGTCTATCACATTGTTCACACCTAGCAATGATGTCTCGGAATTGAACATACATACCTTTCTAATGGTAATGAAGAGCGAGAAGACTATAAATACGTTTAATTCCAAAGTGTCCAAACTCCAAGTGTACTTTCTAAATAAGACCAGACTATTCATCTTGTGGAGGAACCACTTTGTCGCATTATGGTAAGCATCGGACAAGGTGATTGTCCTTCCATGAATAGCGTTTGGACCACTGTTGTATGCGATCCCGATGACTTGATGTAACTTGGGGAGGGTATTCTCCATGCTAAAGAAAATTTAGAGTGTCCAAGTCTTCCCATATATCCACAATGGGGTGCTCAACCAGGTTACATTGCAGTAATGCAAGATAACTAGATGCATAAGATACATGTGCTACTGGAATTTGGTCGAAGTTTTGCCTGGCTTTTGAAAAATCTTCAAAGGTAGTGACGCGCTCCTAAGTCTTTGGTTAGTCCCAAGTTGGGACTAACTTGCTCAAGTTGCAGAATTAGGAAGGACTCGGGGCACGTTCCCAGCTCTCAGCACTAAAAGGGGTAAGAAGGGCATGCTAAAAGCTCCGGGATTAAACTAGGAAGAGGGACAAGCTACTTAGTTATTCGGTCCTGCATCCAAAACCAACCCACAAGTTGGTTAATACTCATTCGGAACACTCTTGCTGTTGGGACAAGCCACGGGCAACCTTGGACTCACTTGACTCACCACGGCCCAAACTCAGGGGAAGCCACCACCTTCCCCCATATAGTATTCTCTGCATCTCACTGCCGCACTTACATCCGAATGGCACTTTTTCCCGGGACTCCCAAAGTGGAGTCCCGAAATTGTCTCGATTTGGACTCTTAGGACTTTAGGCGTTCATAACTTCTCGCCCAGACCTCGGATTGGGATGAGGTTTCAAGCAAAGTTGTAGTTTTCCTCGAAAGTTTTCCAATGGTGTGTCGCATTTTACCTGCATGCACTGGGATTAGGTCGATTATCAACTTTTAGTGGTCAGGAGTCAAACTGCCAGTTTGACTCCCAGCCCTTCTTTCGACCATAACTTATGCTACAAATGTCCAAATGGCTCATATGAGGCCATTTTGGACATCTACACTTCAAGAACTTTCCAACGGTATAAAGAACACCTTAATGCGAGGTGTTTTGACCCCTGTAATTGCGTTCTGAGTTTTCAGGAGTCCCGGAGGACTCCCAAGTCCCATTTTCGAGAGTGTGAGTGGCGACCTCACATTTCCCTCAAAGTGCGGTTGCAACATACATGTGCTGCTGGAATTTGGTCGAAGTCTTGCCTGGCTTTTGAAAAATCTTCAAAGGTAGTGAGGGGTTTTCGCGACATAATATTCGCATTTCAAGATGTAATAGCAGGTTGGTGAATAACCTTGAATTCATACTCTTAAAGTATAAGTGCCCAACAAGTTAACTTACCAGTAAGCTTGTCGTTGGTCATCAACCACTTGATAGGTTAATGGTCGGTATACAAAGTGAATTTGGTACCATAAAGATAGGGCCTCAAATGTATGATGACCCATACAATAGTAAAACATTCCCCCTTGCATGAAGAGTAGTTGCTCTCAACCTGGTTCTGTTTCGGGATGCATAGGCCATAACATATTCCTTGCCTTCCTCATTAAGTTGGCCAACAATAGCACCAATACTAAGAGCATTCTAATCAATGTGTAGAATGAAGACTTTCCTGAAATCACGTCTTCTTAGAATGGGGAATTCTAAAAGCTTTTCTTTGAAAGTGTTGAAAGCTTCATAAGCCTTTTTTGTTGCAACCTCACTTTGAGGGAAGTGCGAGGTCGGCACTCACACTTTCGAAAATGGGACTTGGGAGTCCTCAAGGACTCCCAAAAACTCAGAGCGTAATTGCAGGGGTCAAAACATCTCGCATTGAGGTGTTCTTCATACTGTTGGAAAGTTCTTGAAGTGTAGATGTCCAAAATGGCCTTGCATGAGCCATTTGGACATCTCCAGCACAAGTTATGGTCGAAAGAAGGGCCAAGAATCAAACTGGCAATTTGACTCCCGACCATTAAAAGTTAGGAATTGACCCGATTTCGGTGCGTGGAGGTAAAATGCAACACACCGTTAGAAAGTTCTCGAGGAGAGCTACAACTTTGTTTTAGACCTCGTCCTAATCCAAGCTTGGGGCGAAAAGTTATGACCGCCCAAAGTCCCAGGAGTCTAAACCAGGACAGTTTCGGGACTCCACTTTGGGAGTCCTGGGAAAAAGTGCCATTCGGATGCAAGTGCGGCGGCGAGACGCAAAGAATACTATATGGGGGAGGGTGGAGGCTTCCCCCCAGTCCGGGCCGTGCTGAATCAAGTGAGTCCAAGGTTGCCCGTGGTTTGTCCCAACACCAAAAGTGTGCAAAATGAGTTCTAACCAACTTCTTGGTTGGATTTGGATCCAAGACCGAATAACTAAGTAGCTTGTCCCTCTTCCTAGTTTAATCCCGGAGCTTTCAACACGCCCTTCTCACCTCTCCTTTAGTGCTGGAAGTTGGGAGCGTGCCCCGAATCCTTCCCAATTCCGCAACTTGAGCAAGTTAGTCCCAACTAGGGACTATTTATCACAACCCCACTTTGGGATAAGTGTGAGATGAAACTCACACCCCCAAAAGTGGGAAGTTGGAGTCATCTGGGACTCCCGAAAATTCAAAGCTCGAGTTCAAGGGTCAAAACACCTTGCATTGAAGCGTTCTTTATATTAATGAAAAGGTCTTGAAGTGTAGATGCCCAAAATAGCCTCGCATGTGCCATTTGGACATCTGCAGCCCAAGTTATGGGCAAAAGAATGGCCGGGAGTCAAACTGGCAGTTTGACTCCCGACCACTAAAAGTCGGGAATCGACCTCTTCCATCTGCTGAATGAGTGCAACATAGCGTTGGACAGCTCTTGATGAGAGCTACAGCTTTGCTTTAGACCTCATTCCAATCGGAGGTCGGAGCCAGGAGATATGAGCTCCCAAAGTCCCGGGACTCCAATCCGAGACAGTTTTGGGACTCCTCCTTGGGAGTCCCAGGAAAAAGTGCCATTCGGATGTAGCCTCGGCAGAGAGCTGCAGAGAATACTATATGGGGGAAGGTGGTGGCTTCCCCCGAGTCCAGGCCGTTGTGAGTCAAGTGTGTCCAAGTGCCCGTGGCTTGTCCCAACACCCAAGGGTGTTCCCAAATGTGAACTAACCCTCTTGTGGTTGGTTTTGGATGCAGATTCGAGTGAGATAATACTTGTCCCTCTCCCTAGTCTAATCCCGGGACTTCTAGCACGCCCCTCTACCCCGTTTTAGTGCTGGAAGTTGAGAGCGGCCCTCAAGTCCCAACTTTCCGCAATTCAACGTACTTGGACCCTCAAGTGGGTCTAACAAAGGACTTGGGAGCGCGTCACTATCCAAGGACTTAGGAGCGCGTCACTTGGTATCAGAGCTCCGGTTCAGTTCGATTCACTTCTTGGGAGTTTCGGATGGCACCCAAGAAGAATCGGAAGCAAGCTCAAAAGACCATGTTGGAAGAACCCAACGAAAATCGAGTAGTCCCGCTGGAATCAACTGGGGAGGAGGAACTAAGAACCCGGGAGGACCAAGATGAGCCTGTGAGCTCTACCGACATGGCCATGGCTAATAGTCTTCTCAATATTTAAAAATTAGGTTAGGAATATGTGAGTGAGGTGAAGTTATTAGGGGGGTTTAACAACTTTGTGTTAGAATAGGGGTTGATGAGTGTGCACAAGAGGTGAGGGGGCAGTTTAGTTGTCTGAAATACGATATTAGTTGGGTTAGTTCTTTTCTGTAGCAAAGAATTGATAAACCATAGTTTTGGAACCTTACTGGCGGAAGTAGGGGTGAGAAATCTCTAGAAGGCTGGGAAAAGAAAAACAAACACCAGAGTTCATGGTGTGCGACAAAACATTGGTCTAGTATTAGTAGTTGGCAAGTAGCAAGAACGCTAGGAATTTATGAAGTAGGGTGAGGGAGTTAGTGAAAGGCCCAATAGAGCTAGAGCAATCTTCAACCCATAGGAGCGAAAGATTGATTCAAATCAGCTTAATGATTAGATAGACGATGTGACAGTGTGCCAATCATAATAGGAGTTTCATGAGGACTGAAATGTTTATTTAGATTATGAACAAGCTCAACAAGGAGCTACAAGTACATGTCAAGTCCTAAGCTACGCTTTAGCTCATAACTGTAGGAAGTCTAGAATGCGTCGAATGATACGAACTAGGTAGTCCGCTTTGCTATTAGGAGGTAGTCGACGAAGCAGACCGTGCAACCAACGGTAGTGTCCAACGCCGGGAACTGAAGACCAAGCGAAAATAGAAGTGTCTTCAGTTTCATAACAACCTTCGCAGACAATTTCGAGTTCATCACCAGAAGCGGGGTCAACTTGTAATAAGATCACCATGGTGTGGGAGTTTGGCGAAATACGATAGTACCAAGCTCGAGGGGGTTCAACTTCGAAACGAACGCGCACTTCGCGAAGTTCGGGTTCTTCATCGCGAGGATGATATGTTAGGGTTAGATCTAAAGATGACTCCGAAGGCGGTTCTTCATTCGCTTGTGCGGCTTGGGGCTCGTAAGATGTGACCGTGCATAACACCATACTTTCAAGGAAGAGAGGAAAGATCTTCAACAAAATCGAATTGACAATGGAGGTGGGGTGGACTTGTGACATCAAGTTTTGCGGTCATGATTTATAGGCCGAGGAAAGGAAAAGGAGGTGTAAATGATGGCCTAGGACCATGGTAAAGTAAAAATTTAAGGTCAAAGGATAAAAAATAAAATAAAATGAAGGTTCAAATAAAGTTGCTTAAGGGGAAGTGGGAATAGGTAGCAAGGAACCTTCTTCTTCTCCTCCCATTGACCACCAAGCATGGGATCCCGCATGAATCACCAAGCATGGGATCCTTCATTGACCACCAAGCATGGGATCCTTCATTGGCCATCAAGCAAGGGATCTTCATTAACCACCAAGCATGGGATCCTCCCATTGACCACCAAGCAAGGGATCTTCATTGACCACCAAGCATGGGATCCTTCATTGGCCACCAAGCAAGGGATCTTCATTGACCACCAAGCATGGGATCCTCCTTTGACCACCAAGCATGGGATTCTCCTTTGACC
>Ga0209611_10004635_pt1 | contig 23427 bp, 24 predicted proteins | sample S1TSphgellanicum_3_FD_187693 | JGI IMG/M metagenome (GOLD analysis project Ga0209611, IMG submission 187693) | Host-associated microbial communities from peat moss isolated from Minnesota, USA - S1T2_Fc - Sphagnum magellanicum MG (SPAdes) (version 2) | ecosystem: Host-associated > Plants > Peat... | reverse complement strand
CACGAGCAGCCGGTTGATCAGATAATTCTGGCCCACGATGACGCGGCCAATCTCGTCCTGCAGCGGACGCACCCAATGCGAGTTCGCCTGCACGTTCTGCGTGATGGCCTGGATGCTCGCGTTCTGTCCCGCGCTCGCCGCCGCCGCGGTTTGCGGCACGGTCGGCACCGGCGGCAGATTCGCCGGCGTGCGCCGGATCGGGCTATACTTCAGGGCGTCCGGATTGACCGCGGCGGACGTTCCGCTTTCGTTGGGATGATAGTTTGTCGTAGGCATGATCGTTAGTTTGCGCTTTGGATTTTCGATTACTGGCCGGCGAGTCCGCCGTTTGTTGTCATGCTCACACCATGCACCGGCACCGTTGCCCCACATTTTCTTCACGATTACAAGAGCGTAAGGCAACGGTAGCCGTCGACCTCCGGGCGACGGGCTCGGCGAATTTTCGTAATCGAGACGGGGGCTGCGCTTGCGGAAAGGCCCCGACCCCGTCGCCCGGAGGTCGACGGCTACCCCAGAGGACTCACCGTTCGCCCTCATCGCCCACTAGCCCCCAGCAATAGTCCTTTACACCCACCCCCATACCTGCCAGCTTCACCCATCGATCACATCGCTTCCTCTGAAGCCAAGTAGTAGTGTCCCAGCTCAGACTTCTGTTCTGTTCCGCTCCCAAAGGTATCTCAATGCACGCGCGTGCGTGCACTTCAAACGTTTGCTGGTGAGGTCGCAACCTCAGATAAAATAAAATATGAAACTGTACGTAGGAAATCTTTCCTTCCAAACCACCGAACAAGACCTGCGCGAACTCTTCGGCCAGCACGGCACCGTCACGGACGCCGTTGTCATGATGGACCGCGACACCCAGCGTCCCCGCGGCTTCGGCTTCGTCACCATGAGCTCCAGCGACGAAGGCCAGAGCGCCATCGCCGCCATCAATGGCCAGAACCATGACGGCCGCGACCTCACCGTCAACGAAGCCCGCCCGATGGAATCGCGCGGACCTCGCCGCGAATTCTCCGGCGGCAAGGGCGGCGGCGGTGGAAACCGCAATCGCTACTAATCCGTAGCCACCGCATCAAACGCCGGTCTGGCCCCGTTCCAGCCCGGCGTTTTTTTATGCCCACGTCCAGCGGCAGCCCGCGACCTCCGGGCGCGGGGCTCGGAAGCTGTCGCAACACCAGCGGCTCTAATTTAAAATCGTCATCCTGAGCGAAGTCGAAGGATCAGTTCGGCCCCTTCACCGAGCCCGTCGCCCAGCGTGCGACGGGTACCACGGAACCTCACCCCAACTCCGTGCCCTCCGAGCCTCCGTGCGAAACCCTCATCCTTCCCCTCTCTGCCTTCCTCCCTCTTCAGTCCTCTGTGCGAAACTTCCCCCGCTGCGGTCGCCGCGTCGCCGCGTGAAAACTCCTCCTCCGTGAGCTCCGTGTCCTCCGTGCGAAACCCTCCCTCCCTCTGCCTCCCCCTCTTCAGTCCTCCGCGCGAAACTTTCCCCTACCCCACCGGCAACTCCACCCGGAACTCCGACCCCTCATGCGGGATGCTGTGCACCTCCACGCGCCCCTCATGCGCCTCAACGATCGCTTTCACTAAACTCAGCCCCAGCCCGAGCCCATGCTCATGCCGGCTCTTGTCGCCGCGATAAAGCCGGTCCCAGATATGCGGCAGATCGCGCTCCGAAATCCCCTGCCCGTTGTCGCGGAAAATCACCACGGCGCGCCCCGTCTCGCGCTGGCCGGAAATAGTCACCTTGCCGCCCTTCGGCGTATACTTCAGCGCATTGTCCAGCAAGTTGGCAAAAACCTGCCGCACCCGCGCCGCATCCACCGGCGCGACCAACCCCGGCTCAAACTGCTTCTCCACCGCGATCTCCTTCTCGCTCGCCACCTCCTCGTAAAGCTCCATCACGTCATCCACCAGCGTGCCCAGGTCCGTCGGCGCCAGCTCCAGCTTCATCATCCCCGTCTCCGCAGCCGTCACCTCCATCAGCGTGCGAATAATCGTCTGCACCCGGTCGCTTTCCTCCAGCGCGGCCGCCATCGCCGCGCGCGACGCGGTCAGGCTCGCGTCCGTGCGCAGCGCGTCCTCCAGCGTCACGCGCAGGCGCGCCAGCGGCGTGCGCAAATCATGCGCAACATTATCGAGCGAGCCGCGCAGCGCGTGAATCAGCCCTTCGTTGCTATCCAGCATCCGATTGAAAAGCCGCACCATGTCATCCAGCTCGCCCCGCGTGCGCGAGGGCGGCACGCGCACATCCAGCTTGCCCGTGCGAATGATCGCACTCGCCGCATCGACAATCTGCCGCAGCGGCTGCGTAAAACGGTTGGTCATCCAGATGCCGCCCAGGAAGCCGATAACAATCAGCGGCCCCACCACAAACACAAAGACCGCGCGGAATTTCCCCAGCAACTGCGCCCGGCTGTCGCTCGCGCGGCCCACCTGCAACAACCCGCCATCCGGCAACCGCGCGTTCGCCACCGTCAGGTCCACGCTCCCATCCCGTGCCAACCGCTCCCAGTTCTCGCCCGTCGCGGGACCACCCGGCGGCACCAGTTGCAAGTCCGACCGCACCCAGCCCGCCGGCAAAATAATCAGCACCGGCGTCCCGTCCGAGCTCACCACCCGCACAAAGAACGGCTCCTCCCCCTGCAACTGGTTCACCGCATCAATCCGCAGCTTGAGCGAAAGCACCCCGCCATTCCCATAAATCGCCTCATAATCATGCAACCGGTCCAGCACCGGATCGCGATCCTTCGCATTAATCGCCGCCCCAAACAGATAATAAATCAGCCCAAACAGCAGCAACGCGCTGACCGTAAAAATCGCGGTATACCCCAAGCTGAGCTGCAAACTCAACGTGCGCGCAAATTCCCGGACTTTCATGCGCACCCTCGCGAAAAATATCCAATCCCTGGGTGGCCCGGACAACTTGTTGTCCGGGTGGACCCGCAGCAGCGGGGCCACAGGAAGCCACCGATAACCTGCGCACCCTCCCGGCGGCTTCTTGTGCGCTCCGCGCACCCGGACAACAAGTTGTCCGGGCTACCCAAACTCAACGTGCGCGCAAATTCCCGGACTTTCATGCCTCGAAGGCAACCTATAGAACTCCGCAGGCCTCCGGTCACGTTTCATCTTTTCCATCCACACTCGCGCAACGAACGCCATCGGCAACGGCGGCGCGGAAAATTCAACTCAACCGGCACATTAATTGCATTCCACCCTATATGGGCCGAGGGATTGATCAGCAACGGCGAGCTAGCATGTCATACCTAAAAATAGCGGCTTGTTTGATGGTGCTCGCATGCGCCGGTGCGCGTGGCGACGGCACCTCGCCCGTCCCTGGCGCGACCCGGTTGTCGCTCAGCGACGCGATCGTCCAGCTGCATGACTTCGGCTACAAGGTAAACGGCGAATGGAATTCGCAGGATAATCCGGAAGTTACTGTGCCGGGGCACCTCAAAGGCGGCTTCGAGGATATTGCCGCATGGGCGACGCGCTTTAATTGCCACCTCTCCCGTTACGGCGGGGATCGCTTCAGCATGGTCCCCCTCAAGCTACGCGACGAGCATTCGGGAAATCCGTTGAACGCCCAGTTGAAGGATTTTCATGCTGAGAAAATAGGACTGGAGGACCTGGTTTACAAATTGGCGGATGCGGCGCACGCGAGTGTCATCTTGTTGGACGTCAATTCCGGTCTGGCGGACAAGGTCGTCTTCCCAAAGGTCGATATCAAGGCATGCCAGCTCAGAGACGCCTATAATCAAGTGGTTTCGCTGGGATATATTTCCTATTGGAATGCCGATATCAATTTTGATGTTGGACCGGAACATAAGGCCGTTGCCAACCTGCAGTTCGTCACCTCTCTTTCCTGCCTTTAGGAGATCGCTGGAGACGCACCAAGAGTCGCAGCCTCTCTCAACCTGGCCCCTTTTTTCTTGCGCAACCGGCGGGTTAATTGCCTCACTCCACCCGTGGCGAAAAACAAACTCCCGGATCGCGCCGCGGCTACCGCGGGGGACGCGAGAGCGCAGGAGGCAGCCGTCCCCCACGGTTGGGGGGTGCTTGCCATCCTCAGTGCGCTCATGGGATTCGCGTCGATCTCGACCGACCTGTACCTCCCGGCCATGCCGGCGATGGCGGCCTCGCTCCACGCGGATGCGGGCCACGTTGCCTATACCATCTCCGGCTACCTCATCGGTTTCGCCATCGGTCAATTGGCGTGGGGTCCCATATCCGACCGGCACGGACGCCGGCTGCCGCTCGCCATGGGAATGGTGCTCTTTGTCATCGGGTCAGCCGGCTGCGCCTCGTCCGGCAGCATCGAGTCGATCATCGCGTGGCGGATATTGCAGGCGATCGGCGCCTGCGCGGGCGTGGTGCTGGCCCGGGCCATCATCCGCGATCTCTATTCCGGCGCACGCGCCGCGCAGATGATGTCCCTGCTCATGACCGTCATGGCGATTGCCCCACTGCTCGGCCCGATCGTGGGCGGGGAGATTCTGGTCGTCGCCTCGTGGCGGGCCATTTTCTGGGCCTTGGTCGCCTTTGGGCTGGCAACCCTGGCCTCGCTCTTGGCGCTGCCGGAAACGCTGCCGCCCGCACGGCGCAATCATGAGCCGCTCGCTCGTGCCCTGGCGGGTTACCTGCCCCTCTTCCGGCATCGGCGCCTCATGGCCTTCACCCTGGTCGCGGCCTTTTTCTATGCCGGCATGTTTGCCTACATCGCCGCCTCGCCCTTCGCCTATATCGAGTTTTACCACGTGCCCACGCGGCTTTACGGCTTGCTCTTTGGCGCCGGCGTCGTCGGCATCATGATCACCAACCTCGTCAATGCCCGGCTGGTCGTGCGCTTCGGCGGCACGCGGCTGCTGCGGGCGGGAACGACCCTGGCCGCGCTGGCCGCCCTTGTTCTCGCGCTGGATGCCCGAACGGGATGGGGCGGTCTCGCGGGCCTGGCCCTGCCGCTGTTTGTTTTCATTTCCATGACGGGGCTCGTCGTGGCCAATTCCATCGCCGGAGCGCTGGCCGATTTCCCGCGCCGCGCAGGAGCGGTCTCCGCCTTCGTCGGAGCGATTCAATACGGCAGCGGCATCCTGGGGTCAGCATTGGTTGGCATCCTGGCCGACGGCACTCCCTGGCCCCTGGGAGCCGTCGTTGCCGTTTTTGGAATCGGAGCCGCGGCCTGTTCATGGACCATCCAGCCCCTGCCGAGCGAGACCTAGCCGCCCTCCAGCCCATACCCCATGCCGAGGAGGGCCCTGATCAGCTTTTTGTCGTACCCTTTCCCAACCACGCGCACGCATTCATCCGCACAACCCGCTCAACGCGCAGCTCGCCTCCAAAAGCGAGCCGCGCGAGTAATCGCCTCCACCGCCGAAGTCTCCATCCCCGCCCCCGACGCCCAAACCCACCCAACCATAATCGCCAACCGGCAGTTCAACTACGCCCCGGGCAACGCTCCCACCCCCCGCACCCGCCATCGGCGGCGGCGCAGGCAAATCAACCCAACCGGCGCGATAACTCGAAACGCGCCTCTGGTAGCCGGGAAACGACAGGCATGCCTGCGTTGTCCCGGTGGCCCGCGGCAGCAGGCCACAAGAAGCCGCCGATACCGTGCGCAGAAGTGCTATACTCGGCGGCCTTATTTTAAAGCTCCGTCATCCTGAGCGAAGGCTCGCGGAAGGCTTCCTTTACCCCATCAAGTCCCGCCGAGCCGCAGTCGAAGGACCTAGGTTGGAGAACGACGGCGCAAGGTCCTCCCAACCGGGGTTTATTTTCTCAATAAGCGCGATCTTCTTGGCTCGCGACCAACCCTTCAGTTGCTTCTCACGCGCAATCGCCGATTCGATGTCATCAAAAAACTCCTGATAGACGAGATAGTGCGTTTTGTACTTCTTGCTGAACCCTTCGTGCACGCCCGTCTTGTGCTCCCAAACGCGCCCATGCAGATCGCCCGTCACGCCAACATAAAGGCAGCGTGAGTGGCTGCTCATAATGTAAACCCATCCGCCGTGCTCAATCATATGGTAAGAGGGGCTAGGTCCTTCGACTCAGGCTCGGCGTCAGCGTAGCGAGAAAAGCAAGCCTCCCGCGAGCCTTCGCTCAGGATGACGGAGTTTTTTGCGGTAGCACTACTTTATCGCCGTCGATCGAAAAAACCCTGTCCACTTTTCCTCAAACTGCGCGCTGAGTTAATGAAAACGCATTTGTCACCTTTACGATCCGATTATTTTGCGGCTGGTGCAAGCGTCTTATAGCTATCTTGATTTTTCGCCCACCAATCGTAGTATGCCTGACAGTCGAGCAGGTTGTGATTTATTTTCGCCTCGTTGTTGACCAAATTCAATGCGTACCTCACTGCATTGATGCTTCTGTCTCCTCTTATGACCGACATCAAAAGTTCCAATCTGTCATGCTTGGAGAATTTATTGTTGTCCCAAATATATTGAAGTAGTCCTTCTTTAAAATCCGACCTCATCTGCGAGGAATAGAGATTTTTTAAATCGCTCAACGAGAGCTGATCCGCATTAGAGACATTCAAAGCCTTCCAGTCCGGACTGTAAGTAAGGTTTAGTTTATTATCGCTGACTAGAGCAAGAATCACTTCTGTTGCTATCCCACTGAGAGGAGAAGGAGTCTTTGCGAGTTGGTAAAGACTATCAAACGCTTGGCGGTCGTCATGGTCAGCCCTGACGATCAGGACAGTCGCTTGAAGCGTTGTATTGATGCTATTGAGTTGGCTGCTAACGAGAGTTGACTGCTGTTGCAAATCCGTGGTCACACTTTCCGCTTTTTTCGAAACTTGTTCTGCTTCCGCGATCGTGTCCTTAAGGGGTAGAATCTGGTTATGCAGATCATCGACTGTTTTCTTAAACGGACCCAGTTGCTTATCGACGTATGCCGACGAGTTATCTCTGACGATCTTGTCCAGTTCATTGCGAACGCCTGGCACGATCACATTTTCTTGGACCTGTTCCGCTACTATACGCCCGATTTCCCATGGTGAAGCAAACAGCAGAACGATATTGATCAAGAAAAACGTAAGAGCAACGAGTTTCCAGAACAACGTCTTCTTCTTCTCCACCCTCTGCACCTCGCTAGTTACAAATGCCTTCAGAGTATCCGTCGCTTCTTTAACCTTCGCCTCGAATTCGATCTTTTTCGCTAAAGGCTCTGCGTCATAGAAAGACTTGATCTCTGAACGTATCGCTTCGCGTAGGGGAGGTTTCATAAAGGGGTATCGATTGATCGACAAAAAAGGGACGATCCCAACTGCTAAGTCATCACGTGCATTCGCGAAAAATCCGGGGGAGGATGGAAGCTAAATTGCGCAACCCTTTCCTCTCCCAGCATGAGATCGATAAACAGTGCTTGCGGCTGCTTGAATACTCGAAAACCATCGCACTGAACGGCCTTTTTCTTGAAGAGGCCCTTCGTGTTGTGCCAATAGAAAATAAATCGTCTTACGATGTCTTGGTCGCTTTGACGAGCCAGCGAATCGAAGTCGATCAGCACCATCTGCACCACTGGAAACTTTTTGATCCGCCCCATAATATTAATCCCCTCCTCAATTAAACGTAACCGCTGTTACAGCTGCGCCCATACAAGCACGCAACCGTATGTCCGCTCGATCAAGTACGCCAATGATCACGCGTTCCGCTTTTCGTGTTCCGCACACGTTCAACGTGTACGGCGCCGTTTGGCTCTATCTCTTTCGCTCGCTCAATCGCCTTCCGCTGTGTAGGCTCGATTGCACTGGCCCGTTCAGCACAAGGGCGAAGAACCTTGTATCCTTCAGGGTGTCTTTCAACGAATAGTTTTTTATTGTCCGCCATCGTAATCACCTCCTCTTGGTGGTTGGTTATAACTGGCTCATTCTGGTGGGTTTGAGCCCTTATCCAGATGCTTAATTCATGCCACTAAGGAAAGTTGTTCACTATGATACTGATGGATAACGAAATCCCTTTATTTTCACATTGAGCGAAGGGAAAATGGAAAGGCTACATCGTGTCCTAAATGGGGACACAAAGACTCACAAGCTGCGACGGGGTGTCACGAGTTCGACTCAAGCATAAAGAGTGCCCCAGTACAACTTTAGGGAGATACGCTTCTCTCCCCTTTCCCTAGCCGCTGCCCATTGAAGCGCTAATTTCCCTCCAGCACATAGCCCATGCCGCGGAGGGTCTTGATCAGCTTTTTGTCGTGGCCTTTCTCGACCTTGTTGCGCACGCGGCAGACGAGGACGTCGACGACGTTGGTCTGCGGGTCGCGCCGAATATAAGAGGCTTTAATCGAGTCCCGGGTTTTGCCATGCCTGGCAAGGGAAGCTGTCAGAGCGCCAACCAAGCGCAGACCGCATCCTCTACCCGGGTTAAGGTTTCAGTATCAATGCTCCCCAACCGCCGCTCGAGTTTGACGTCGGGAATGGAGGCGATGCCTTGGGCGTCGAATGCGCCTGCGGGCATGCCATGGGGCTGATGGGGCACCTCGTAGCGCGTACCGCGAACGCTGGTCGTACGCAGCACGTAGGTGACAACTGCCCGCTCGTTGTCTTGATACTCGACGCTGAGAATCAAGACCGGGCGCACCTTGGCTACCATGCCAAGATCGGCCATCCAAATTTCACCGCGCCTTGCCTTGGGCATGAGCCTTCTCCTCCTCGTCGTAAAGGGCGAAGAGGGCCTCGGAAGCTCCTACCATCGCCTGCCGCTCTTCAATCCAAGCCAGCAACTCGCCAAACTCGGCCGGCGGCAGTTTTTCAATGGCAGCTTCGATCTCGGCAACCGTGCTCATGGAGGTAAAATAGCTGTTTTTGGCGCTTTCGACAAGGTTGGCTTTGGCCCGTCGCGCCTGTTGTCTGGAGAATCGGGGAATCCACCGCCTCACGGCGGCGGCTACGAACCTTCCAGCACGTAGCCCATGCCGCGGAGGGTCTTGATCAGCTTTTTGTCGTGGCCTTTCTCGACCTTGTTGCGCACGCGGCAGACGAGGACGTCGACGACGTTGGTCTGCGGGTCGAAGGCGTAGTCCCAGATGTGCGAGAGGATCATGGTCTTGGTGACGACGCGGCCGGCGTTGCGCATGAGATACTCGAGCAGGGCGAATTCGCGGGCCTGGAGGTCGACGGGTTTGCCGCCGCGCGTGACTTTGCGGCTCTGGAGGTCGAGCACGAGGTCCTCGTAGGTGAGCGTGGTGGGCTCGGCCTGGCCGCTGCCGCGGCGCACGAGGGCCTCGACGCGGGCGAGGAGTTCGTCGAAGGCGAAGGGCTTGGTGAGGTAGTCGTCGCCGCCGCTGCGCAGGCCGCGGACGCGGTCGTCGACGCTGGCCTTGGCGCTGAGGATGAGCACGGGGGTCATGACCTTGGCCTTGCGCATTTCCTGCACGAGCGCGAGGCCGTCCATGCCGGGGAGCATGATGTCGATGACGGCGGCGGCGTAGGGCTCGGCGACGGCGTAGGTGACGGCCTCGGCGCCGTCGGCGTAGTGGTCGACGGCAAAGCCGCTTTGCTTGAAGCCCTTGACGATGAAGGAGGCGAGCTTGGGGTCATCCTCGACGACGAGCAGGCGCATAGGGGCTCTACGCTAGAACATCGCGCGCGATTCGTCACCACCGCTTAATTCACCAGCCACTTCTATTTCACCTAAAAATGCAGGCTCGCGAAGGCAAATAAGCGGCGCACTTGGCAAGCCGGGCCCCCGCGCCTACCTTGGTTCCATGCTCAGCCAGGCCGCGCCCCAAGTCACCGCCGAGCAGCGCCAGGCCGTGGCGCGGCTGGTCGCGCGGTACTTCGTCCTGCACCTGGAGGCGGAGCTGCTCAAGCCGGACGCGGTGCTGCTCGAGGACTACAAGGACCTGCCGGTGCGGGAGATCACCCAGGGGCTGATCAAGCGCGTGCGGATGGAGTTCAACATTCCGGAGGAGGAGAAGCTCCCGACGGACAACCTGTTCAAGCGCTGGTGCGAGATCAACGGCCGGTTCGGCTACGAGGACTCGGCCTTCATCGGCTACAACCAGATCTTCCTGCCGCGCATCCTCGACCTGCGCGACGGCACGGCCGAGAGCCAGCGGCGCCATATCAACGCGATGGTGGGCACGTTCGACCGCTTCGACTACGAGAAGCAGGGCTTCACCGTCTCGTTCTTCCTCAACTCGGAAAGCACCATGCGCGAGCTGCTGCGCGAGGTCATCTGGAAAAGCGGCCTGCCGGGAGCGGACGCGCTCGACTACCTCATCCTCTCGCAAAGCCAGGCCTACCAGACCGCGATGTACGAGTACTTCGAGGGCGTGCTGAAGCGGACGCTGGCGGAGAACGTGCGACTGCTGCACGGCATCCTGCCGCACCAGGTCGCCGGCGAGCTGCGCGACAAGGGCCACGTCGAGCCGGTCTACTTCAAGGACGCCGCGGTGATCTTCACCGACTTCGAGGGCTTCAGCATGCTGACCAAGCATCTCTCGGCGAAGGATGTCATTGAGCGCCTCGACTCCTACTTCACCGACTTCGACAAGATCAGCGCGAAGTACGGCCTGGAGAAAATCAAGACGATCGGCGATTCCTACATGGCCGTGGCCGGCGTGCCGGAGCCGCACAAGGACCCCGTGCGCGCGGCCTGCGACGCGGCGCTGGAGTTCGTCGAGGCGTCGGACCGCATCTCCGCGATGGTCGGCCCCGACGGCTGGAACATCCGCGTCGGCATCCATGCCGGGCCGCTCGTCGCGGGCGTGATCGGGCGGCAGAAATTCAGCTATGACGTGTGGGGCACGACGGTCAACTTCGCCAGCCGGATGGAATCGAGCGGCGCGCCGGGACGCATCAATGTCTCGGAGGAAATCAACCGCCGCGTCGAGCCGGATTACCTCTGGGAAAAACGCGGCCCGCAGCCGGTGAAGAATCTCGGCATGGCGGAGATGTACTTTTTGCTCGGGAAGAAATAACCGCGCGTTCTAAAACAATTTCATCGAGCCTACCGGCCCGAGAAATTTCTTAGCCAGAGCCTCTGCTCTTTCTCTCTCTACATCCGGGGCGTCAATTCTTAGAACAGGCCAGTTATGTTCATCAAAGGCAACGTGCGCAGACGATGCATAGAGCCCTTCCTTCCGAAAAAGGTTCCTAAGCTCACTCGTACAAGACTCGACCTTGGCGATGTGGAGTTTCCTCGCCTGCTCGTTTCTCTCTGCCTGGAGTGCAGTGTTTTCTTCCAGAGCTTCGTCAAAATTCTCGTCTTGCTGTTTTCGGCTTTCTCTCTGCCGCATCCAACTGGCATAGATCCATACCAGCGAAAAAATGCCGAGGGAAAACAGCCACTCGATGGGATGGCGGATGATGTAGAAATAGAACGCGAATATGCGCATTGGGTTAATGTAAACGGCGGCCGTGGCGCATCACATTACTTTTTCCACTTGCGCAGATTCGCCTTCCAGATCGCCTCGGTCTTCGCGCGGAGCAGCACGGCGTCTTTCCACACGTTCGGGAAAACGCTGATCCCGTAACCGCTGCCCATCGGCCCGAATTCAGGGCATGCGTAGAGCACCTCGCCGCCCTTCGCGCCCTTGAACCAGCACGCGATGAATGCGTCGACGAACTCCAGATAGTCCTTGAACTCCGAAGTCTCGTTGCCTTTGCCGTTGGTCGCGGGCACTTGGCAGTGGTGACCGTTGAACGGTCGGAAATGGACCTGCCGCGAGAGCTGCACCAAGTCGGGGTGATCCAGCAGGCGATCGGCGAACGGCGCGTAAAGGTGTTTCACGACGGCGAAATGCGAGAAGTCGAAGCAGAACCGTAGTTTCTTCCCGGTCGCCTTCTTGTAGAGGTCGGCGATCTCATAGGTTTTCTCCGGCGTTTCCGTGCTCGTGTCGCGGTGCACTTCAAGATCGATCTCCTGGCCAAGCTTCTGCGCCTCGGCCTCGAGCTTGAGCCAGAGCTTGAGCGCATCCTTCGGCAGCGTGTCGTGATCGCAATGCTGCACGTTCACCCGAGCCGGTTTCGTCGCCAGCGCCGCCTTCAGGCTCTCCTTGTACTTTTCGTTGCCGTTGATGTAGCAGACGTAGTCCAGCCCGTACTTTTCGCACAGCGCCGGGACAGCCACATCCGTGCCGCCGCCGATGGCGTCGAAGCCCGCGTTCTTCGCCTGCCTGAATTTTTCCTCCAGCGACCACTCCTTCTTTTCCGAGGGCTGACGCTGCAGGGTCCACAAATTGGCAAACTGCTTCAGGACGGGCGCGGGCTTGGAGGACGATTTCATAGGGTGGCCTATTTGAAGCCATTGCGCCTGCATGGCCAGATTAAACTCCGATACTTTCCCCGCTTTGTTTCATACTTTTTTGCCCCCTCCATACTCGCGATTCCTGTCTTGCTGCTGATGTCCAGCTCGGGGAAACTCGCTGGGTGCATGATGTCCTTTCCGCGGCGGCGGCGGCGGCCGCGACTGAGCTTCCGCGTCTGCGGGTACGCGCGAAGTTCTTTTTCGAGGGCGACACCAAGTTCTACCTGCAGGGCGTGACCTACGGCCCGTTCCGTCCCGCAACCGACGACGGCCCGAACCTCCCCTCGCCGGAAAAAGTCGAGGTCGACTTCGGCCTCATGCGCGAGATGGGCGTCAACGTCCTGCGCGTTTACCACACGCCGCCGCGCTGGTTCCTCGATCTCGCCGCGAAACATCGCCTGCGCGTCATGGTCACGATCCCCTGGCACAAGCGCGTCCTCTTTCTCGACGACCACGAGGCGGTCCAAACCATCCGCGACAACGTCGCCGCGGCGGCCACGGCCAATGCCGGGCATCCCGCGATGCTCGGCTTCTTCATCGACAACGAAATCCCTCCCGACCTCGTGCGCTGGTACGGCGTGCGCCGCATGCAGGAGTTTCTCAACTCGCTCGTGCGTATCGTCAAGAAGCACGATCCTCTCGCCCTCGCCGCCTACGCGAATTTTCCGCCGACCGAATACCTGCTGCCCGACGAGGTCGATTTCTACAGCTACAACGTCTACCTCCATCGCAAGAAGGACCTCGCCGGCTACCTCGGCCGCTTGCAAAACCTCGCCGGCGACAAGCCGCTCATCCTCTCCGAATTCGGCATGGACACGATCCGCCATCCGCAGGAGGAGCAGGCACAATTGCTCGCCGAGCACGTCACCACCGTTTTCGAAGCGGGACTCGCCGGCACGTTCATTTTCTCGTGGACCGACGAGTGGTTCACCGACGGCATCGACGTCGAGGACTGGGCCTTCGGCATCGTCACGAAGGACCGCCAGCGGAAGCCGAGCTACGCCGCGCTGCAGCCGCTGCTGAAAAATCCCGAGCGCCCGCTCTATCAGCGCTTCAAGCCCGCGCATGACTTGCCGATGGTCTCGATCGTCGTCTGTTCCTACAACGGCGCGCGCACGTTGCGCGAATGCCTCAATTCGCTGCAGAATCTCAACTATCCGAAGTACGAAGTCGTCTTCATCGACGATGGCTCGAAGGACAACACGCAGGAGATCATGCGCGAGTTCCCCAGCGTGCGGAACATCGTGCAGAGCAACAAGGGCCTCAGCGCCGCGCGCAACGCCGGCATCGCCGCGGCCAAGGGCGAGGTCGTCGCCTTCACCGATTCGGACTGCATGGCCGACCGCGACTGGCTCTACTTTCTCGTCTCGACACTGCTCTCCAGCAATTTCGCTGCTGTCGGCGGGCCGAACATTTCCCCGCCCGCCACGAACTGGATCAACGCCACGGTCGGTGCCGCGCCCGGTTCGCCGAGCCACGTGCTGCTCACCGACACCATCGCGGAGCACGTGCCGGGCTGCAACATGGCCTATCACAAATGGGCGCTAAATGAGATCGGCGGCTTCGACATCGAGTACCGCAAGGCCGGTGACGACGTCGATGTCTGCTGGCGGCTGATGCAACGCGGCTACGTCATCGGCTTCAGCCCCGCCGCGGTCGTTTGGCATTACCGCCGCTTCGAGGTGCGCACCTACTTCAGCCAGCAGACCGGCTACGGCGAAGCTGAAGCGATGCTCCGCTACAAACACCTGCAGTATTTCGGCCCGACCGGTTCGGCCCTCTGGCACGGCAACGTCTACTCGCAGGCGCGCCTGGAATCGTTTTTCACCAAGCCGGTGATTTATTACGGCGTCTTTGGCACCGGACTTTTCCAGTGCATCTACCCCCGGCGCTACTCGCCATTCGCCGCGCTGCTGAGCAGCCTCGAGTGGCTCGCGGTCACGCTCTTCGTTTTCTTCCTTTCCATTCCGCTCGCATGGCTGCGGCTGATCCCGCTCGTGATGTTCGGGCTCACGCTCGCCGTCGGGATCGCCTACATGGCGCAGGCGCGCATCGAGACGAAGTACGACAGCATTCGCGCGCGCCTGCTCTTGCTCTATCTCGCCATCACGCAACCGTGGCGCCGGGCGTGGGCGCGCTATTTCACCTGGCTGCGCGCCAAGCGGACGCCGCCCGCGGTCATCGCGGCGAAGGAAGACGCGCCGCATCTCAGTGTGAGCTGGGCCGGGTCCGGCCATCTCGCGTTCTGGAGCGAGACCGGCCTGGAGCGGACGAACCTGCTGCACACCACGCAGCAACTTCTCGAGGAGGAAGGGTGGAAATTCTCGCTCGATACCGGCTGGACCAACTGGGATCTGCTCGTCTTCGGCAGCCGCTGGTGGAACCTGCGCCTGCGCTCGATGACCGAGATTTATCCGCACGGCCGCCGGCTCACCCGCGTGGGAAATTTTCTTAACATGAGCACGTTTTCGTCGCTGGTCGGCGGGCTGCTGACCACCTTCACGCTCGTGACGCTGCTGACGTTACCGGCCAGCGCGCCGCGCGCGGCGATTGCGTTCTACCTGCTCGGCAGCGTGGCGTTCCTCGCACTGCTTTGGATTTTGCATGGGCTGCGGTTGCGCCTGCGCCTCGCCGAACTCGTCGAAGTCGCTGCGATTCGCGCGGGTTTGCAGCCGGTGGGGAAGACAAAGAAGGGGTGAGTCACGCGCTGGGGTAGCCCGCGACCTCCGGGCGCGGGGCTCCACGCGCCTTCGCCGTTAACGACGCCCGCCTCGAATTCGAAAAATCGCCTAGCCCCGCGCCCGGAGGTCGCGGGCTACCGCTAATCGTCGTCCTGCTTGGTCGAGAACGGCGTGTAGGGGACGATGGGGGGATGCTGCAGCACGGGCTTCGGCCACCAGGGCTGCGGCTTGCCGGCGGCGATGATCCTGGCTTGCTCGACGTTGACCTGCGCCTGGATGAATTTGCGGACGTCGGCCTGGACCTTGGTCATGTCGGCGGCTTCGAGGCCGTCGAGGCTCTCGAGCATGCGGCCGTCGACGCCGAAGATGATGATGCGCAGTTTTTCGTCGTGCTCCTTCCATTCGAGCTGCGGGCAGATGGTGCCGGTGAAGTCGGGAATGACGTGCGAGTAGCCGCGAGGGCTGTTGTGGTTGCCGTTTTTCAGGTAGTACGGCTTCAGCTCGAAGGCCTCCTGGTCGAGGCTGACCTTCATGCGTGAGATGACCATCGACGGCACCCAACTGGCAACGGTGTGACGCAGGTCAACGACGACGATCAGCCCGAAATCGGGCCGGCCCTGGAATGGGTACATCGCCCTTCCGGCGGCACGCGCGGCATCCTGCGAATCCTCGTTCGTGCCGACGATCACGGTGATGTGGCCGGGCGGATTAAGCAGGACGTTTTTGCCGTCGGCGTCGGTGGCGTGGAACTTCCGCGCGGGCGGCGGCTCGGGTGGCTGCGGGTTCGCCCCGGCGTTCGTCGAAGCCGGCGGAGACGCCACGGCCGGCTGCGAAAACGCGAGCCCGGCGAGGATCATGCCCAGGATGACCGCCGCGATGAAATTACGCTGCGCGCTCATGGACTTTTTCCAAAAGATAGCCGCGTAGATACTCGGTTTCGGGAACATTGACGAGAATGGGATGATCGGAACTTTGCCCGAGCCGCTGGAGCAGCCGCAAGGTGATTCCGGTTTCCGCCGCCGCCTTGCGCAGCAGTTCGTCCCAATCCTGCGCGGTGACGTGGTGCGAGCAGGAGAAGGTCGCCAGCACGCCGCCCTCGGTGAGCAGCTTTAGCGCACGCAGGTGCAGCTCGTGATAGCCGCGCAACGCGCCCTCCTTGTTGCCCTTGCTCTTGGTGAAGGAGGGCGGATCGAGCACGACGAGGTCGAAGTTTTCGCGCTTCTGTTCGTAGTGGCGCAGGAGGTCGAAGACGTTGGCCTGCATCCACTCGACGTTGAGCTTCGCCGCAGTCGCCGCGGCTTCGGCCAGCTTCAGCGCCTCGGTCGATTGATCGACGGCGCGGCACGATTTCGCGCCCGCCTGCATCGCGCTCAAGGCGAAGCCGCCCTGATTGGTGAAGCAATCGAGCACGCGCCGGCCTCGCGCATGCGCGGCCACGGCGGCGTAATTGTCCGCTTGGTCGAGGTAGAAGCCGGTCTTCTGCCCGGACCAAAGATCGAGCGCGTAGGAAATGCCCGCGATGGTCACGCGCGTGGGCGCCTCGTATGCGCCGCGCAGGATTTTGCGCTCGAGCGGGAGGCCCTCGAGTTGCCGCACGGGAGCATCGTTGCGCGCGAGGATGGTGCGGCAGCCGGTTTTTGCGAGCAGCAGGTTGGTGATGATTTCCTCGCGCCGCGACATGGCCGCGGTCAGCGTTTGCAGGACGAGCACGTCGTCGTAGCGGTCGACGATGAGCCCCGGCAATTGGTCCGACTCCGACCAGACGAGCCGCCGCGCCACGCCGCGCTTTTCTATCGTCCCGCGATAGGCGATGGCCGCATCCAGTCGCGCACCGAGGAGCTTTTCATCCAGCGGCACCAACTCGCGCGCATAGCGCCGCGCCACGATTTGCGAGCGGCTGTTGTAGATCGCGCTGCCGAGCAGTTCGCCGCGGGCCGAGCGCAGCTCGACGGTTTCGCCGTCGATCCCCTCGCCCTCCACGCGCTCGACTTCGCTGGCAAAGACCCGCGGGTGGCCGTCGAGAATGCGATGGCGAACGCCGCGATTGAGAATGAGCCGGGCCGTTGGCGTCATCCCCCTAACTAAGGGCAAATCCGGCGAAACACCACGTCGAAGTCGTCCTGGTGAACGCCCACGCGTAATGGCTCAAAAAGGCAATCGCAACAAATTCAGATGGTTCTGAAGAATATGTTGAGGCGCAGCGTGAATTGTCCGCGCTTACGTGGCTCTGATTGTCACAAGTTTGTTAATCAGAACAGGGTTATGCAGCCTCGACATGGGCGCGAGGATTTTTCAAGATGATCCGTTCCGTTCTCGATCTTGCGGGAGTTTTCTCCATAAAATCATTCCCATGCGTGAAGACTTGAAATCCCTTTGCCATGGAAAAGGAGGTTTCTGATGGAAATCCGCATCCTCTCGGCTGGAAAAGCCATCGGGCCCTACTCGGAGGCGCAAGTGCGCCAGTACCTGAGCGAGGGTCTCATTTCCGCCGCCGATCCCGCCCACACGGAGGGGATGAGCGAGTGGATTCCGACCGGTCAGCTACTCGCCCGGATTTCCCATCGCGAGGGCGTGCCGGTCGAAGCTGTTTCGGGCGCGAGTAACGCCAGCCCGCAAATGCATTTCGAGCCACGCCGGTCGATCACCGTCCGCGCAACGGGATCGCTGCCGCGCGTGAAGCGGGGGCCGATCGAGATCCAGCCGATTTTCGTCGGTGAGACGGAGTCGGTCCGGCGCAGCCGCGCGAAGACGCTGGTCAAGATCGAGGAGCCGCGACCGACCACACAATTACCGCCCGTCGCGAAATTCGTCCCGCGCGAGGAAGGCAAAGTCCCCAGAGGCCTCGTCGATACCGGCCAGCTCGCCCCGGCCCATTTCTTCGACCGGGAGGAAGCCGAGCCCGACATTTATACGACGCCGGCCTACACGCCCCCTTCGTACACAGAACCACAAAGCGACGCGCCGCCGTCGCTCGCTCCGACCACGCTACCCATCCCGGAGGAGGACTTGGACACCGGCGCGGAACCGGAGCCCACACCCGAGCCGGACGTCGAGCCCGAGGCGCTCCCCGCTGAGGATCAAAACGAGCGCGGCGTCCCCCACACGCTTTACGCGATCTGGTATACCAGTCTGGTCGTCGGGCTTTTCGCCCTGGCCCTGCTCCTGGCCGTGATTTACGCCGTCTGGTACTTCGACCGGCCGGCGGCTCACAGCACACAGACTTCCAACCTACCCGCCGCGGCCCCTTCGACTGCCGTCACGGATCCGCAAAGTGCCGCCGACTTCAGCACGCGCGGTTTTGCCAAGCAGCAGAAGGGCGACCTCGACGGCGCGCTGGCCGATTACAACCAGGCGATCAAGCTCGACCCGCACAACATCGATGCTCTCAGCCACCGCGCCCTGGCTGAGCGTGACAAGGGCAACTGGGATGGAGCGCTCGCCGACTTCAACGCCGTCCTGGCTTTCGCGCCCGACAACGCCGACGCCTACAGCAATCGCGGCTACGTCAAGCAGACCAAGGGCGATCTCGACGGCGCGCTGGCCGACTACACCGAGGCGCTCAGCCTCAAGCCGACCAGCGCGCAGGCCTTTTATAATGTCGGCCTGATCAAGGTGCGCCGCGGCGACATCGACGGCGGCATGGAGGCTTTCAACAAGGCGATCGACCTCAACCCCAGGCTGGCGCGCGCCTACTTCAGCCGCGGCAACGCCAAGAATTCCGAGGGCGACATCGACGGCGCCATCGCCGACTACACGCAGTCGGTCGCCATTCCCGATCCCACCAACGGCACGGCCTATTTCAATCGCGGTGCGGCGCGGCAGACGCGCGGCGACAGTGCGGGCGCGCTCGCGGATTATGCCCAGGCCATCTCGGCCGACCCCAATCTCGCCCCCGCCTATCGCGGCCGCGCCAATCTCGAGCTGCGGCGGGGCGAATTCGATGCCGCCCTGGCCGACGCCACCAAGGCCACTCAACTCGACCCGAACGACGCCGGCGCCGTCTACACGCGGGGCCAGGCTGAGCTTGGCCTGCACACGCTCGACGCCGCCGATGCCGACTTCACCCAATACTGCACGTCCGCACCGCACGGCACCGATTGCGACAACGCCCGGCTATATCTCTGGGTCATCGCCGCCGAACAGAACCTGCGGCAAAAAGCCGACGACGCGCTTTCCGCCGCGCTGCTCAACACGTGGAATTCCACGCCGGAGGACCTCACTTCCAAGATCGCCGCGTTTCTCGTCGGCCACATCCGGGAGGACGAACTGATTGCCCAGGCAACCACGCCCGACCCGAGCCTCCAGCCCGGCCGCTTCTGCCGCGTCTGGTACTTCGCGGGCATCAAACGGCAGGTCTCCGGCGACACGCCGATGGCCTCGATCTACTTCCAAAAAGCTATCGCCACGAATCAACAGGATTGCCCCGAGTACCTCCTCGCCCGCGCGCAGATCGTCTCGCTCGGCCAGTCCCGCCAGGCTTCGAGCCAGGCCACGCCCGCGCAGTAAGCGCTTCCCCATGGCGGACCAGGCCATAAAAAAGTTCCAAAACCTTTTTGCAGCCGGGCCGTCATCGAGTACAACGGACTCTCGCAAAAGCGATTTTTCCATGAGCACCCGCATGAAAGCCTACGCCCGCGCCGGCGTCGACGTTGACCTCGGCAACAAGGTCAAGGCCAACATCCCCAAGCTGGTCAAGTCCGCCAACCGCCCCGAGGTGCTGGGCAAGGTCGGCGGCTTCGGCGGCCTTTTCCTCGCGAAATTCCCCAAGATGCGCGAGCCGGTGCTCGTCTCGAGCATCGACGGCGTCGGCACCAAGCTGAAGATCGCCGTGCTGATGAACCGCCACGACACCATCGGCGAAGACCTCGTCAACCACTGCGTCAACGACATCGCCGTGCTCGGCGCGGAGCCGCTTTTCTTCCTCGACTACATGGCCGCCGAACGCCTGGAGCCGTACCGCTTTGAGCAGCTCATCACTGGCATGATTCGCGGCTGCAAGAAGGCGGGCTGCGCGCTCATCGGCGGCGAGACCGCGCAGATGCCCGGCATCTATCACGGCTCCGACTACGATCTTGTCGGCACCATCGTCGGCGTGGTCGATCGCCCGAAGATCATCGACGGCAAATCGATCCGCCCCGGCGACGTCATCATCGGCCTGCCCTCCTCCGGCCTGCACACCAACGGCTACTCCCTCGCGCGCGAAATCCTCTTCAACCAACTCGGCTGCGGGATCGGCTCGCAAACGGGCGGCCTGCGCGCGCCGCTCGGCGAGGAACTCCTGCGCACGCACATCAATTACCTGCCGGCCATCCGCAAGGTCCGCGCCAAGGTAACGGTCAAGGGCATCGCCCACATCACCGGCGGCGGGCTGATCGACAACATCCCGCGCGTGCTGCCGGACAATGTCGACGCCGAAATCCAGCTCGGCTCGTGGACCGTCCTGCCGCTTTTCAAGCTTCTGGCCGACGCCGCGCGCATCGAGGACGAAGAGCTGCATCAGGTCTTCAACATGGGCATCGGCATGGTCCTCATCGTGGCGGAAAAAGACGCCGCCAAGACGGCCCAGCTCGCCAAAGGCAAGATCATCGGCCGCATCGTCAAGGGCAGCCGCAAGGTCACGCTCAAGCCGGCCACCAAATCCAAGTAATACTGCCGTGTCTTGGAGGGACGGGCTCCTGCCCGTCCGGGCTGGCCTGATTAAAGTAGCGATACGGACGGGCAAGAGCGCGCCCTCCAATTGATTTGCTACTTAACCTGCCGCGCAACTTCCGCGTCATACGCCACGCGCAATTTGTCCGCGGCATCCGACGACGGCAGAACCATTCCTTCCACGCGGCTGACGGAAACAATTCCGCGCATGCTGTTCGTCAGGAAAACCTCATCCGCCGCCAGCAAATCGCTGAGCGGAAAATGACCCTCCTCCACCTTCTCCAGCCCCAGCACGAATCCACGCACGATGCCACATCGGCAACCGGCCTCATGCGCCGGCGTGAAGAGCCGATCGCCTTGCCGCCAGAAAATGTTGGAGCTCGCGGCGCTGGCAACGTGTCCGTGCTCGTTGAGCAACACGACCTCGGGCGTGGCCGCTTGCCGGCGGGCCTGCGCGTGCGAGAGATAACTGATCGTCTTGAAACGCGCGTCCCAGTTCGCCGAGCCGACTCGAACCTGCGACACCCCAATTTCGATTGGCTCAACGGCCGGCGTTTCCTCCTCCGTGAAAAGCGTCCGCGCTTCCGTCGCAGTGACGATCCAGCGCAGGCGTCCCGGCTTCGACGACAACGCGCAGTGCAGATCGACGTCGCGCGCCAACCCCAGAGCCCGCATCGCGCGGCGCAACTCCGCCCCGTGCTCATCAAGAAAAAGCGACCTGCCGTTCACCACCCGCAGCGTCTCAAAAACCCCCAGCCACGGCGCGAATTCCGGAGCCGGCGTGGACATGCCCCGAGATTGCCTCTTGCCCCGGCGCACCGGCAATCTAAACTTCCCGGAGAGATGCCCTTCGTCGACTCCAAGCTCAAGCTCGAGGACCTGCAGCCGGGTGCCAGCGACTTCTTCGCCGCCGGCGAGCGCCAGGTCGCCGTCTTCCGCGAGGCCGACACGGTTTTCGCCATCGACAACGTCTGCCCGCACCGGGGCGCGCCGCTGCACGAGGGCTTCGTCCGCGACGGCTACGTCACCTGCCCGTGGCACCAATGGCAGTTCCGGCTCAATGACGGCACCTGCCTCAACATCCCCAAAATGAAAGTCGCCCACTTTCCCGTCGAGGTACGCGACGGCGCGATCTGGGTCGATGTCCCCGAAGGAACCACGCCATGAAATCCGCCTACGAACTCGCCATGGAACGGCTCGAGAAAAAAGAGCCGACCAGGAAACTCACCACCGCGCAAAAGGACCGCATCGCCGAGATCAACTCGCTTTACGGCTCGAAGATCGCCGAGAAGGAGACCTTCCTGCAGGGCGAAATCGTCAAGGAAACGGCGAAGGGTGACCTCGGTGCCGTCGCGCAACTCCAGGACCAGCTCGCGCGCGAATTGCGCCGCCTGCACGTCGAGTGGGAGGAGAAGAAGGCCGCCGTCCACGGCGAAACGGCGTACGAGTCCGACATCAAGCGCGCCGGGAGCGAAGGCCGCGCCCCGACCAAAGAGCTGCCATGACCGCCGCGCAGCAGGAGGAAACGCTCGCGCGCCTCGCCCGCACGCTGGACGAATATCTCGACGCCGTGCCGCGGCAAAAGGAGCCGAACCCGCCCGACTTAATGGCCATCTTCGCGCAACTCGACGGAATCGAAGCCGAGATGGACGCCAGCTTTCCCGCGCAGTTGCGCCACTACATGCACCAGAAAAGTTACCGCAAGGCGCACCTCTACCTGCAGGACCGCGACGCGGAAAATCTCCGCGGCAATTGCGGACGGTAGCCGGCGCGCGGGGTGCGACAGCTAGCCTGAATCAGGGCATCACGTTCTGGATGCTCATCCGGTCGATCTTGGCCTGCTGGATGACGTCAATCACGTCGAAGAACTGCTGCACATTGATCGTCTTGTCCGCGCGCACGATGACGGCGGCATCGGGCGTGGAATCGTGGAAAGCGGTGAGCTCCTGCTGCAGGACCGGCAGCTCGATCCGCTGCGACTCGAGGAAAATCTGGCCGTTACGGTCGATGCTCACGGTGCGGATCGACTTCGGATCCGGCGGCGGCGTGTTGTTCTTCGAGCCGGTCGGTAAATTCAGCGGAACGTTGCTGGTCAGCAGCGGCGTGGTGATGATGAAAATGATCAGCAGCACGAAGGCGAGGTCGAGCAGCGGCGTCACGTTCAGCTCCGCCATGGCCGTATGGCCGGAACGTTGCGAGTAACGCTTCATGGCCGGGCGGAGACGCGCGAGCCGGTGTCGAGGTAGCGATGATCGAACGACGCGGCCAACTCACCGGCAAAGTTGTCCAGTTCCACAGTCATGCCGCGGATCGTCACGACGAGAAAGTTGTAGCCGAACATGGCCGGGATGGCGACGAGCAGGCCGGTGACCGTCGTGATCAACGCGCCGGAGACGCCGGGCGCCATCGTGGTCAGGCTGGCATTATTCGACGCGGCGATGGCGCTGAAGGTGTCCATGACACCCCAGACCGTGCCGAGCAGGCCGAGGAAGGGCGCGCCGCTTACCGCGGTCGCGAGGATGGTCATGTGGTTTTCCATGCGCAGCGCCTGCTCGCCGACCTCGCGCTCGAGCGCGGAGCGGACGGCATTCATGGCCACGGGCGAGATGCGGTCGGATTCCGCCAGCCGCGTGGAGAACGTGTCATCGATCTCTGTCGTGCCGAGCAGATGGAAGGTGAGCTCGCGGCAACCGGCGAGATAAACCGAGTACATGGGCGAGTCGGCGTAGGGCTCGCGGTTCTGGTAAATGATGAGCGGCTTGCGCGCGGTGCGGAAGCGCTTGAGGAAGCGGCGGGTCGCCTTCCGCGCGCGGGAAATCATGTAGATCTTCGAGCCCATG
>Ga0209611_10004633_pt1 | contig 23433 bp, 14 predicted proteins | sample S1TSphgellanicum_3_FD_187693 | JGI IMG/M metagenome (GOLD analysis project Ga0209611, IMG submission 187693) | Host-associated microbial communities from peat moss isolated from Minnesota, USA - S1T2_Fc - Sphagnum magellanicum MG (SPAdes) (version 2) | ecosystem: Host-associated > Plants > Peat... | reverse complement strand
TGGGAGAAGCTTTTGGTGGAAGCCAACGGAGAACTCGAAGAAAAGATCAGAAGTCTGTTTTTGGAGGGGCAGTGAAGATTGTGCAAGGAAGAGAGAGAGGACAGAGAGAGGTGGGGGAGTGATCGGTAGTAAGGACGTTTTTGTTTTTGGGAAGAGAATAGCAGAGAATGTGGTAAGAGCGAGAAGAGTGAGTAACTCGGTAGCAGGGAGTCTTGGCCAGGATTGTGAGTTTCCCCTGCGTCTGATGTGTGGTCTAGCTCATTGCTGTAGGAGGACATAGAGAGAGAGAGAGGAAAAATTGGAGGGACAATCAGCGCCTCCTGTTTTTGTAAGAAATTGTGTTCGAGGGCAGTGTTTGCGCTCTCGGACTATGTATATAATCCATGAATGATGTCTGAGTATTTTTCCCTTAGAGGCATTTGTGTGTAATGTATGACCAGAACTATGTGTGTTGTGTCGGGTGATGCGTTGCTGGGTTTGTCAGTCTTCAAGTTGCAAGTAGATCGGTGAGCGATGGCAAGAAGATAGTCCAAGTCAGGAAAGGTGAGGTGTCTGTGGATTTGAGGTGGATTGATAGAGTGTGAGAACCAGGGTCCGTGGGAGATCGTGTCAATTCTGCAGGTTTTCTGGATCCTTTTTTTTGGTTACAGTTCTATAAAAGGAAATCAAAGTGTTCACATGTAAGGTTGTGTGGACATGTTGCAAAAAATAAGAAACCTATGAAACCGAACCATGATGATATATTTGTAATGATATAATTAATGAAATACATTGCACCAGAATATGCCATGAGAATGGGAGGGATTTGGTTGTGGTATTCACCCAATTGGACCCACGTTATACCATATCATAATGATTTATTAATAAAGATATAAAACTTTTTTAATAAAGTTTGAAATAGAATTGAAGATGTGAGATTTGAAACAAAATATTGATAATCAAAGGACTAGGAAAATGTAGCTAGTTTGATCAATTCATTAATTCAAAAATTAAATTACACCATAATCTACCATGAAAATGGAAGGGATTTGGGTTTGGCAATTTAACAATTGGACCCACATTATACCATGTCATAATAAGTTATTTATAATGAAATAAAATACAATGACAAATAAATTCTCACCCAAATTGTCACCTTAATTGATCCCTACTAACACAATTACAAGTCCATCCACCTAACCTTGATGCCCAACATGGTTTAAATTCAAAAGAGTTCCATATGGCATTATTTTAATGGTTAGCATTGATTGAGGGGGAAAGGAAACATCAATCAAAAATTGACATAATGAATTGAACCCAAATAAAATTACATGGGATGAAATTGGAACAAGAAATTGAACATACAATTAGTAATGTGAACTTTTAATAATTAATTATTTCAAAATACTACAATGTTGCACAATCTTCCATGAGAATTTGGAGGGCCTTGCATTTTTTCTCATCCAAATAACCCCCCTTCATGAAAATCTCCACAACTACAAGTGCATTCACCTATTAGCCATAACTGATTTGGATGAAAATCATAAAAAATTCGTTCCCTGATGGTTAGCATCAATTGAGGGGGGGGAGTGAGTACCCATAACTTATGAACATCAAGAATCGAACCAAACATAATTGGGTGGGATGGAATGGAATTACAAGTTGTACAAGTATGGATATCAACATTTAATAATTCAATATTTCCAAATTTCCAATTTGCTATAGACTTTGTCATGAATATTAAGAGGATTTGAGATTATTTCTCACCCAAATGGTCCCCATTGGTACTTACCAACATGATTACAAGTCCATTTGGCTAACCATTGTGGCCTATTAAATTGGGAAAAAAAAATCCATGTGGCATTGCCCTAATGGGTAGCACCAATTACCAAAGGGAGGGAACATATTAAAAAACTCTTGAAAAGAAGAATTGTGACAAAATTGGAGGTTAAGGGATTGAAAATGAAAATTGGGCATAGTTAATACTATCAATTTGAAACAATTTCATAAATTTATGAATTGAATCTTCATGGTTGATTTGGATTAAGCTAAAAAAGAATCAATGTGCCATTGCTCCAATGGTTGGCATTGATTAAAGAATGGACAAAGCATCATAATTCACTATGAGAAAAAGGGTTGTTTTGCAATTGGCCTTGCAACTCAATTTTCGAGTTGCATTAGACACTTACAACTCACCGTATTTATACATTATGAGTGTTATCGCATAAGTTGCAAAAGTTGCAACTCACTGTATATACGGTGCAATTCATTACAACTTAATTACAACATTGTTGCAACAACTCCTTTTCAACTACTATTCAATTCCCCTATCACTACAATCATAATGTCATGTTGACGTCATTTTTTATCCATCCATCAAAATTTAACATGTGGCATTATGAGGATTTTTTGTGATTTTTTTGAAATATTGATATCCATCATCCATTATGATTATTCGTTTTAGATGGTTTGGATTATGACACATGGCACAATAAAAAGTTGCCACATGGCATATTAATTGAATTTTGAAATCAAATATTTATATGTACATGGGTAGGCTGGTGCATAGCCATAGGTTGGTAAATTGATATAGCTCGAACCTACCTACTTACCTAACCACTTACTTATTATCTAGGTAGGTAGAAAAGTAGGACCTACTTATTTTGGTAGGGAACTAGGTAGGTAGGAAGGTAGAATATTAGAAGAGTAGGTGAACTAAAAAATAGCCACATAAGTTTTTAAATTTGTTATGTGTTTTGTTTTTTGAGTTAAACTTTTATGAACTCATCCCAACATGGCACGTGTATTTTAATGTGAGAATGCAAGAGGAGACATCTCCTTTATATATTTTGTGAATTGAGATATTGAAGACAAAGCATATGGGTTAAATATTTTAGTGGCACCCTAGTTGCAATTGAATTGTAACTACAAAAAAAAAAAATTCCTAGATGTTTTATGTTTGATTTTAATTTTCTAATTAATTTGAATTTTATAACTAATCATTGAGATAATTATTTGAATTAAATATATGATAATTAATTATCTGGATTTATTATATGAATTAATTAATATAATTCAGATAATTAGTTAATTGATTGACTTAAATAATTAATTATCAAAATAAGTATCAGATAATTAATCATCAGAATAAATATTAGATAATTAATCATGTTGATAATTGATTATCTAAATTCAAATAAAATTCATTAATTACTCACCTACATTAACAAAGTTTGTTATCTAAAATTATATGAATTAATTAATCAAATTTATATAATTAGTTGTTGAGTTTAAGTAATTAGTTATAAATAATTTATTTATTATCATCTCAATTAATTAAATATTAATTAATCAGATTTTATTAATGAATTCATATGAATATTTTATTACTTAGTTTATTTAATTAGTTCATGATAATTAAGTATATTACATATTAATTATTAATTAAAAAATTAGTAAGAAATAATTCATTCTAAAATGTTAAATAATAAACATGAATTTAAGTAGAAGACATTGACTTATATAAAGACATATTCATATGTACACCCTTATTGAATGTTTAAATAATATATATACATTTTTAAAATTTGAATTAAAAAAAAAAATTTCACCTTTCATGAAATTCTATGGTTTGATATGTATGTATACCAACATAATATTGTGAATTCCAATGTAGTGAAATATTATCCAAACAATAATTGAACATTAATCACGAAAAATAGGACTATACATTATTTAAATTTTAATTATGAAAATAATTATGAAAATGAATTATTTTTAATTAATTAATTCAATAAAAGAATCGGCTCGTACCAATTAGTCATTTAATAATCTAATGTAGAGAATTTTGAAATGTATAAGCAATGACATCTATATTTACATAGTCATAAACACTTTAATACATCATTCCAATCCAATTGAAGGCATGTATTTACACTTTTAATGAATTGCACAATCTATAAATCTTTTAATAGTATGAATTACCACATAATTGACAACTAATTTAAATCAGTTGAACACTCTAGTTCCAAAATAGTGGACAAATAATAGTTATGTAATGACACCATAGTGGCACGTTTAATTGTAACTTAGTTGTGAAATTAGCCAATGTAGTTGACTTTTAATTGCAAACAAGTTACAAGTTCCAAATGTTATGGAGCTTTACCTAATCATACATGTGGCATGATCATACACATCAACACCGTACGCCAGTTGCAAAGTAGTTGCTCGCTTAACGCTAAAGCTACACTAGTTGCAACATAGTTGAAATTAAGCATTCCGTTACAACTTGTGATCATGGTCAAACTACAATTTATTATCATCATATATATTTTACGTACATACGCCCGAATAGAGTCCAAGTTGCAACTAATGTGCAACTAAATTACAACTATGAAATATTCTAACGTGGCATTTTAATTATTAATTCATCATATTTCCATGCTATAATTGTACCCTAGTTGCATAGTAGTTTATGTGATGATCTAGTTGCATGCCAATCTAGTCTTTGTGGACACAATTTCTCATAATGATTATTTTGACATTATGGATTCAATTAAACAAAATTGGAGAGGATGCAATTGGAGCAAAAATTGAGCATACAAGTAATACTATGAACTTTTAATAAGTTCAATATCAAGAAAAACATTGTGGTTTGATTCGATTTGAATTGAACTTGTCTACCAAGGGATTAACATCTTGTCAAGTAGTTTCCTACAAGAAGTGTAGATGCAATAAAAATTTAGTGAGAAAACTTCAAAAAGGAAATTTAATGAAACATCAAATGAAAACTAATGAATGAGGCCCACATGTGTAAACATTTATGTACACAACCAAGCTCCCAAGTGATGACAAAGTTTGAATGAAAAGTTGGAATGTGGATACATGGATCTCGTGGCTCACTTTGAAAGACACCAATCATGGATTTTTGCATAGCCTAAAGGATTGTCCAATGGTAAAGGACATCATCCTCTTGGACACTTGGTCCATGAAATTGGATATGCCTAGAATTATTTGAGAACTAAAATTTGTCCACCTCTTAAACAAGGAAGCTCGCCATATTCAACAAATTTTGGAAAAAGATAAAGGATCTATGTCAATAGGTTTTTATAAATGGAAATTTCAAGCAACGAATTTGGAATGATATTTTAGAACACAAGTCAAGTTTGGGCCGAAAGATCACCTTTGTAGACCTAAATTCGGGGCTTGTGTGATGTAGACAATTGGTAATGGGGTGAAAGCATGGTAAATTGTACAACTAAAAATATTTGCCAATCTACTTGTCAAGTGAACAAAAAGTAGGACCAAAACCCATCACAAAAGTGTTATACATTCAATTTTTTTAGTTGAATGATCAATAATAAGATACTTCTTTATTATTATGCATTAATTTTTAAATTATGCATTGTAAAAGTAGGCTTCAAATAGAATTTTCTAAATTCAAGTAGCTTTTAAAACCTACATTTTGTAATGTACCATTTGATTTGAGTATTTGTCAAATATATTTTATGAAAGATAAAATAGATTTGTTTTTTGGTGAGGCCCTTGAATATACGATGATATTTTTGCTATAACTTCATACATGTATATTTTCATTAAATTTTCTAATGAAAAAATAGGTTTGAACACTATATGGACCAATCAATTTCAAACCTACTTATTCCCTACTTTTATTATTCCAAAGTTTTTGAGATTCTATAATTGATTTATAATAAACCCAATTGAATGTTCAAAAGTTTCAAAATGAAATTTAAGTAAAATTTGAATCTACTTTCTTGTGTTTTCATGAAAAAATGCCTCTTTTTTAACTTGATTTTTTTCAGCAACTTTTTATGTATCCTTTACCATGCTTTCACCCAATGGCCTTCTTGGAATGAATCTTATGATTGAAGTCATTCAAATAGGACTTGATGTTTTTCAAGACCTAATGTTCATTATTGTGAAATAATATAACATTGTCATATTTGCTTGCCATATCCTTGTCTACAAATCCAAACATGGATACAACATAGATGTGCACTTTTGTGTTCCTTGGGGGCATGACATAAGGAGGATTTGACACATGAACAACTTGAAAATTGCTAGGGACCTTTCCAATGATGAAATCAACTTATGCCTTTATAGAAATAAAGTCTTGACTTAGTCAAATTCACGAAAAATAAAATGATGACCTTGTTCATGACAAAGAGAAAATAGGCTTGATAGTTGAATATTGTTTTCAAAAATTGAACATTTTTTTTTTCAACTCAAAAGATCCAAGCTTCTACATGAAATTTAAGTCAATTTTTTTTTGAGTTAGGTGAATAATTTAGGTATTAGTTGCATTTTTCCAAGTGGGTAGACAACAAATCTTTGAGGAGGTCTTTATTGTACATAATGTTTTTGAACTTTGGATCACACCAAAATTTGAAAAAATATAAAATCCTTGAAATGGCATTCCATGGGAGCAGTACGGGGAAGGAACATTTGCAAGGATAAAGAAATATGAATGATAATGGTTGAACATGGTTTGCAAAGGATGTTATTGTGGTGAAAAAGATTGAAGGAAAATGAAGTGGGTGGAAATGTGAACATCACCCATAGAGGACTTGTTTCACAACTTCCTTAACCTTCTTTTGGAGTTCCCATGTTTTTGTATGAAATATCCTTCTTGTAATCTTGACCTCCTTGTAGAAAATAGTTTGCCAAAGCTCAAGCCTCCAATTGTATATGTACTCATTGGAAGTACAAATGTCAATTGAACAATTGATGTTGACATGGAGGTGTTGCACAATGAAGTTAAAAGGCTCCATTGTTTGCAACTCCAACTACAAGAATGAACATTTCAAATGGATTGCAATACTTTGAATAAAAGTAAGACCTATGTTGAATAAATGTTCCAGTTCTATTAACCAAGTGCCAAAAAATGGCCTTGTGAAGCCACTTATCAAAAGTGGCATTTGAAAATCCCTACATGGGAAGTTTTTGGGCGTCACGGAGGACCACAAATTGGTTCCATTGCTTAAGCCGATGGACCTTTGGCTCATTGCTAACAAAAGCGAAAACCAACATTTGGAGCTTTTCCATTAGCATTTTGATTTCAAATTCATATTGCAAAAATTTAATGTCCAAAGTGGGATCACACACAAGTAAACATCTATGCAACATAATTATGTGTTCCTTATAATAAACCTCCATAACCTTGGTGTTGAGAGACTCAAGTTGATTTGAATTTCATTCATTAGCGTCAATCACATCAACATAGTACATTTGGTGGGCAATGTTTATTACCATCACACTACACATTGGAAAATAGATTGATTTCATATGGCATTTCATCACCTCCATTTGATAAAATTCAATTTGAATAATTGTGCAAGTTTAAAATTTCACCTTGTACATGTAATCAAAAAACATTTCATAGGTTCAAAGCATGGTAAAATAGACCAGAATATTTGCTTGCAACATAAATGGAAAATGACCATCAAGTAAGCCTTGGTATATTGAATTTTAAAATGTTATTTTCTTTAATGTTTAATTATATGAAGTTCTTTGATTTTACTACAATTATAATATAAAACCACATGTATAAAATGTGTTTGTATATATTCATCAAAATTCAAGCAGATGTGAAAACCTACAAAATAAGTTAAAATTCAAGCACAAGTAGATTAAATATTGGATTTATTCCATTTTAAAGTTAATGGCATGCCTTTAAAATTTTCCATTGTAGAATCAAAATCTATTTAACATCTAATGTAAAAATATGAATGAACACAATATTAACTTGTTGGTTTCATTATACTTGTTACCTACTTGTATAGTACTAAAGTTTTTCAAATATATTATTCAACTCATCAAAATTCATTGGATGCATGGAAGCTTCGATAATGAAACTTTTAAAAGTTTTGAATTTATTTTCTTATGCTTATGTTGAAAATTTTCCATATTTAAAATTTGGATTTGGGTGGATGTACTTTTTGCTCCACTTTACCATGCTTGGACCTATGGAGTTATACCATGTATTCATTGTATATGTTTGACATCTTTTATATTGTTCATCAAGTATAACATCCTTGAACTATTGCAATGGATTCAATCTAGTGTTTTAGATCTTCAAGAATTTATGCATGCAAGATGGCTTGACATGATCCAACTCCACCAACTTACATTGCGAAAACATGAAATATGTCAAAGAACAAATTTATGTTGGTTGAAGTAATGGGATTACGTTTTGAAAGAATTGCTTATTTGTTCAACTTAATCATGGCAATGAGGAGCTCCATTAGCCCACTATTGGTGTTGACAACAAAGATGTTGATGCATATGTGCCAATCTTCTTAATAAAGATGAAACTTGTCTATGTAAAGCAACTAGGCTTGAAGCATGTGGTTGCCATCCCATGCCTATAACATCTTGTTAGATAAGCTACAAAGGTTCATGTCCACCTAGAGTAACTCTTCAAATTTGTTGTTTTTCTCAATCCATAATGGACCCTAAAAGCCCTCAAAGCTTGATATAAACTCCTCTTGACCTTGCCAATTGTAAGCAAGACAAATAAGACCTTCTCACCTTCCTTGTAGCCCATTTGAAATGTTTGTTCCATATTCAAAACATCAATTTAAAAAGTCTTGGATTTTTTACTATATGTTTCAAATGAGTTAAATCAACTTGGATTTCTTCTTTAGATGAATCTTGATTTTTTCCAACACCTTGGTGGTGTCGATCTTGTTTTGTTTTGATTGCCCTCAAATTTGACATCATAAGAAGCCATATCTTGCTAAAGTGTGACAAAGAGAAGTTTATAAGCAAAAAGAAGGGGGTACATATATTGGACAAAAATGAACAAGAGAAAAGGAAGAGACCACATGATTTCCTTTGGAGTTTCAATAAACTCTAAACCTGAAAATTTGAGCATCAACATAGTCAAATGACAACAAAAAAAATATCATAAGGTAATTGAAGAGGATTGAAATGGAATAAGATGGTTTTTCAAAAGAAATTGATGTGACATTAGTTTAATGGTTGACCCAAGATGAAGGGCATGAATGAACATGCAAAACCTTTTTATTTAAGAATTTGTCCTAAACACAATTGAAAATATTGAATTACAATAAGAAATTAAATATGCATTTACTAATATCATGTTTATTTGATTCAAATTTTCAAAATATTGCAATGTTTCATAATTTTGCATGATTGTTGGGGAGGCTTAGCATGGGTTCTTCTCTCACCCAATTGACCCCCCATTAATACATGTCAACCCATGGCCAATTTTCATAAAATTCAATAGAAATTTATGTGGCACTTCTCTAATGGTTGACACCTATTGAAAGGTGAATGATCATCAAAAGCCTCTTAACTTAAATAATTGAATCAAACAAAGTTGTCCATAGGAAGGAATTTCATCAAGATATTGAACATACAACTAGTAATATGAACGTTGCCATGAGTGTTAGAAAGAGTTGGGATTATTTCCCACACAATTGGCCTTATTGTTGTTTATCAACTCAACTACAATTGCATAGAACGAGCACCCATGGTTGATTTGGTTGAAACTAAAAAAAAATCCTATGCAGCACTTATGTAATGGTTTGTGTTAAGGGTAGAAAATTATCTTATGTTGGTTAAACACCATGTATGTTAGGAGATGGTAGTATTGTCATTGGATGGTAATTACTGTTAGATGGCAAAACAATCACATGAGAATTATAGAATGAAAGTGTTTTTTTACTATAGTACTGTCAATACAATGAACTACCTTCATAGGGTAAAATAGTTGAAAGTTAATTTTGGGAGGAACTTTAATAAAGTAATATTAGTTAATAAAGATAATATATATCTTAGTTCAATTTACTTAAAAGGGCATCATAATAATTATTTAATTACTAATGATGAATATTCTACTTACCATCTTCTATTTATTAGGGGGCGAAACCATTTAAGTTAATTAGTACAAGTGGATAAGGGATGAATGGATTCTTCTTAATTAAGATGAGTGGAAGGGATTAAGATGAGGAGATATAGAAGGATAATGACTCAACTTTTATGCGGTGAACATTATTATTGGGTTTTTTTTTTTTTTTTTGGGAGGAATGAAGAATTTCATTAGAAGATTAAATCATTAGTTTTCATTATTCATGAAGCATTAAACATTAGATCACTATGAGGATGTTTGTGTGTGACACTTTTGTGTGAAAGGGAAGATGAATAACATGGGAGAAAGTTGTATTTGTCCTCATGTAATGGAGAATGGTTGAAGGTTGTATAGATTTTAGCGTTTCTTTTTGGTATGCGTTCTATTTAGAATGTGATAAAGGAAGGGAGACTAGTTCATATTAAGTTTATATAGAGCTTTGTTACTCTTATGCATTAGTTATTATTTTATTCTATAAAATTAGAATATTATCTACTCAAATTGTTCTGGTTTTGGAATTCAAATTTTTAAAAATGAAATAATTTATTTTTACATTAAATTTTTATCATAAATTTAAGTAAAAATTATATACTATATGTATAATAATAAGTTAATTTATTTTACATGTTTCAAAAAAATTATATTATAACACAATTATACTAGATTACATGTGTAAAAATCAATAAAATTTATGATTTCAGAAAATTAATTAATATTTTAATATCATTTAATATTTTTCAAATTAAATATAAATATATACATCATATTTAATATGACATATATATATATATATCATTGATTTATGATTATTTATAAATATTTTATGTTGATAAGTTATATGGATTCATATATCTAAAATAAAATTTATTAGTAAATTAAGATATATTAAAAACAAAATTGTATAATACAAATTCCTAAATCAAATGAAAGTTTAAGATATGAAAGATATATATTTTTTATTCTTGTATTGGCCACAAAGGTTTTTCCATGTACAAATCATGTGCTTGAATTTATTTTTTCCAAAAAATGGTCATTGAAATGTTATTTAATAAGAAAATTCAAATATTTTTCTTTTGAAATGAATTTTACATTATATGTGTGTGTGTGTTGTGAGGCGATTTTTCGTCCCTCTACTCTGGGTTCTACAAGGTGACTATGCTTGAAAACACCAATGCTATTGGTGAAGGAAAAATGTAAGTGTATTTCTAGATGTTAAATTGCGTTTGTAGTTGAAATTAAGTAGCTTGCCTCTTATGCATCATTTATGATTAGAATTGATAGATATGTTTTTCAAGTTCAACATTGCACATCCAAGAATTATATGTTAAATTGTCATTCATTTAAACCAACGTTTAAGGACTCAACACCATGTTCGACTTAGCTACAGACCACTATTCACTTGAAATATTATTTCTAACACATAGGTTATCTAAATTCAGCTTGCCTTAGCTCATTAGAAAGCTAATTACGAGGCGCACCTTGCTACCAAATCCTAAGTTCTGTTGCTAAACTAGCAAAAAGTTATGTTATGAAACCCGAGGGGTTTTACGAAGGTGGTGAATTCAACTTGGCTGCAAACCACTAATCACTTGATTATTGTTTCTAACACATAGGTTATCCAAATCTAACTCGCCTTAGCTCACTGGGAAGCTAACTACAAGGTGCACTGTCCTACCAAATCTTAAAATCTACAACTAAATTAGTAAGGAGTTATATTACCAAACTCAAAAGGGTTTTACGAAGGCAGTTGGTTCAACTTGATTGCAGACCATTAGTCACTTAAAACATCATTTCTAACACATACATTATTCAAATCCGGCTTGCTTTAGTTCATTAAAAAACTAACTACAAGGCGCAACTTGCTACCAAATCCTAAGTTCTGCAACTAAACCAACAAAAAGTTATGTTATGAAACTTGAAAGGGTTTGTGAAATTTTTCTAAAGTTCCAACCTTTCAACACTATCACTACGCACCCTCATTCCTTCAAAACTATTACTAGATTTTCATTCTATTTTCCTTCCTTTTCCCCTCTACCAAGACTAATCATTCTTTTCCTCTTCAAGAAGCTTGTGGGAACAAGTATTCAAGATTGAATGAAAATTATGTCCGAGGAAAAGAGAGAGTTCCCAATGATCTGAGTCCGCCTTTTAAAAAGAAGGTGAAGGGAAGTGAAGGTAGGTCTAAAGCTTGGTGGCCAATGGAATGTTCCAAGCTTGGTGGCCAATGGAAGGTGAAAGGAAACACCTTTTCACCTCTTCCCATTTTCCCCCCAACAAACTTTACTTGAACCTTTAATTTTTTCCTTTGACATACGGTTTTATTTTACCATGGTTCTAGGCTGTTACTCTCGCCTTTCTTTCCTTTTCTTTGATCTATAAATTACAACTATGCACTTCAATGTAATAAGTCCTTCACACCTCCATTGTCGATTTGATTTTGATTGAAGATCTAACCTTTTTCCTCTCCTTGAAATTATGGCGTCGTGCATGGTCACATCTTACGGGCCCCAAGTTGCATAAGCGAATGAAGAACCGCCTACATGGTCATCTTTAGATTTGACCTTAACATAACACCTTCGTGATGAAAAACCTGAACCTCGAAAAGTGCGTGCTCGTTTTGATGTTCAACCCCCTCGAACTTGGTACTATCGTATTTCTCCGAATTTTCGCACCCTGGTGATCTTGTTGCAAATCAACCCTGTTTCTGGTGACAAACCTAAGATCGTTTGTGAAAGTTGTTATGAAACTAAAGATATTTATATCTTAGCATGGTCTTCAATTCCCGACGTTGGACATTATCGTTGGTTACGCAGTCCAATTCGTCGATTACCTCCTAATAATAAGGCGAACTACCTAGTTTGCACCATTCGACACATCCTAGATTTCCTGTAGTTATGAACTATCACTATGGCATAGCTTAAGATTTCACATGTATTTGCAGCTCCTTGCTAAGTTCATTCACTACTTAAATAAATGTTTCAATTATTATGAGACCTTTGTTGCCATTGACACATTATTATATTATCTATTTAACCATTGAGTTGCCATAGATTAACCTTATGTTCAACAATTTGAAGATTATTCTATCTCTATTAGACCTTTCATTAACATCCCTTTAACTGCTTCAAGAATTTTTAACATCCTTGTTGTTCACTAAATATTACAACAAAACTAATGTTGCGCTAAACACCACGAATTTTGGTGTCTACTTCAACCCCCAACCCTCTAGAAATTTCTCACCCCTAATTACGCAACAAAGCTCCCAAAACTATGGTCATCAACTTTTGTTAAAGAAAAGAACTAACCCAACACCTTAATCACCAATAATTCACTTCATAAAAATGAAACAACCCCTCCATGCACCAAGCGCATTCATGATTCCCTATGAAGTTGTTAAAAGTCCCCTAATAACCTTACCCCAGTCAAATAACCTTGACACAACTCTTAAAAATTGAAACTACCGCACATAGTTGTGTAGGTATGGCTCACATGTGTGTGTGTGTGTGTGTATTATTGAAGGAACTTTTTGAATAAAATTTCAATTTTTTCATTTGGAAAAATAATTAATAAAATATGAATTATCAAATTAAAGTTTTTGTGTAATGTTTAAATGAAATATGGTTTAGATAAAATAAACATTATATTATTTACACAACAAATGAGGTGGCTTGGTGGTAAATGAATTGAGTTATATTTGTGGGGTCCAAGGGTCAAATTTCACAAATGGCATTTGTTGTGGTCAAGGTTGGAATGTTGACCAAATATTCTTTACTTACATAGACTATCTACCTAGGGGTAAAAACATAGTCAAAGGAGCCACCAAAATGAGTGGACCCTCCTTGAAACTTTTTATATGTTTGAAATATCACAAATGAAGCATAATAGTTTACATTGTTATAATTTTTTGGGAATATTTTTCAATAATTGCAAAGTTTACATGCTCAAAGTTTGACACAAATAAAAAATGTTTTTGCATGTTCAAATCATTCAAACCTCAAAAGTGGATAGTTTCCGTTTTTTTCAAATGTGTTTTTTTCTATCAAATGTGCACCATTCTTTTTGAAAAGTGAAAAGAATTTTTAAATCAATGATAGAAAGGGCAAAAGGAGTTGAATTAATGAAAATTATTTAAAAATTTGAACACATTTGGTTTAAACGTATTTTTGACTTTAAAAATTATGGATTTTAAAAATGTGCTTCTAATAAAAATTGTTCATGTTTATGTGATATAGGGCTTAATGCATAATATACATGATATAAAATCAATTTTTAGTCAAAATTTATTTATATTGAAAAGGCAATGTTAGAAGGGTACTTGAAATATAATCTTAAAATTATAAACCAACACAAAAATGACATGTGTCATGTGCAATCCCTGGAAAAGAATTTTTACTTTGATGTCTTTTGCTCCTTTGACCATGTTTTCACCCCTATATGAACTTAAGTAAGTAGATTATGTGGTTTATTTAGCCATGTAAACTAGGTTTTTAACTTAGTTTAAGTGGTGACACGTGTCAACAATTAATAAGATGCATATAAATGAAATTAAAAATAATTGAAATAATAATATTCATATTCATATTGTATATAATAAAATAATAAAATATAAATATAACCTATTAAATATTGTAAATTAAAAAATTAATGTTCCCCAAGTTTTTGGGTCCACTTTGTAGTAATAAAAAACAATTAAACAATGACTAAATTATCACCAGTGATTTCACATATGTCCTTTATGATTGGAATACTAATTATAAGATTAATCATATATTTCAAAAAAAATTAATGTTTCAAAATATTCCAATTTTGCAAAATCTACCATGAGTATTGATAGGACTTGTGATTCTTTTTCACCCATTTGGCCTTGCATTGAAAATTATTAACACAACAACAATTGTATACATCCATGTCGCCGATTTGGTTGAAACTTAAAAAGGAATCCATGTGGCATTTGTTTAATGGTGGCATTGATTGGGGAGGGGAGATTTTTGTTTTTTTTTACGCAACAAATTGAACCCAATTTTTTTTGGATAGGATGGAATGGGATCCAAAAATTAAACATACAAGTATGGATATGCAGTTTTAATAATTAAATATTTGATAAACTTGCATTGCTATATAATGTCCAATGAGTGTTGCGAAGACTTGGGATTCTTTCTCACCCAATTGGCCCCCTAATCATGCCTTTCAACACATGCATACAAAGGAATTTGATCAAGAAATTGAGAAAGAACCTAGTAATATAAAATTTTAATAATCAATTGTATCAAAATATTGATATTCTACATAATTGGCCATGAGTATTGGGAGGAATTGGGGATTTATTTCTCACCCAATTGGCCATCCATTGATGCTAATAAACACAATAGCAATTGTATACAACAAGTAATTGTGGTTGATTGAACATTTAATGTTTTTTGACATAGAAAATCAATCCAAGCATAATTGGAAAGGAAGCAATTGGAACAAGAAATTGAACAAATAAGTATGAATTTGATTTTTTCATATGTTCATGAATTCATAAATTCCATTGCATGAGATTCAACATGTGAACTTTCTCACTTGTTCCAATGCCACCTTCGTTGGTTTTGTCCATCTTGGCTGAAGAACCTTTACATTTGTGCCTTCCCCAATAAAATCATCTTCCATCTTCATCCTCAGTTCCTCTTTTGTGTAGCCCAGGACCCTTGAAGTCGTGGTAAATTCCTCTTTTCAAACTCTTCCTCTAATGCCCACCAAAGAGTTTTTTCAATTGTTTTTCCTTTCAACATAAGTTTATGAAATCTAATAGACCATTTGTAGAATGCTTCCATCTTCTTCATACATGCTAAGTTTTGATTTTCTCCTAGGGGTTTCAAATCCAAGCTCTTGCAACACTTGTTGTACACCCAACAACCACTTAAGTAAGATAAGCTCTTTGAAAATGGAACCAAGAAGAAACAATTTCTTGAAAGACAATACACCCTTCCAAAAACTTTCTTGGGGGGGGGAGGGGGGGGCATTCAGCTCCTCTTGGAAGCCACCAAAGCAAAAACACCTCCCCTAAGCTTCCTTGGAGGGTTTGGTTCCTCTTGGGGAAAAACATAAAAATAAAAAATCCAAACCCAATGAAAAAATTCCTAACCATGCATTTCTTTCTCTGCATTAGAACAAAAAAATTGCACAAACATTGAGTACAATTGCCTCATGCCTACTTTGAAAATAACTTATTAATCCTTTTGTTTCTACTTGTTTTGGAACTTCTACAATAGTTTTCAATTTTCATGTTTCTACCATAGTTTTTTTTCACCTCCATGACATTTAATTTCTATTTTGATGGAATATTAGTAGCATTCATTTAACATTTGGGTTGTCATTTCTTGCATTTATAAATAAAACCTTATGTAGTTCATTCGTTTTCCCTTCTTTGTCACATCAATCCTATACTAATAAAAAAATCATATTAATTACATTCACCAAAGTGGCAAAATCCTACACCTTCATGGACCAATAGTTTCCCAATTTTCATTTAATATTTTCGTCGTCAACATGTTAATTTTTTCAATATATTTAACACTTCCCTCAACCTCCTTTTTATGTTATATCCATAATTGTCATTTTTTGATACACTTTTTTTTTTAAAAATTACACTCAAAAGCTTGCACAATATTCATATGTCAATCATTTTTTATTTGGCACAATCCAATATAATACTATCAGAATGTCCAAGATTAATTCTAAATGCAAATTATGCTAACATGCATACCTTTACATGGATACTATTCTTGTAAAAGTACCAATCATTATTGACAACAACTTTTGACTACACATGGCTAGATAGGACATTCCAAGTAACATGATGAATTTTTTTTGAACACTAAAATGTTGTTCTACCTCCTTCTGTCAATTTGTAACATTAACCTATAGTATGTCAATTAATAACATATATTTAGTTATTTAATAACTAATAAGTAATTAATTAATGAGTATTAATAACCATTAAATAATAGTTAATGTTATTATTAGAGCTAATATAAATAGGAGGGAATAATAAATGTATAGTAAGTAGCTTGGTAAATGGATAGGTGGTTAGTCAATTAATTAATTAATTAAGTAGGCTAACTTAAGTAGCTTAGGTAAATTATGTTAATGTGTAGATAGGTAGTTAATTAAATTAAGTACATATGTTAAGTAGATATATATAAGCCATGCTAAGTCAAACAAAGTTAAATATATAATTAACTTCCAAGTTACCTAGGTAGATAAGTAGGTAGTTAATCTAGGCTAGTAGGTAAGTTATGGTAGATTAGGCATTAGTTAGTTAGTAAGTTAATTGAAAAGTAGTTAGTGGTTGTTAATAGAAGTGACTAGGTTGCAACTAAAATGTTTATCCTATATTTTTTATCTTCTCTTCCAACTTTGCAAATTATATAAATAATGCACTAGAAACATTAAAAACACAAAAAACATTTGGGATGAACCAATCAAAGAAGCTTGACCCTAAAGGTTAAACTCAAATAAAAAGGATTATTTTAAAGAGATTAAAAACCCAACCTACTTCATAGCCTAGGCCAATTTCCCTACCTACCTTGCCTATGTACCTACCTACTTAGGTGGGTTAGTCCTAAGTAGCCTAAGCCTACTTGGGCTTAGGTAACCTATGCCTACCTACTTACCTAGGTTAGCTAGGACTAAGTAGTTTAGGCTTGCCTACCTACCTACCTACCTACTTACTTGGGCTAAATCTAAACCTTCAAAATCAAGTGATGAATCTAGAGTTGAATGGCAACTAATGGTTGGATGGAAAAATGAAACCTTAACCTTAAAAACCCAATTTTGAATAAAATATTGACATGTGACAATTTCTAAATGATGGTGACACATGTCAAAGATCTAGCCCTCAACATGGATGAACAATTTAAATTCAATTACATCTTTGATTTAATAGGCCCTAAAGCTTAAATGTGCCATGTGTCATAATATGATTCGCCTAAGATTTTAATCTCATTTTCAAGGGGAGATCATTTTAATTTCAATGTTAGTTGCAAATCATCAAGGTATTATACATGTCAAACATGGATGAGACTATATTTGTTGATTGGTCAATTCATTCAAGTTTGAAACTATTGTTTTGTGCAACTTTTCTAACACAATGAAACTCATTTTAGTTGCAATTGGACTTTGCAATTTGAAAATAGTTGCAAATTGCAAATGTTAGTTGTTGTTTTGCATTTTTTTTTCTAATGTGCCTACTTAACTAGCCTAGCTTTCTTATGCACATACCTATTCAACTACCAATGCCTACTTACCTACCTATTCAGCATGAACAACTTTGTGGCCTACATATGTAACTATCTAGCTACGTATGTACCTTCTTACTTTCCCACCTATGCACTTGCCTACTTATAAATACTCATAAATAAGCTTCTTAACCTAGAGGCACCGATAGCTTACTTGACTCAATCTAGCCTAGCTCAACCTAACATAACCTACCTACCTACCCATCTAATTATTTATCTATAATTACAACTACATAGCCTAACTACCTTCTTGCTAATGTGCCCACCTATGTTTGAATGAACTACTTACATGCCTACCCATAACAAGGTAGTTGGGTACCTAGCTAGTTAGTTTAACTAGGTCCTTAGGTATGTATGTACATGGAGGTGCATATTATAAATCAGCACATATGTATGGATGTACACAAATTACCAAGGTAGGTTGGTAGATGTTATTTGTTTGGTTGATTAGCCTTAAGCAAAATAGATACATGTAGGTAGGCAAGTAGGTGGGTCCAAGCATAGTTAAGTAGACTGAAGATTATACCTTTTTGGGGTTGAATGACAAGAAGTAGAAAACGTATCACAAAATTGTGAACGATATAATTTCATTAAACTTAAAAATTGAAATCAATATTTTTTGGCTTCTACATATATAATACTGTTTAAAAAAACATTAATTCAATAGTGGGTTATTATGAAATGCAAGAAGGTTTAGATCCTATTTTTATAATGTCATTTTTTAGGAAAGTAGGTCCAAGTAGATTAAAACATTTTTTAAAAAATTAAACTAAAAGACATCAAATATATAACATAGACTTTCGTAAACATGCAATTTGCAAGTAAGTCATTTTATTTTTGAAATGGAAGTAGCTTTTGACATGAATTTTACATATGTACATTCAAATATACTTTTACATGGTCATCATTCATCAAACTTTGGGTTCACTTTCTTATGTAGTTATTTAATAAATAAGCTATATGTTAGACATAACCAGTCATAATATAGTTGGTTGTTTTTGCTTAAACTTGAGTTGGTTTTCTTATCATTGCTCTCTCCAACTTGATCGTGCTTGAACATGCAAATTTTGGACATTTACTATGTGTGCCTTTATTTGCAAGCATACTATTTGGCACACTTGGTCCATGCTCACTATCATTATTGTCTTCCCGGGCATTTGCAGGTCAGTAGGAAATGGGTGGCGGGATTCATATTTTACACAACTTGAGAAGCAGGTACAATGCATGACTTGATGTTGTTACTGAGAGTTCTTGTGTTTACATGTATTTTCCTCCAAGGCAAACTCTGACTGGGTTATCATGGTTGCACAAAAATGTGAATGCAAAAGGTCAAATTCAGCATCGATTTCTTGCAATGTGTATTTTCTTTCGCATGCTCAAGGTGCACATTGAGGGTGGGTTAAGTAGATTCCTACAAGATAGATCTTAAACCCCAATCTGTTGGATAGTTGTTGTCACTCCATTTGAAAATTTCGGAAACTGGGTGAATTCTACTTAGCTGTCTATCTTCATCTTTGACCTTATTTTTTGGCTGCTGGTTGGTGTAGGCTGCCATTATTTGTCAAAAAGCAAGTCACAGATCTTAAGACAGGTCTCCTCTTCAGATTTTTTGGCAATCATAGAGGTACACAAAATATTTTCTATTTTCATAGCTTGTGCTGTTTGTTTGAAGCTTTCAGGTCATGAATGATAACTTCTCATGGCCTGAGACCTTTGCTTATGTACAAGTAGCTCCTTGCAAACAATTTTATCTCAGTCTCCCTTGCACTCTGATAGTCCAGGGCTTGAGTGACTTGTTGCAACATTTGAAGAAATTGAGGTAGTGTCGACTACTTGGGCACACATGTTTACAACTTCATGTCACTGGGAGGGCCTCATGTAGGGATTGCTGCAGTTCCTCTATGTGCTGTCAGTTTGCACACTAGTTTTTTCAAGAATTGTATACTTGATATATGCAAATGTTGTGTATGGACCACGTCCTAAATATCTCCTGTTGATACTTATACACGGTAGTTTACTGCTCCTTTCAGTGCACAAGGAACTATATGGGTTACTCAGGTCTTTATTTGTTTATGTACCACCACCACTTTGATCTCTTTGTGAAACAACTTGTTAGCATTTACTTCAGGTTATATCCCTTTGCAGGTTGATCAATCCAGTGATTAGACACTGTGTACACACCAATGGTTCAGGTCTATAATCCTTATTACTGTTGCAAAAGAGCTTTGGATTTTCTTGTCAATTTTATGTCTTGACCAGATGTGACTCATTTTTGCATTATTTGGTAGCATATTAGCCACCTTCTGTTTTGAAACACAAACAATGATGGGTCATTCAGATTGGAAAGTTGGCAACTTTTAGCATTGAACGGTTAGTGGACAATTAAGATTCTGCTTGTCTATCCTTTAGTATGGCCATTTAAGTATGTTTTGACACACCCACTGTTGACTTTTTGTCATTTCAATGTAGTTATTCCAGGGTGACAATGGCTTTAACAAAGTGATCTTGTGGATGTAGAATCATCTTGCACCAACTGGATACATAATAATCTCTACTGTGAGTTCAAATTTGCAACCATTGAAGTTGCCGCTCTTGTTTGATCAGTGTTTTTGTGTTCCTTGGTCCACAAATGTTATCGACAAATTGGTCCAGAGTTCTAAATTTATGTGACAAGTCTGGGATTGGCTTGGCAAATAAATGTTAGTTTGAAGAGAGCCAGCTTATGTGGAAGACCTTGAATTGTGAAATAGGGATGTTGAACTTGCAGGAGTTGTCCAGATATTACAAAGGTGCTTCATTTTTGCCAAGACTCAACAATGAAATTGCTAAAAGCCACAATGAAAATACATAAGAAGTGGCTATGCAGCCTCAACCATCTGACATTTATCGTGGTAGGTCATGAAAGTGGGCACCATCTAGTCCTCATTGCTAATAAACTAACTAGACTGTAGACAGGTCTTGTTGAACCTGAGTTGGGTTTTAGGAGTCTCAAGTGCCATAAGATAAATCACTTGGGAATACTACATAAATGCCTAGCTGCTCACTCATTGTGCTTATTTGCAGTTTATCTTGATGCCTTCTCAAACAGTTTGGTTTGGTCACTATGCAAACAACATTTTGGTGGTGAAAAATTTACCTGCAAACAAGGTACTCAAATCCTCAATGTTAGGAAATTTATTTTTCAGGTTTTGATTTGTCTGGTGCTTTACTGTTGTTTCTCTCCCAAAGTTTGCCAATGTGATCTCCAACTAGCTTTTGGCCCTACCAAAATTATATACCCGATTTGTTGTCCAACTAATCACTTTCAACTTGTTTCTTTTGCAGACTCATCTGTACAAGGAAGATTGGATTGGATTGCAAAGCTTGGACAAGGCAGGGAAGATTTCGTTCGTTGCTTTCCTAGGTAATCACCTTAGCATATCTGAAACAAAGATGGAAGATGATATTGTGCCATTTCTAGTAGCCCCATCTGAAAGCTCTGGAATCACTTGGATGGATACCTTTTGACTTGAATCCTCAGATGGATTTTTGGTGTTCTAATGTTGGAGATTTGACAAGAGAAAAGTCTGATTTCAACACACCATGCACAATTGCAAAAGTAGTTAGCTTCATCATTAGAATTCATTTGTTTGAGCTAAGACCCCCTTTGTAAGAAGAGTATCTTTTGTCTATCTCCCAAAAATGAATCTTGAGTCATTTGTGTTTCTTCAATGTAGAACTTTATGGTACCATGCACTTCACAACCATACAACCAATCAAAATATTTGATCTTTGTGAGCTCTTTAACTTTTTTAATGTTATACGTTTTAGATTTTAATATTAGTGAAAAAATTATGGTTGATGGCCAATATCATCAGCTTTACAATATTGTTGTCAAATAATGTTGTTACACTAAAGTTGTCAGTAAAGTCAGAAAAGATGGCACCGGAACCCCCAATTTGGTCACATAGGGGATGAGATTTCAAAGAACAGTGAAAAAAAGTACACCGGGCTTCAACAGGGCATCAAACTCAGTTTAGCAGCAAATTCGGTGCTAAACTGAGTTTGCCCTGTCCTTTTGTTCCTGAACGCCTTCACCCAATCACCGCTGCTGCTATGTGTCCTATAGCTATAAATGTTCTTGAGCCTTGCGCATTTCATCCTGAGTCTCAGTGTTTCATACCCTTAATTAATAAAATTTCATGACTCTGTGGACAACAGCCAGGAGGGGATGAAGCATCAAATGAGGGGTGCAACTCAGGCCCAACAGGGCATGACTTTCTGGATAATTCTACTAAGTGGAAAATTTTGGAAAAAACAGGGGTTACAGTTTAAGATCTACCAACCGATGTTCTCCCAACTGATGAAATTGATATTAAGAGATATAGCTCTCTAACATACATATAAATGACATTAGAATTGCCAAATTTTTTAACAAACCAAAACATCACTTCAATAGGAATACACAAGTTTGTTTTAAGTGCACACCAATTTCAAAAAGTGCATGTCAAAAAAGAAAATATAAAAATAAAAATTGAAATGGCAATCTTTGTTAAACATAGTTTGCACATGTAGCTGTGTTTCCTTAACACCTCAAATTACTCAATCCCGCAACATGGGTGCCACTCCCATGTGCACCATGCAAGATAGCCATTAGTGCCTGTTTATAGCTCAACACATTTCAAGTCTGTGATCATGTGCTATATTATAACACATTCACCCTGCCCTACAACTGGAGTCAAACATCAAGCAACTAAATCACAACTATCTAAGAATAATATTGAACATTGGAATGATAATGCCCTTCTCACAGCCTGTCAAATCTTTCCACATGCATGCAAACTGCTAAAATGTCCTACATAACTTAGCAAATGAACATGTTCCAATTCCATCACTTGTGGCAGGTAATTGGAAACCCCTGAGACAACAATATTTACTTTTGTCTGGACTTGTGCTCAACAACATGAAGTTATTAACACAAAAATCAAAGGAAAATCCTTCACCTTACCATCTTTCCTATGTACACACAGTCTTCACAGCAGGCACACCCTGAACAGGTGTACAACTACTGCAGTGCAATCATACCACTAAACATGCTACAAACAAAAGGAACCTAATCTAGTGATTGGGTGACAGACCACTGGCATCACCAATAGTCCCTGCAAGAACAAACACCATCCTCAAAGTGATGAAATTGATTGGCATCCCTCACTATGATTTTTCTCCTGACTATTTTTGAAATGAACTTCGTAGAAGTGTGGCAGTCTTCACATACCCGCAGATTCTTGACAATACGAAGTG
>Ga0209611_10004629_pt1 | contig 23442 bp, 16 predicted proteins | sample S1TSphgellanicum_3_FD_187693 | JGI IMG/M metagenome (GOLD analysis project Ga0209611, IMG submission 187693) | Host-associated microbial communities from peat moss isolated from Minnesota, USA - S1T2_Fc - Sphagnum magellanicum MG (SPAdes) (version 2) | ecosystem: Host-associated > Plants > Peat... | reverse complement strand
TTTTTTTTTTTTTTTTTTTTTTTGGGGTGGGGGCTGGGCCAGGGCAAGTGGGTTGTGTGGGGTAAAGCCAAGTCAGTTTTGTCAAAAAGGAAATTAACTGAAATTCTGGGACTCCAATATTTAATTCAAAGTCAGATGGCCCGATATGAGGGAAACTATTTATTCAGAGGGAATCAAATAAATAAATGTTCAGAGATGGTTGTGTGCGACTCTTGAAGGGGATCAGAGATGGCTCCGATCTTTCATTGTTGCCCAACACATTTTATGTCCCTGTTCCTTGGATGTTAGCACAAAAATTTTAAATTGCAATTGGCTGTCCAAGGAACCTGGCTCGTTCTCAACACTGATTGCCACTTTCAACTAGCAGGTGCAATTTATTCTGTCCAGTCCAAAGACATGAAAATACTCACTCACTATTTGATCACAATAAATAGGTTGGAGTAGTGGGTGGAAGCTCGTAGCTTGCTTTCATATATATATATGCTTCTGAGGTTTGGAGCAACTTAAACAAGCAACCACGAACTGAATCAAGTTCGAGACACAAATTTTGAAGACCACTTAGGATTCAGGTTTCACATGTTTAGCTTTTTGTAGCTAATAAATTGCAAACTTACTTCATACTTTGGATTGAGTTGAGAGTTACCTTCTCAGATTTGCTTGCACCTTGATACGACCCAGCAGATGCACTTATAAGAGGAGACTGAAACACCCATCAAAATTTACAAGTTCATTGGACTCAAGAGCTTGGAAGTGTCAACAATGGAGATTCTGATACAAATATAAACAAGGGGTGTGTCACACACTGTGGCCTTGCCATTTACATTAAAAATATCTTAAGGCAAAAGAAGAATTATGGAAATTCAAAATATTTCACCATGCAAAAATATATAATCTTCAAAAAAATCCTCTTAAAGAAACCAAAATCCTTCAAGATATCATAACTCTATAACTAATCTCAATTTTCAACACAAGCCAAAAAATGTTATCTTTCAAAAATCCTCATATTAAAAAAAATAGATCTACTAACTAGGGGCCAAAATCCATTAAGCGACTCTACTCTATAATGAATCTAAACACAATATCCTTCTTGCCTTGGTAGGCAAGGCCAACAAAAGTTTGAATTTATAAGGCAAGCCAGACGTACAAAGTAGATTAATCCATGGCTGGTTGTGGAGGTTATATGTTATATCCCTGATCTGTGATTGGTGACTACTAACTAGGTAGGTAGATTGCATAGCGGATGGTTAGTACCTAGCTAATCACCATGGTTAGCTATGAGAATGAAAGTGCTAAATTATAAGCACTGTGATTGTTTTTTTAATTTTGGCTTGTAAAATGTGTCTTTGAGGTAACCCATTTGATGAGACCAATGGTTCAAGGAACTCATTGACATGTGAGATTTTAAAACGGCAAAAGAAATTGAACAACTTGGCTTCCTCTTCAGGAACAAAATTGTTTCTGGAGGTTGAACTGAAGTGTGCAGCTGTCAATAGTGCTGCCAATAGTCCCCAGTAGAACTGCAATTTTGTTTTTTGGCGATTCTTTGGACTAGGTAACCGGCAATAGTGCACAGGCTGCCAGATGCAACCAATAGTGCAGGATTGTCAAGGTTACAAGTTATGGGACACAGAAGAGGGTGAGTTATGAGGTTTAGCCAACGAACGAACGACTAAGAATGTGTCAAATGTTATTAGGAAGGTATTAAAATGTCAGGAGACAGAAAAATTTGTGAAATACCTGGAGAGCTCTTGTCCAACGGTGTGATGCCACATTAACAAGGTGCTCCCAACAATCAAATTTGTCACAATCGGTTATGTTGCACTAGGTGATCTCCGAGAGTGCATATTGCAATGTTCATAGTCGAGAGCCAACCAATCTTTTGTCATGAGGAAGACAAGAAATTAGAATCCCTGGAAGTTGTCTTTGTGAATGAGGGAGCATCATATCCCCTTTCAGATGAAAAACATCCACGAAGCTGGAGCTGCTAATTCATACATTGGCACACTCTACTCTGTAGAAGGTCGGGTCGGTTTTGGTGGAACTCCCATGACCGACTCGGCCCGGTCTTTCGCTTCCCCACTTTTTCCTTCACAGGGGTAGTAGCGGCCGTGTCTTCTTTGTGAAAGTAGGGCAGTGCGAAATTGCAAATCTTTTCGTGCTCTGGAATTCAGGGTTGGTTGCTCCGGATCTGCAACCCGCAGTTCAATGGATTCTCTGCTGTGCAGATCCGTGCTTTTCATGCCACCAGACATGCATTTTCGCGAAAGACATCGACAAAACGGTGGCGGGAAAGCTGATAGAGGCTGTTTGGGAACATATGTCACCTTTGACGATCTTTCAAGGCGCTCGATGTCGTCAAGGAGCGATTTCAGTCACTCGCCTGTCGCGGTCGAGAAGAAAAGACGAGAGAGAGGAAGAAGAAGAAGGCCTGCTGCTGCGTTGGTTTGCGCGATGAAAGATTTCAGGGATCGGATTCAAACAGTGAAGAACACGCAAAAGATCGCCGATGCCATGAGACTCGTGGCCGCTGCCAAGGTGCGCAAGGCACAAGAAGCGGTGGTGAACAGTCGTCCTTTCTCGCACAACCTCGTCAAGGTCCTCTTCCATGTGAATTCTTGTCTTCAGAATGAGGACATAGACATGCCTTTGACGCAGGTACGATAACGTTATGCATGGCTTTTGTAGCTTAATATCCAGTTCTCAGTGTCCAAAGGGAAAGCCTCTCTTTGCTCTCTGCCATTTCAACTTCTTCTTTGTACGTCGTGCGCTGTAGTTTCGAACTGAAGACATTCACAATCTGTTGTGCTCAATTCACTGCACGATGGTCCAGTAACGTATGTTGTTTGCGAGAAGATCATAACGGATGCATCATCAGAGGGAAGTTAAGCCCGGTTTGGTAATGCAATATTCTGCTTTCCTCTCATCCTGCATGGCTGAGGATATGTGCAATCTTAACGCATAATGCCCGCTGCTAAACGCTTTTGCATAAATTGCAGCAGAGTAAAGGAACTAGATCTTTGCTTTTGCATTTTGGTCCAGTATTTCTCTCTCAAGGGCATCTCTTTATGGGGTCTGATGGCAAGACATTCAGCAGCATGTTGATGCAGAGATAAAATATGCTTAGCCTCTGCCTCCAGAGATGAAATTCTCTGGTTTTGGAGTGGCTATGGTCCTTATCTTCTGCTGCAATGGTGTCATCCAACAGCCTCAGAGAGAAATTCTAATGATTTTGCCATGCATCAATGGAAATAGAATCAACTGTTTTCGTGCATGTGGACATCTATGTTAATGGCTTGACATCTACCAAACAAAACTGGCTGGCACAGGGGACAGTTGCTCTTGGCAACTCCTTCTGTTCTTGGCTTTATGTATCAGGACAATTTCAAACTCCACATGAATCAAGGTTTGGGATTCAAGTGTTTTAGCTTTCACCTTTGAAAAGTTGCATTTAAGTTGTTTTGCAGCATCTCTCTAATGCATCAGAGAAGACCAGCATTCTCTAACCCTCACTTTTATCATGTAAACTTCATGACCCAAATTCTTCTCCCAACAATTTCAGGTGAGGCCTGTGAAGAAGATTGCTCTTGTGATATTGACGGGTGACCGTGGCCTTTGTGGTGGCTTTAACAATATGATCCTTAAGAAGGCTGCTGAGAGGATGGTACAGCTGCAGAAGATTGGTGTTGACTACACAGTCATCAGTGTTGGGAAGAAAGGGAAAAGTTACTTCAGGAGAAGGCCTGATATCCAAGTAGACAGGTTTCTTGATACTGGATACACTCCAACAACCAAAGATGCTCAAGCCATTGCAGATGAGCTCTTTTCACTCTTTGTAAGTGAAGATGTTGACAAAGTTGAGCTTCTCTACACAAGGTTTGTGTCCCTTATCAAGTCAAATCCTGTTATTCACACTCTTCTCCCTCTATCCCCTCAAGGGGAAGTCTATGACATGAATGGGAACTGCGTGGATGCGGTGGATGATGAGATATTCAGACTCACCACCAAGGAAGGGAGATTTTCTGTGGAGAGGGACATTCTGCCAACGGACACACCCAAGCTTAATGCGCTCATGCTGTTTGAGCAAGAACCTGTGCAAATCCTTGATGCACTTTTGCCCCTCTACTTAAACAGCCAGATTTTGGGAGCATTGCAAGAGTCCATTGCAAGTGAACTTGCTGCTCGCATGAATGCTATGAACAGTGCCAGTGACAATGCTTCAACACTGAGGAAGGATCTGATGCTCTCTTACAACAGGCAGCGTCAAGCTAAGATTACAGGAGAGATTTTGGAGATTGTTGCAGGCAGTACTTCAATGATGTAACTGAATGGTTACTGGTCAGTCTGCAACTCTGCTCCTCTCCACTTTGTTCCTTGCATAGAGTCCTCTTTTCCACCAGTCTGTCTTCTAAGGGCTAATTGGATTAGAAAAGTGCTATTTAACATTTAATTTTGTCACATGAAAGGCACAAGCTTTCAAGGGGCATTGCAGAGTTTCAGTCTCTTTGTGTCATTGTTAAGCCTGCTGCAGTGGTCAGACAGTGACAGACACAGTTCTGGTCTCTTTGTGTCATTGTTAAGTCTGCTGCAGTGACCAGAAAGACAAACACAGCAGCCTTCAACTTAACAAGAACCCTATGGGGTGGAAGCCCTGTAGCTGCTGTCAATCATCACAAGGGGCCATGGGACAACTTGAGTTCAATGGCATCATCTGGCAGCAAGTTGGTTTCCATCATGACAACAAAAGGTACTATTACAAACACCCTCTCGACTCACTGCTGGTTCAAATGTTCAAGGAGGCCCTGGCAATTGTTGCGACTTTTCACATGCATAAGAGGCTCAAGCTTTTCACAGCAATTCCTCAGTTATTTCGATCATAAAACTTACCTCATATGCTGTATTGCTGAGGCTGTCAGTTTTGTATATGTCTGAACATTCAGAAGACCTTTAAATCTGTTGAGGTCATTGGCGCTTGATTTTGTTCCCACACAGAACCGAACTTGCCCCTATGTTCTGTTTTGCACACCTGCTGCTGCACTATTAGGTAGGTGCAACAACCCATGTTTGCAAATCTCGCAAGTAGCTCATGGATTGATTGAGTTCTTGCTTTTCATCATCTACAATTCATTCTCACGGACCAGACCAGACAGACAGACAACCTTGTCCAATAGTGAGATGTTGCTACTGCTTGGACAACGATGTTTTGAACATGGTTCTTATCATTTGAGAGCTACATGAAAACATCCCGAGCTGCTGCAATCAATTTGAATGTGTAAGTAAACAGCTTACCAATTGTACCAAAGATCGCAGAAGCCAAGTTGTTTTTATACATTCTCAAGGTCCAAAATTCAAGAAAGTACCATATCATGCTTAGACGATTCACATGCTCAGTTTTCATCAAGCTATAGAAACATGCCACATACATGGATACAGATAACCTTTGTTGTCTCAATTGATATCATTGTCTGACTTCTGCTTGGCTGTTGTTGATTAGTTTTATGGAGAAGAGCACTATTCTTACTCTTCAGCCTTCATTGTTACCATCTGAAGCATTGTTTCATCTTTATCGTCAACCTCTCTGCCTCATCCCCCTGCACTGATACATGTGTAAACATTCTGTAGAAACAGTCATTCAAGAACCCAACCATCAGAGTAATTGAGACTTTTCCAAGGAGAGTTATGCATTGCTCTCAAAACCTCTGAACGGTAGGTTATGTTTGGTAACCAACAACCTCTCAGTGGTTTCCTAGTCCATAGAATCCACCCCTCTTGCCTCCTTTATTATATACCTGGTTGTCAGCAGTCACAAGGGATGTCTGTTGTCAACACGACCAAACCCCGGGCAATAACACACACAATTTGAAATGTTGTTATGCAATCAAAGCTTTTGCAAAACTCATACAGGAAAACACACGGAATTTTAGTTCCTTCTTGTGAAGTAGCCTTATTGTCAATAATTTATTCCAAAAATCTTTAGTTGGCCCGACCTAGAATTCCTATGTGCTACAAAAAGAAGAATTGTAACTGTGGCAAGCCCATGCATGAGTAGTGGACATTAACAAAATGTGGGGTCAAACTCAACTATCACCCCATCCAAGGCCCCTTATCTGGGGAATGCCTTCACCCTAAGGCTGTACCTTGCACATGAATATATCCCTCTTCGAATAGAAAAGAGGAGTGATGTTGTGACTTGTGTTGGAAGGTTATTCGCATGGGCATTTTAGAACCAGCAGGTTTGGTTTTGGATATGAAAAGCCTAAACCTTGTACTTGTCCATATAGCAAAACTAGCTGAAAAGCTAGACCCTTGTACTTGCCTTTGTATTAGAATTAGCTAAAATACTAGAACCTTGTACCCACCTCTACTTGGGCAAGGGTATAGACCTAGACCTGTGCTCCTTATTTCTTTTTCCATTTAGATTTAGGGTTTTCTTTTGTCTTCAACCTATAATTTTCAGTTGTTTGAGCTTTCCAACTTCCCACTAAACTTTCCTGGAGTTGCACTTCCTATTTGCCTCCATCTTCTTCTTCCTCCTCTCTCTTCCACTTGTTTTTGTTGTTTTGCTTATCACTACTCTTTTTCACAATCCACACATGTCCAAAAACTATGTTGGTTGTGGAAGAAAGAAGGGATCATCATCATAATGAACTCAAGATCGTCATCGTGAAGGAGTTGAGAATGTTGTTCATCCCTTGCAAAGGAGTACAAAATCCAAAACCATCAATAGGGGAAGTCTTGCGAGAAAGTAGACTGAAAAAGGGAAGCACACCAAACTTTCTTCTCTTTTCCTCTTTGTTCATGGCTTCTTCTTCTTCATGATGCTTATGGTGTGTTTGTGAAGAAAAAAAATAGAAATACTTATGAGGGGAGGGAGAGAAAAAGAGAAGAAATGGGAAGTGTGTGTTTGTGCAAACTTTAGACATCAAATTTGTTGATGTTGGGTGCTTTTTCTTTCTTGTTGACAATTGTGTGTTGGAAAATGCAAGTTTGGATTGCTTTTCGTTCTAGTGTTCAGTGTTGGTTTTAGAGGTTTTTGACTAGGTTTACATACTTTTTAGTTTTTTGTTATATGATTAGTATGTTTACTTTGATGCACTTTAACAATTCTAATGTTGTTTGTTTGTGTAGGTTCCTCATGGATTTTTGGAAAACCATATGAAAGTGATGAACACTTAGGTGCATATGGGCAAATGTGTTGTAGAGTAGAATATGTGTGAAAAGAAATATGTGATTCAAGAGCTATAGGTCTAAACTCGCAATATTTGCTTAAAGATGATGCTTACATAATTTTCTAATTCTTGTGGTGTCCACTACCCATGCTACATAGAAATAAAGTTAATTTTTTGTCAATTTAAAAGTAGATTGCAAAACTTTGGATATGTTGTTGAAGTGAAGCATACCCCATTTTTTTATTTACCCTAATTTCACATCTAATTGTGGGTTTGATTTCTTTGTGTTCAAATTTAATTGTCTATTTAGAATATGCAAGGAACCATAATTACAACTAACTTTTTAAAATCCTTGGGCCAACTTATTAGCATTAAACATTTTTAGGCGTGATTAAAAAATTCAATTTGTGCAGAAACATTGCTCCGTTGTCTTTTTTGTTGGTGATTGAATGGGAGTGGATAACTATTCAAATAGAACATTTGTGATTTGTTTGAAAACATACTTGCAATAATAATCAATGTTTTTAAAATTTTGATTAATAACCCTAAAATTTAACTATAACCAAAGTCATTTTTTCTTTTTTTAAATACCACTTTACTTGATAGTTAATTTGTTTTGGAAACAAAAATTAACCTTATCCAAAGCTTAATAAAAAAAATTAAAAATAATAGACAACCTTACCTAAAGGTATCAAATTAAAACAAAAAATAAACACAAGATCACAAGTTCCTTAAAAAAGAATGAACTAGCCAACAATAATCATGGCCTTAATTTCCAATTCACTAGCTTTGGCATGGCAAGAGAAACAAGTTGAAAAAAGTCTAAAGCATCTTGTGAACCCAAACATTGTCTCTTTGTGAAAGGGCAAGTATGAAAGTGTAAAAAAGGAACCACAAAAACTCCCAAACATGTTCTCAATTTTTAAAGTTGAAAGTACTAATTATAAGGTGTTTCAAATTTTTGATTCAAAGTTTGGGGGATGAAACTTTGTCCAACTTGGGCCCACTTTAAATCATTGAAAATTTCTTGAACAATTCGCAACAAAGTGAGATTATGTTCTCAATAATAATATATGTAACAATGGTTATGGTCATTTGAAAGGTTAAGATTCAAACTATCACAATGACTATTGAGCAATTAAATGACAATTTGAAATGTCGAATCCCATTTGATTGAAGAACTTGATGTATTGATAGAAAACTATTTTGAAGGCTAAAAGTTATGAACTTATGAACAATTCAAATGTGAAATGAAAAAGTTATGAACCTTCAAAATGGTAAGACTCATAACATGATAGATCTTGGACTTTTTAATTAGGAATGTTACGAAAAATGTACATTCAAATGTAACCCCTACAAAGAGCTATGTAATATACTACATGAATGAAGGTGGTGCTTTTTCTCAAGACCAAGTCATGATGATTCTCATGAATCTAAGCTAACATGTGGTTTATCCATGCACCATTTTAGTTCCAAAATGAATTAATTTTCTTATTGTTTGGTTTGTGTAGGTTGACACATCCATGAACTTGATTTAAGGGTTCATTTTAATTCTATCTTGAAACTCCCACATCTTTTTTTTTGTTGAGAGCTAAAGAATGCATTTTAAGTTTGCATTCTATTACAAAGTTAGGAATCAAAGATGTTATTTATGATTGATACCACTTGACAAATCAAGGAATATGTTGAATGATTTTACACCTACACCTTAGATCACAAATTTGTGTATGGTTTAGAAATTACATTTCTTATAAGTGCATAAAATTGTTTCCACCCATAATAATAAGAACTTTTATATCATATATTGTGAATGAAATGTAGCAATCAAATGGTGTGAAAGTGTTTTTTTTAAACTAAATATGCCTTGGGTAGTGGATAGGAACAAACATTTCAATAAATGGAAATAATTGTTTTCAATTTGCCAATTGTAATGATTGGCCCAATTGGTGAAATTTTCATAGTTTTTCATTGTATATGTGAACATCTTCATTGGAATGGGTGGGAAGGGGAAACATTTATCTTGGATGTGCAGATAATAATGTAAAAACAAATAGGGGAGCATCACTAAAGATGGTTTAAGGCCCACTTACAATTGTATAATTGTATTTCATGAGATGTGTAAGATTGTGTAAGTTTATATTATGCCAAGTAAAACCATTGAAGTGTAAGCATAAAACAAATACACTTAAATGTACATGGTTTTATTACACAATTGTGTAAAACAATGTGAATATGTGTAACTTCTATTTGGGGGGTGAGGGGACGACCGGGGGGGGGGGCAAATTAGAAAAACAAATCGGTGATGGATCAACCAAAATGGCCTATTACGAAACAAAAAAGAAATTGAGCTTTGGGATGCATTGCAACTAATTAAACTAATTAATATGAGTCATAATAGGTACCCAAGCTCTTATAAAAGCTAGGCCAAAAATGGTGATGAACAAAGTTTTAAATAAAAAATATATTGATGAAATGAACTAAGGTAGCACGGACCCATGATGCAACCAAGAATGTGCACCTAAGATATTCCCCAATTGCAACACAAAATTTGCCCCATGTCTTTTTTCCAAATATGTGCTCTTGTATTGTTTATAAGTGGGCTAAAAGGAAACACTACCATAATATTGCATCGAAAATAATAGTTTTGATTTGGGGAGTGTTAAAAATATTAATTCTTTTTGTAAAAGGAAAATCAAAGTCATGGCCTATCACAAAATATGTAGATTGCACATTGAGATTCATTGTTAACTACTCGTATATGAATTACAACTAGTTACAATCAATGCAAGAATGTAATATATGCACTTACATTTCACATTCCAAATAAAATAAAAATGCATTGCAAATAATATAAATGTAATGAGTTAAGCCATGTAAGTGACATTGTTTTACATGGCAAGTATATGCCTATTTAATAAATATTGATCACCTTACTTGAAGGCTACTAAATTGAAGATCTCCACCTTGGGACCCAAATTGTGAAAATTTTATTTGATCCAAACCTAATTTAAAACCTAATGAGGGTTTTCAACCCTTAAAAAACATTGCCTTAACATTTCTTTTATCGTTTCAATTGAAAATTTGAAGGTGCATGTTTTTATATATATCATGCATCTTAGGGTTCAATACCTTTTTGTGAAATTATCATTTTTTAAGGTTGTTAGATTGTAGATTATACAAAATGATTATTCAAAACATGCTCAATGTGAACATTAACATATTCTTCTTTTGGCCAACAAATTTCTTATGACTTGTGATGAAGACTTGTGATACAATCTATATGAAACATGCAAGTGAATAAGGGTTTAGTTGATTATTTGTTGTTAGTTCTTTTTGCATTGTTGTCATGTCCATAGAGGAGTTGCAAGTGCCATAAATGATTGCCTTGATAAGAAATCCATTTGATTCGTAGCCTCATTTAAGAACACCACATTTGTGCATTAAGTTTGTCATTTGTCAACTTTAAAAAAATTGTTGTGCATCTTTGAATGGCCTTACTTTTGACCACTTCTCAAATAAGCCATTGCCCTTGCCCCTATGGCAACTAAAAGCTTAGTTTCAACCACTCATGACCTTAGTGATACTAAGTCACATTGGCCAAGATCAAACCAACAACATTTTGAATGGTTTTTTAGTTTGAACTAGATTAATGTGATCCAACACCCACCCATGCAACATCCATTAGCAACCTTTTATGAGTTAATTGGAAAAGAATCACAATTGAATTCTCTAGTTTCAACTTTGGTAACCTATACTATAAACTTTCCTTTGTGTGAATTATTTTGTGGTGGTTTTCTCATGCAATTTTTTGATTGTAAACAAGTTTAATAATTTAAAAAATTACCTTTTCCCAAAACTTTAATTAATTAATTAATTAATTATTTTGGAACATGCATTCGTTTTTAAAATAATGGGATATCCAAGGTTTACTTAAGGGGTTGCTTAGGATTAACTCATTGTCCTTATGCAGCTTTTTAAATAGTCTTTAGATATTTCCTAGCTTAAGTAAATCCTTAAGTAATCCTTATTTAACATTCAAAATGGTTTCTATGTAAACTCTTGATAGACCTTATCTTACATAGCCCATAACCTAGGTAGGCCTTTAGGTGGCTTTTAGGTAATTCATAGGTAGTCACCTAGGTAGACTTCAAGTAGCTTTTCTAGTAACCCCTAGGTATCCCCTAACCTAGGTAAGACCCTCGGTAGCCCCTATGTAGTCTTTGGAAAAGCCCCTAAACAATCCCATGTAACTTTTAGGTAGGACATAGGTAGATAGGTAGCTCATAAGTATGTAAGCCCTATGCAACCCCTTAAGTAGTCCTTAGGTATACCATAAACTAAAAAGGTCCCTAGATGTTTCCTTAAGTAAACTTTTAATAATCCTTAAGTCTCTCGTCTTGTCTTTGATGAGCTTGCAGAGATGAACAATTCAAGCCAAAATCCTGCACTATGGAACAGGCGTGATCCATCTAGGAACACATCCAGCCCACTAGGCTAGGGTTAGACATTCTTCCGGCAGTGGTACGGGGTTCTGGTAGGGCCAGAGTGAACCAGCACCTACCAATGCACACAGTACATTAGAGTTATCCTTAAAGTCACGTGATTAGGTGATGAGAACGGCCAGTTTTGGGCATAATAAGGCATCAAACACGTAACTGGGAATGAAAATTTTCCCAAAACGAAATAACTAGGACCGAGACTAGTTTTTTCCACCAATGGAAGTGATAAACTGAGTTTCATCCTGTCTTTCCTTTTTCCTGAGCGCCTCCACTACTGACTGCTACATATATTTTCACTGCTCCTACATGTCAAACAACCATAATTACTCTCGAACGCTGTGCATCAAATGCTGAGTTTCAGCATTTCATACTGAGATTTAATAAAATCTGAAAGAGGGGATAGGGGGTGAAAGCATGCCCAAAGACAGGGTAAAGACAGGGTGACTTTAGGGATAACTCTATTACATCATCATCATCATTATTATTGTTATTATTATTTAGACACAAATGGAAAATCCATTGCAGAAAGACTCTATTACATCATTAGAGTCTTACACACTGTAACTGGCGGAACCAAAAGTGGGACCAGCTGATGACCCACCTGTCGGTTATATAATCAAGCCTGTTACTAAGTGGCTCAAGTGGCCAATCATACGACCAAATTAGGAATCAACTCAACCCTACTTTGATGCTGAATTGAAAAGAACTAGGCATGGCTGCTTGATTGGTGAAAGAATAATTTACTAGGTAACCAAATGGTTCAAGTGCCTGATTAGAGGACTGAATTAGGAATCAACTCATCCCTACTTTGACGCTGAAAATCCAATCGGAAACAACTAGGCATATAATAAGTAAGTAACCAAGTGGTTCAAGTGTCCAATTAGATGAATAAATTAGGAATTAACTCATCCCTACATTTGACGCTGAAAATCCAATTGAAAAGAATTTGGGCATATAATAAGTAAGTAACCAAGTGGTTCCAGTGCCCAATTAGATGACTGAATTAGGAATCAACTCATCCCTAGTTTGACGCTGAAATCCAATTGAAAGGAATTCCGGACCCTTCTTTTCCTTGTACCCCACTCCACTTCTTTCTTTTTCCCCTCTCTTTGTTTTTCTTTAAAAAATAAAAGAAATAAAAGAAATCCTTCCGAACTTACCCTACTCCTCCCACGTCCAATCACACCGGGAAGCTGAAGCTCAAGGGAACAAGAAGAATCCGCGTCGTGCTTTTGTTACGTTTTGTTTTTGTTGTAAATTTGTGTTGGGGATGTTTGTTGGTTGAAGAAGATCGCATTTGCGTTGTTGAGTCTTCTCTGTTTTTGTTTTTGGGGGCTTCTTTGGCATTGTTCCTTTGGTTGTTTGGTCTCTGTGTGTGTGTTTTTGGTGCTGTGCAAGGATCTGGGATTTGGTTTTGGGAGGTTTTTTTTTTTGTTTTGAAGGAGATGGATAAGCAGGAGGTTTTCACGAGCATGGAGCCTTTCTTCGATTTCCCGTCTGGGGAACATGAGTCTAGTAATACCACCAACGTTGGTGGTACACATAAGTACAAGAGCGCCGCTGCCGGGCCTGTTTTTGATTTCGGCAATAATGATTTGCTTCCCGGTTTCGAGTTTCAGGCTGGTGTCGAGAGCAGCAGGTCGTCTACGCAGGCAGATAACCGTGCTCGCCGTTCTTTGTCCCCTCCTCTTGTAAGGACCCTCTTTTTGCCCCCTCCCCCTTCCTTCTCTTCCATAGAAACCTTCGGCTGTTTAGCGTAATTGTCGGTTTTGTCGCTCAATTCGGACCTGATTGATTCTCCTTTTCGGAAGGCAAATGGGGGGTGGTCTTCGAGGCTTGTGATGACTTCGACTGGCTATTTCTTCAACTTCCTTTTTCTCTGGAACCTAAGCAGGTCGGCCACATCCAGGAATGTTTCAGATTAGGTCAAATTTGGCAAGAGCAATTGAACCTGAAGCTTTTTGTCAATAGATATCACTGCTATCCGTTTTGAAGTGGCTGAATTTATTTGGCAATCTCTTGTTGTATGCATGCTGATGAGTTTCTTTGGATCTCTGATGTGAAGCGACCAAAGCGGGATAATCCATCATCATATGACCAAGCAGGACATACTGAGAAGGAATCTGTTGAATGGGCCATAGTGGTGGCAACAGTGGAACGGACAATGAAGAAGTATGCAGACAACTTGCTGCATGTGCTAGAGGGTATGAGTGGCCGTCTCTCTCAGTTGGAGTTCAATAGCCAGCGCATTGAACACACAGTTCAGGAGTTCAAAGTTGAGTCGGCGGATAATCATGGTGCAGCTGATGGCAAGCTGAGATCCTTAGAGAACATGATCAGAGAGGTAATTTTGTCCTCTTGCTATGCATTCTTGTGGCAGATTATTGCTAGATTATTCTTAGAGAGACAACCCTCTAAATCCAATCATGTTCATATAGCTCATACTTTCTGGTCTCAGTTGCTTACCAGCAGGTTCAATGCTGGCCCTCTGGAAGAAAACTGGCATTTGCCAAGAGTACCACTCAATAAGTATCCCGAATGAATTTGAGGAACTCTAAAACTTGAGTTGAATCAGAAAGTTATATTGGTGATCCAATCACATGGACAAGTATCACCAGGGGATCATGAGATTTTCCCATAATTAGAGTCATGTTAGCAGGTGGAATTTGTTCCTGGGAAGATGCATGTTTCATGACCAAAGCAGGCTTACAATTGCAAGAGAGACCTACCATTGTGGAAATGAAGATGTGCACTGCTTAGCTTGTATTTGGACTATGGATGGCAGGACCACCCACATCTATGAGATGTGAATGGGAATGTAGTCCAGACACTGAAGAGAGAAGTTTTGCAATTGGCAGGTACAGCGAGGTGTGCAGGTCTTGCGTGATAAGCAGGAGATTGCAGAAGAGCAACTGAAGCTTGCAAAGCTTCAGCTTGCCAGTAAGGTGGAAGCACCTGCAAGTGCAGCTGCACCCATCCAAGCCATTGTTGAGGTGCAACCCCAAACTCCCAAGCAAGTGGAGACTTCGCTTGCCCTTGCTCCACCATCTTCAGGACAGCAGACTGATCCTGCTATTTACCACCTTCAACAGTTACAGAATCAACATCAACTACAACTCCAGCAACAGCAGTTGCAGGCTGTGTCAGCTACCCAGCAACAAATTCCTCAACAGATTTCTCAGCAGATGCCCCAACAACAGCAACCTCAATTGCAACCTCAGGCCCAGCAACAAAATGCTCTCTTAATACGTCAGCAACAAGCCCATCAGCAAGTTCCACCTCAGCATCCTCAACAGCTGCAACTACAGGCCACTCCACTGACAGCACAGCCAGAGCATCAATATCAACCTCAAGCTTTGTCACCACCACCCCAGTTACAACCTCAGCAGCTCACACATCAGATTGGTCAACAGCAAGCTGAACAACCCCAGCATCTGCTTCAGCTCCAGTACCAGCATCTTCAACAGCAAGCAGGGCAGTCTGAAGCTCAACACCAACCTCAACAGCTCCAGCCTCAATTGCAAGCCTCTCATCAACCCCAGCTTCAACATCAGCATCCACAGCAGCCACAGATCCAGTATCAGCAGCCTCGGACTCAGCCACAGCCACAGCTGTTTTATAGTCAACAACAGTCAGGAACACCTCCTCCAATGCAACCACAGTATGGAAACGTTCAGTCAGACATTCCAAGCTACAGCTCTCAGTCTCTGGCAAAGTACAGTCCAGAAAACCCTCCTGCTTACATGCCTGAAGGCTATGGAAACAGACCTTTCCCACAGCCTCTTCCTCAAATGCAACAGTCATCAAACTTGTCTTCAGCACAGATGTATGATCCCTCTCGCAACAACAGAGGTGGGCTATTGGCATTGCCGCCTCCCTATCACCCTGAACATACCACACTCCCTGTCTATGAAAACTACACACCTTATGGGTACCGAATGTCATCATCAGGCACCAACCCTTTAGTACCTAATACTGAAACAGGTGGCTATGCCCGTTTGCCAACTGCCCAACCTGTGACCAGTGGCAATAATAGCAATAATGCTAGCAATACAGGTTCGTCTGCAGGCACTACTCCATTATCAACAAACCGGGTGGCCATCAGTGAAGTAATTGACAAGGTTGCAAGCATGGGATTCTCCAAAGATCAAGTGCAGGTTGTCATAAGGAAGCTGACGGAGAATGGGCAGTCAGTTGACCTTAATATTGTGCTGGATAAATTGATGAATGGTGGTGGGGATCCTGCTGAGGTTCAACCCCAGAAAGGCTGGTTCAACCGCTGATTAAGGCATCAAAGGATTGCAAATTTGTATGGTGATGTCACTGAACTTATTTCTTACCACCACCCTTACCAATTTATCAGGTTTGTACATAAAGGGTATAGCTGATTTTCTATCCATTGTCAGTGTGTACAGTGCATCTTCAGTGCATATATATGTGCTACATGCTAGTCAGTGGTTGTACACAACTATGTGATGTTTTTACATTTAGATATTGTCTCCAGATTGTCAAAGGAAGAATTGTGCTATCACTATATGGTGGTTCTGAAGGATTAGGATTCCTTTGATTGAAGTTAATATCAGACATCTGCGTTGTAGTTCTGCAGTTTGAGAAGATATGAGTCAGTTAAACAAACTTTGTATTCCAGCTTTGAAATGAAGCATTTGTATGAATCAAGTGCCATTGATAATGACTAGACTACTACTCCATTGAATACTGCTTTTGGGAACTGTTAGGTTGCTTGAAATCCTGGTGTTTTGAGGTAGTTTGTCTTCCCACCAAACAAGGCAATAGAGGATACGGTGTTGGGTTCAACCTTGAACTGTAATTGATTATCATTATCACCATCTCTGGAATTTGAATGCTGTGAGATATTTGGTTTCTCCTTCAATGACATAAAGAGTGGAGTTCACAAAAAACAAATAAGTTGATCAATTATTGTTGGCACCACAATAGTGTTCATCCGAGTAGCTTGTCCTTAAAATTGATGCCCTATTGTCCTCCAAAAGCATATCTAATCATAAAGCACTTGCAGAAATATTTTCTAGTGTATTCAGAGGGCACCTTATGTCTGTGAATATCTCTGTTAGAAAAGAGGAGGGATATTACACTTACTCCTTTAAGAGTGGGAGGGATCTTATGCCTAACTTGTAGATGCCTAAAAGGGATATTATACAAATAAGCAAGCAACTGATCCGTCCCACTCTTAAGGAGTCAGCACATCCTGCTTACAGCTCCTGATCAACATATGTTTCGGTTCATTGTAATTGCATAGGAGACCTAAATTGAACCAAAGTTGAACAAAGCTGATCTTTTGTTCTTTCACTCCACCAGAACAGCAAGCAACCATCAACCCACCCCTTCTTCAGAAACATACATAAAAAATGGTTCTGAACCAAAATTGCGTTGAATTGCAGACTCCTCCAGTACAGAACATTTTAGGGAAGCTATGACAAGTTGTTGGATCCACTTAGACCAATCAGAGGTCCACAAAACACAGCAGCCAGTATACTTACAAGTGAAGACCACACAGAAACTCTTTAAGATTGGAAGCTCCATCAAGAATTTAAAAACTTCAAACTCATGTTTGTGGTTTGTACCTTTAGAGAGCCTTCAAACTATCACTACTGAATCAGAAATATATCTAAATTTTTGTCTAACCTCCGAGCTAGGGCTTCCCTTTCACAATGCCAGAAGCACTGGAAAAAAAAATTCACAGATCATGTAACCAATAAAACACACATCATGCTTCACACATTGGTAGGAGGATTCCCATGTCCAGGGGATTGTCATGTTTTCCACATTTGCAATCCTGGTTGCCAAGCAGCCATGGGCCTAAGTATTTGCCCTCTGCAACAAACCCTAAAAATTGTGGAACTGCCTTTAAACATAGGCCCTACTCTTGATCTGAGCGCACCCCAAGATAGATAGACACCTGCCTGCACTCCTCACCATCACCAAGGCTTTCCACGTTCAAGCTTCTTTCCGCCTGTCTCCTGGGCACACGTCTAGTCTTGTGTTCGCACAAATCCATTGCCCCGCGCCTCCTTGGCCATCTCCCTCCATCGCCTTCTCCTTTCTTTTGTACATTATTGATGCCATTATTTTTCTCTTAAGGAATTTGTTGTTGTTTTTTTTTGGTGTGCTTTTGTTGGTGTTAATTTGTGACAACAGCTGGTAGTTTGGTGGCTCTGGTGGCTCTGATTATCTTCTCGCATCGACTGGAGTTCATTTCTGTTGCACAGCTTTAGCCTGATCTCTAACGATGTCTCTGGCGGTGGCGGACAAAGACGGAGAGGTTGTGCTCGAGAAACGGTCTGGGAATTTTGGAAAAGATGCCGGTTATGCAGAGCCAAGTGGAGTTCGTTTTGGGGAGGATGCAGGAGACAATTCTAGCACATGTGACGCCTTAGAAAGGCTGGCACTTGAAGGGTTTGCATATACCCTTCCTTATGTCGGTGTTCAAGAGCTTCTGGTTTTGGAGAGAGTAAGCAAGTCTCTGTGGGATGCAATCCGCAGCGACGCGTTGCTATGGCAGCGGGTACGTGTCGATGCACCGTTGAGCACGAAACTCACCGATACTGGTCTGCTGAAATTGGTGGAGCGTGCACAAGGTCGTCTCCGGTCGCTCAGTCTCATCCAGTGCAAAAAAGTATCAGATGAGGCCATAGAAACGGTCCTTGCAACAAATCCAACGCTCTCAAAGGTCTGTTAATCTATTTTTGCCGTTCAAGCACTGAAGCTGCTATCTGCTTGCAATTTCGGTTGCAAATCCTTTCAGTACGTGGTTGCTGTATTAGGATTGTCGGGAAGATTTTGAAGATCTCTTCACTAAGAAAAAAGCTTGCGAAAACGATCCTTGTTTGTTTTTAGTGTTTCTTGGTTCTTCTTCCAAGCTCTTGATTCTAACTGCTTTCTCGCTGCTTGCTTTCTGTTGGTCCCGATGCAGCTTAGCATTCCTGGATGCACAAACATAAGTGCGGAAGGATTGACAAGAATGGTGACGAGTCACAATAGCGCTGCTAGGTCGACAACCAACGTGCAGCCAGGGTTAAAGCAGCTTCGAATTGAAGGTCTCTATGGACTCAACAAAGAGATTCTAGAAGCATTACAGACATCTTTGGATACCGAAGCACTTTCATCTGCGACAAAGTCTGAGCAGCCTTGGTACTACAGATCGAAGCAGGGCTCATTTTCTTCTGACGAAAACGATGATCGTGCAATCGACGTCGCAGCTTGTCCGAAGTGTGATTTCGTCCGTCCGGTCTACGATTGTTCCGGAGAGTCATGTCAGGAACTGCGCGCCAATCCACTGCGGAAGTGTCGCGGTTGCCTTTTCTGCATACCTCGTTGTGCAGACTGCGGATCTTGCGTCACGGATTCACAGGAAGACACTCTCGACGACACGTTCTGTGGCGACTTGCTGTGCTCTTCTTGCTGGCTGCGTCTTCCAAAATGCGCGGAATGCAACCGACCTGGGTGTAGCCACCACCACGCAAATCCCTTGCGCAATAGTAACTGGGGTCCAAACTGGGGACCAACTGGGTATGACTTTAACGATAATTCTATTCATCACAGCCGCCCAAAATACATTTTTGTTTGTTTTGAGTGCTCATCTTCTATCCCTTGCTTTGAAGATTGAAAGAAAATTTTCAACACTCAGCTTAGAAATTGAGACTCAGCAGTGATTTTTATTTTTTTTTGGGTGGAAAAAATACATTCTGATGTGATTTATTGCCATTTTACCATTTCCATTGGCCCTAACTAAATTGTTATGTGAAGCAATTTGCAGAGGCGAATGCTTGTTTGTTGTTGTAGCCTAATAATTAAGTAATTTTTCACCTGGTGAGGTGAGATCAGAGCATGGGCAGTCTCAAACTTGATTTTCTTTTTAAAAGCTTAATCTAGAATGGCTTGTTCTCCCAAGTTTTAGATTGTTTTTATGTTTTATGATTATTTACTATAGAGTACTGTTTTTCAAATTTTTTAATAAACAATCCATACTATGTAGCCTAGCTCACATCTATCTATGAAGCAAGGTAGTTTGTTTTGTTTTGTAACTATGAGATCTACCAAACCGGGGTCGCTTTAGATCGTGTTTTTGGTATCTTTGGAAAGCTTTCAATGAGGAGGGTTGCATTGGCTTGGTTTCATGATGGTTGGACTTGTGGTGTAAAAGTTTTTGAATATTGAATGATTTTTTCACTAAAAATTAAACTAAATCTTAACTGAAAATTTCAGAGGAATTGGGATGTGCCATAACATTTGGACTTGCGATGTCAAAGTTCTTGAATGTTGAATGATTTTTTCGTTGGAAATTAAATTAAATCATAACTGAAACTTTCAGATGAATTGGGATGTGCCATGATGTTTGGAGTTGTGGTGTAAAAGTTCTTGAATATTGAATGATTTCTTAACTTAAAATTAAATTAAGTCATAAGTGAAAATTTCAGAGGAATTGGGATGTGCCATGACATTTGGACTTGCCGTATAAAAGTTTTTGAATATGAATGTTTTTTTCACTAAACTTAAATTAAATCATAAGTGAAAATTTCAGAGGAATTGGGATGTGCCATGACATTTGGACTCGCCATGTAAAAATTTGCCACAAAAAAAAACCCGTGGTGCCTTTGGTGTTGTTGGAACGATCTTGAGGAGTAGGATTTATTGGAACATATTTTGCAAGATTTGGACTTAGGATTGGGGAGATATTAAATTTTATGTGATTTTTTTCACTGAAAATTCAAATAAATCACAAAAAACCAAGTTTTGAAAGGAAAAATCAGTTGAGAATGTGGTCACACTTGAAAGTCTACCATTTAATTCAAGTATGAGGAATTGGGATGTAACTTTGGTATTGTTGGAAAGATCTTGATGAGCAAGAAATTTACTCTACAATTTATCTCATAAGGTTTGGATTTAGGATGTGAGAAATTTCAAAATTCAAATGATTTTTGTCACTGCAAATTCAAATAAATTACAAAAAAAACTAGGTTTTGTAAGGAAAAGTCAATTGAGGATGTGGTCACACTTCCAAGTCATATTCAACTCTTCAAATTTTGAATATAGGGTCGTTTAATTTAACCTTAAATTTAAAACCTTACAAAACAATTTTCATATGTTGAGTTTTCCCTATTTTGAAATGGGTTCACACTTGGGCCAATGGCACATGCCACATTAGTATTACTTGATAAAGTGTTCAATTTTTTTGAAATGTAACCATTTGTCATTAACTTGAAGATAACAAAAAAATAAAATATTACTTTTTTATTAGATGGTCATTTAAAATTTTGATTTTTAATATGAAAATAAACTCTAATGTTTCTTATGTATGAAGGAGAAATGTTATCTTCATTGTATACGATTTAAAGGCAGTAAGAATTTTATGTTGTAAAAAACAAAGAATGTTCTTAAATATATATATATATATATATATGTCATTTAATGATGTTTACTTATCTCATAGTACGTAAAACACATAAATTTTCAAATTTTTTGTTTAACATGCCCCTAGGCCTTACTAGTGTTTATTTGGTGGCAAAATTTCATCACTTGGTGACAAAAAAAAATGGAGCTTTGACCTTCATCAAAGGATTTATGGGGGGGGGGGGAAACCCCAAATTCACCACATTTCAAGAAAAAAAAGGCTGAAATTGCCATATTTAAATTGTAGGTTGTGGCATGTAGCCCAATAGCAACTCTTATATAGTGTCATTGACACACCAAGAAGCTTGTCAAGTGGTGTTTCCTTTGGCAACAATAGAGGGAGGTCCACTCTTCATGTTTTCTAAATACTTCCTATGTTTGGAATGTTGGAATTGATATACCCTCAACTTAAGTATTATTCATCTAATGGATGATTATATTAGGTGGATAGATTATATTAGGACTTGATGCGTGTATGTTATTTTTAGTTCCTATCTGGGGTATTTGTAAGAGTATTTTCTTTGTGTTTTTTTGATGTGATTTGTTCCCTTACTATGACTTCCTTTTGTGATTAGCATAATTCTTCAAGTATTAGAGCACAAACATGAGGGCCAGAGTTAAGTTTGTATTTTTTTTCTAAATTCAAATTAAGGGAGTTACTAACTTTTTTTAAGAGACAGTAGGTCTGTGGTAGAAGGAGAAACACACCATGGTACAATGAGAAACAAAATTGCAAGGAGTGTGACTAGCGACACCACCACTTTTAGCCTTGGAGAGACAATGGACACAAACATGGCTAGCAGATGGAGTGAAGTTCTTTGGCCTGATGTCATCCTCTCAAAAGTTAATGATACTTCTATCCATGAGTATTATCACTTAGATGATCATTTAAATTATGAAATTTGGGCATATCAAATGAAGCATGCTCTTGAGAAAGATTATCTTTTCATTTATTGCACAAATCCTCCAAACGTTATAATGGTAATGAGGAAGATAATTGAAAGGAAGCAAACCATGAACGCCCTCAACTCCAATGTAAAAAACATGAGATTCAACCTAATGAAATGTTATGATCTGACCTTTACATCTGTTGGTTAGCCTTAAAATGAAGGTATGAGTTAGGTAGTGGTGTTAGGCATGTCCAACTCATCAAGAAAATTTTCAAGATAAGGAAGATAGATCAACAAAATATGGTTGTTTTTTTTATAGATGTGAAACAAGTTGTGGATGTGCTAAACTCGGAGGTTGATGTGACACTCCCCAAAAACATAATCATGTATTACATTGTTCAAAACCTTCCTAAGGAATACGAAATGTTCAAACATATGTTGTTCATATTCAACACTTGCCACCATACAACAAGCTTGAATCCATGCTAATTAGTGGAAAACTTCCCCTCAAGATGAACACACCTAATGATGTAGAGGCTCTACTTGTGCAATGTGAGAGATTTCAAGGAGGATATGGTGTTTTCAAATCTCAACCCAATTATGGTAACAATCCCATGCCAAATTCCAATGCATATGCTAGGGGCCATGGAGGAGGTCAACCTTCCTATTTTACCAAAATGTAGGCTACCCTCAAATGTCTTCAATAGTCTCAGTTAGTGAGTGGCAGGATCAGAACCACCAATATTCAAGTCCCGAGGTGCAAATCGACACAAGCCCAAAATATGCAATTATTGTGGCATGCTTGGGGCATTTGGAGCAAGAATGTGAAATCAAAAACTTGGTCAATTGATTTTGCTACTTTGAATACCCACATATTATTCTTATTAATTCAATGAAATAATTTGAAGTAAGCTTGCATGGAAGAACAAAAGCAATTCATATTGTGGCAAGATGTGAATATGTAGCCTCTTTCATAGTTTAGTTCAAAAACTACACAAAAGGTTTGCACAAATTAAATGGGCCATTATCCTCATTGATTGAATTAAATATAAACATTAGTGCATGAACCTACAATAATGATTGAGCCATTGTAGAATCTTTGTTTTAAAAGTAGAATAAAAAGATGTCAATTGAACATGGAGTGCATATAACATTGTTGGGGCTAAAACATTGTTGGGGCTAAAACATCTCCACTACATGGCCTACTTATGCTTACAACAACACCCATCACAAATAAGTGGCATTGTGGTTCTCACTAGAATGCCTACATCACCAAATTTTCAATGGCCCCATTCTAGTTTTTCACCTTGCTCTCAACAATATCCTTGTAAGGTTGTCACCACATGTCCTTTCATGTGGTTTTGTCAACAATGTGCACATTTTTTTTTTGTTTCAATCTTGTTTGTTTCATTTCTATTTTTCCTTCACGTTTTTTTTTTTTTTTGGCAAGATCTTGAGGGC
>Ga0209611_10004628_pt1 | contig 23443 bp, 14 predicted proteins | sample S1TSphgellanicum_3_FD_187693 | JGI IMG/M metagenome (GOLD analysis project Ga0209611, IMG submission 187693) | Host-associated microbial communities from peat moss isolated from Minnesota, USA - S1T2_Fc - Sphagnum magellanicum MG (SPAdes) (version 2) | ecosystem: Host-associated > Plants > Peat... | reverse complement strand
GGGGGGTCCATGTGATCATCTGGGCCTGCAGCTTCTCAGACACAAGAACTTCTTCTGCCTTGCACCTGCTGCCAGTGGAAACTTGATACCCTTTGTTCACTCCCCAACTTCCAACAACAACCCAATTCAACAGTATGAGTAAAATGCCAAGTGTGATTTTCTGTCCACCTGCCTTTGATGTGAGTCTGCTTGCCGGCCATTGGGGGATTATTTTATTTTATTTCATTGGGTTTTTCCTTTGGGGTTGGCTGCCAAATCCTGACCTAAGATTAACCCCGATTGTGTATGTGGACAGTTTATAAACCTCCATTGGTGGATCCGGGGTTAAAGCAATTGACCAGAAGGAAGTGTGGAGAAATTTCCAGATTTGATTTTCTGGAAATATTTTGCAATTTCTACATAACACATCAATGGCTAGTGTTTCTTACCATTCAACCATAAAACTATCTATCCACTAATGTGCCAAATAGAAAGAAACAAAAGTTATATACATTACATGCATCCCATCTACATACCTAGCTTCTTGCTTTATTAATTAAAAATTATAAAAACTTGATAGATGTTATTCATAGTCACTTGTAAATCTTATATTGGAAGGATTTTTTTCTAATTTGCCCAAATGATTAACTTGATCAAACTATCGACTTACTTATTTGTATGAGGCTTACATACTCTCACCCCCCTTACAAACCTACTTAGATATGAAAATGTATATGCAATTTTTCCATGTTTAAAAACTTGTGCTTTACACAACTGCACACTATCAACAATCATGATCAACTAATGAATTAATGAAAAAAAATGAATTGATTTCAATGTGGAGATTTCAGTTCCATTTTGAATGAAAATATTGAATGACATTACATGCAAATTGAATTGAATTTCAATTCAATTTAAATTTAAGTAAATTGAGTCCAAATACATTCAATTCAACTAAATTCAATTCCAATTTAATTGAAGAAAAATGAAATGCAAATTGGTGAAAAAAATGTTGAAAATCTGCTTGTGGGTATGGTGTTAAAAAATGTTTAAAAAAAAAAAACATGGATTTGAAAAGACACAATTTCACACCTCTTTTCTTGGGAATGCACACCTCTTTACCTGGGAATGCACTAAATAGATTCCAATTTGGAGGAGTTTAAATGACAACTACCACTTACAACTTATGGAACCTAAAGGTATCCTATCTAAACTAGGTTTGATGAATGATCATCATTGGAAATAAAAAAGCATAATGAATGTTCTCTAGATTTATCTGAAATCTATGACTTTATTATTATTGGTTATCCATTAAAATAACTATCTCTTTCAAGCCTAGCAACTTCACTCCTTTCCTTGGCCCACCTCTGTGAACATAAAAAAACACATTTCAACATACCTTTTCATGTCCATATTATTTAATAAAATTAAATTTAAAATTAACATAAATAATGATGAACTATTGAAAATCCTATGGGGCACATAAAAGGAAAATAAAAGGAAAGGGAAGAATTTTGCTTGGTTTTGGCTTAAAGATTTTCGGGACACTTACTGTAAAGTTTAGGATCTACATGTGTTAAACGATCATTTTGAAAGGGTATTAGATAATTATTCAATCTATTTTTTATCATCTTATTATTATTTAATTTTTAATATATACAAATTAAAGTCATCTTATATTAATTAAAATTCATTATTTTAAATTATTACATATATTATATTATAATTAAATCGATTATTTGAATAAAATGTACCCCATTTTTAACTAATTAATTTATATTTTTACCACACAACCAATATATTGCACTCTATATTTTTACTTAGATATTTTCTACTTTTTTTTACTAGTGTCCTCCCCCTTGGCAAAGATTACACTCAAAAAACACATTTAATTTATTTTATTTTATGGAAATTAATTTTGAAAAATCATAAATCATAGGTATAAATAATATTTGAATATTCTTTTAAAAATAAGAATTATATTTCACCATATAATTTTTGAATTGATACTATATAACCTTGAATTAATCCAAAGCTTTTCCCTCAGCCACATTGTGGTAGATTGAGAAATGTGAGGAATAAATACCATGATTATTGATGTAACACTTGCCCATAGAAATGGTTGTGATATTTGAAGTTTGATACAAGCCAATACCAATAATAATTTGATATTTCATAATGATATTTTACTTTCATTGAAATGGCAGATCAAATTGAGTATTTTGTTTGGTTCTAGGAGCAAGAAAAAGTTGGGAAAAATAATAAAAAATTGAGGAAAAAACAAAAAACTTCTTGACTTTCAATCTTGGTTTTCAGAATATGCTTAGCACATTTCAACACTAAAAATCATCAACACAAACAGCAGCCATCCTCCAACAAGCTTATCATGTACGAGCTTTGGCTCTAAGTCCAACATTGATAGGAAGTAATAACTAATAACCCATTGATGTGGGTCAATTACATTCATTTTTGGGTCTTTCAAAGAATTTCTTTTCTTTTTATCCAAATATGTTTAAATTGGTTTCCCCCTTAATTGATGATATAATTATGAAGGTGCATTTGAAGGGGTTAAATAGGACCTAGTCTTAATGTTACAATGCGAAGACTTGAGGTGGTGTGTGATACATCCAGTTTTGGATGGTTCTTAGGTTCTAGCAAGAACCTCTGGTTTTGGTTCCTAAAAGTTTGAAGGAATCAGTTTCAGTTTGATTCTGCTTTTTTTCCCCCAAGAAATGGGACTCAACTTCAACTTCGGTTTTAGTTCTTTTAAATTAGGTATGATTTCAGTTTCAGTTTTTAAATTTTAAAATAAGGTTAGTTTTGATTCTTGGTTCCATAACTTGTGGTTTCAACTAACCTTTGGGTTTGGTTCCAAGATCCAAAACACCAAAATTCATAATGAGAAAATTCGAACCTTTATTTCATAATAATAATAATAAAGGTTTGACAATGTCAACTTAATACAAACATGCCTACTTGTAATTTCTAAACTACACAATTAAGTTCCTTAACATGAGAACCATTTTTTTCATTGCCATGTGGTTTTGTGTTTGTGCATTATTTGTTGGTGCATTTGTAACCTTTGTTTTGCGTGGTGGTTAGGGTTCCTAGGTTGGATTTCAAGTGAACTCCAACATGATGAAGAAGGCCACAAGGAGAAAAGGATAGATGTGAAGATGTAAATAAAAAGGACAGGTGACATGGGTGGACACCTCACCCATGATTCTTTTGTGCTGAGAACACAAAAACATAGCATGTATGAACATTCACAATTTGAGGAGTAGCTAACCCCAAATGGAATTGTGAGAAGAGAAGTGAGTAGATGGACCAAAGGGTGTGCTTTCTCAAAAAACATCAATGAGGATGTTGTCGTCTCTAAAGTGGGGAAAGTGACATGTCCTTCTAAGTGAAACCCATGTCTTGAGCTTGTCTAGTTGGGGCTTGTGTTAGGACTACCATGAGGCGACCCCCTTCGTGGAATGGGTTGCATGATTATGTATTGTCACGATGAGATACACCATTGGAAGGCACAAAGATGTCTCAAAGTGGATGAAGGGTTATGAAAGAATGAAGGCATTCCCTTGGAAATAATCAAAAGTTACAGTCCATGGTTAGCCTGCCAAACAAAATTTAGGGACTCTACGAAATGAATCTTTGAACGAATTGGGAAATCCACTATGGACCAAGTCCCTTGTGCTTTGGGTTGAGGGGAATGGTTCTAAGTAGTAAATTAAGTTGGGATTTGGGTTTCAGGTGAGGATTAATTGTATGTGATTTGGCCATGTGTAGGTAGTCTAGGCTTGTGCTAGAAGATCAAAGAACGTTGGAGCGCACTACAAAGCATTGAGGGTGAAATTTGAAGTTTCATGCAACGTATGGGCCACTTGAAATGGCTCATTACAAAATCAAAAAGTTAAACTTGGGAGGAGCCCTTTGAAGAAACGAAACGTCTAAAACTAGAAATAAGAAGAGAATAAGCAAGACTCCCTACTCGCCACTCCCTAAACTGGATTCTTTTCAAAATTCTGGTTTTAATTCCAACGTCACTGAAGAACTGGCCTTGCCAATCACAAACTTGCCCTTACAAAGTTTAATGCTTTTATAACATTTTAACAATGTGTTCAGAGTTAAGTATTAATTAAATATTGATATGGTTATTGATTTGATATGGTGATTGCATTATATTACATTGTGCTACAATGACAATATTATGTCAATAATTTATCAATGTTTAATTAGCATTTAACTTTGAACTCATTGTTAAAGTGTTGTAAAAGCATAAATACATGAAAAGGACAAATTTGTGTGATTGGGTCCAGTTCCAGAAAAAAACCAAGTGAAAAAGAGTGGTCAGTTCCACACTTGGTTCCACAATGAGGTCCCAAACCCTGTTCCAGTTCCTACCTGATTCTGGAAACTGGGCATGATTCCATGTAGGTTTCAAGTACCCATAATCAGAACTCCCGCTTCCTGCCCACCAATCCGCATATTTGGCCAACATTGGATACATCCTTGGCGTGCATGGGAACTATCTTATTATATGATGGCAAATTTAATGTATTTGAAAATTGTAAACTTTGATCAAGAAAAATGTACCACAAGAGAGCAAAAAACCATTTTAGTGATTTGCACCACAATGACATGGCATTGTTATTTAGAGGAGGTAAGACCAGTGTTTTTTTTCCAACAAATTTTGTCATTTTTCCTTTAAAATTTGGGAATTTCTGTTTTTCTACTATAAATTCAACTATTTTTGGGGAATTTTTGGTCACTGTGTATAAGAAGTTCGGGAAAAAAAAACTAGGGGTAAAATGCATACTATGGTGGAAAATCATTGTCCTTTCGCATATTCCAAACTTAGCAAAATTTGTTAAAGTAGCTAGTAAGAGTATTTTTGGGATTTCATTGCCAATTGTTTAAATTGAATCAATATGGTTAATACTTATGCAATCATGCTGTCGGTGAAAAGTTGAGTAGAACAGTGTGTTTAGGGTTCATAATGCCATGCAAGAGTGCATCACTGGGCTTGGGCCATAGTGCTAAGTGGAGCTAGTTGTTGCCTAACTATTTTGCCTAAGATATTTGATCCTCCTAACAATAAAAGGATGTTGTAGGGTAGATTTATGTCTTTAGAATGTGTGAAAAGTTTCAAAACCATGGGTGGGTGGTGGTGATGAACTGACAAAACAAGTCCACACAAATTAATTTTTATTATTTTCCTCTTTTTTTTTTCAAAATTTTGATATGGTAAGTTTATTAAAAAAAAAGTACTTTAAAATTCTATTTCCACATTGAAAAACCAATGGTCTTTCAAAATTTTCTCAAAACAATGTGACAAAATAGGTAGTGAAAATTTACCACAAAAGTTTTAGAAATTCACTGGGCCAATAACTTGAGATGGGCTGAACTCCTTGATTTGCACCTACAAGTGGAGATCAAGATCTTCTCCTGAGAAACCAACCCCAACACCTTCTTGAAGAATATAACACCTTTATTGAGCAAAAGCATGAAAAGCAACCAGCCCATAAGGAGATCTTCAGTGACCTCCAATTTTAACTTTTGCTCACATGGAGATCCATCTCATTATGAATTCTGGATTTTGTTTGAGTAATTGTGTGTGGCAAGAATGTGGGTCAATAGATCATGGCCAATGATTTTTCCTTCAACAAATTTTGTCGTGTTTTAGAGAAAAAAAATTGGGATAATTTTGGAGAAAATGTGTTTAAACTTTTTGTAGTGTGAAAATTCAGCTAATTTTGCTAATGTTTTGGGAAAAAAAATTCCAAAAATTTTATATCACAAAATTGTAACAAAAAACCCTCGGACTGGCCTGAACATGGCATCATTTTTTCTTTCTCGCAAAAGAAGGATGATTCTTTTAGTCATGGTAATAATCTTATGGTTGAATGTTTGTGGAACACAGATAAAGCAATTCCAAATATCTATGTACAAGAGGTGGGCCATTGTGTCAATTACATGGATGATACATGGATGATATATAGTGGACATCTTGAGGAACATTGGATTGTAAGGTGTAAATTACATGGGATGGGCATGTGAGGGTGCATGGAGTGCATGTGGTATAATATTTGACACAATTTTTGGCCCACATGGTATATGGAACTACAGTTACTTTTTCTTGCTGAAGGTATTACCTAGTGGTATAATTAGGAGATTTTAGTTGAGAATAAATCCATTGGCATCTTGGAAACATGAGTCCAAATTTAATACCAACTAACCTTCAATCATGAAGAAAATCATGCATTTAAATGGCAACTGGGCCTGAGGATTTGTGTAAAAAAGTAAATATCCATCTAAACTACTATCAATGCTCACTTTTTCAATAAAGGGAGGACCCATATGCTTCATAAATGTAATTTTCTGCTCTTTGTCTTTACCATGGATTTTAACTATTTTGTCATGAGCAATTGATTCTTTCCAACAATTTCTTTTTTTGCTTTTTCAACTGAAAAACTGGGATTTTTTTTATAGTGTAAAATTGAGTACTTTTATTATTTTTGAAAAATTCACCACAATTTTTTAATAACAAAATTGAGGAGGAAAGGAAAGGAAAAATTGGTCATATGCATTAACATTTAAGTCAGGCCATTTAGAATTGTTTTGTTTCAATTTTGTAACATAGCCAAAATAGTGATCATCCACAAGAAGCTTTAGCCAATTTTTTGGCTATAGACTAGGTGTGAAAATGGAAATAAATTTTAATAATTTTTTTATGTCTCAGCTACTTGCTAGAACTTGTTGTAGGAATATGGTGAATTTTTAAAATAATCAAAATCTGGGCCATTGTTTTCTCAAAACTCCTTTGCATGTGTTGAAGTCATATTTTTCAGGTTGAAAAACTGTGAAAATTCGCCTAAAACAGAAACACTTTTTAGAATATTAATATGGATTAGAATTTCATGGTGGGGGATCTTCCTTTCAATTAATTCACACAATTTAAAAGAAATATTATATAATGTTAATTATATACAACCAATCAAATGCAATAACATGCCTAGAACATAGGTTCTAGCTTATATTTTTCCTTCTAGAATTGCATTTATTTATTCAGAGAATTTTAAACTGATTAAAATAGGACAACACCCTAGTTCAAGTTCTAATTCTATTTTGAAAAGAGCTCAATTGCTTGGTTAAGTTCCAATTGCAATTTCAACAAAACTCAAAACTTATATTGTAGCCTTGTGTCAGGTTCAACACATTAATTAATGAATAATTAATTTTTTCAAAAAATGCATTCATTTTTTAAGAAAATATTTATTAAATTTTTTAAAATTAAAATTAAAAAATTAACAAAATTTATTTGATGTATGAATGCATGTAGTTGAAATGCATGGATGAATGTACAAATCATGGATGTACACATTCTGTTCAAGGTGCATTTATCACATTTTTCGACGCTTCCACATTTTTTTAAAAGAATTATTTAATGTTGAACTTGACCCAAGGCTACAGTAGTTTGGAGAACAGAGAATGTGACCTATAACTTAGACCTAAACTTGGGTAAATCATAGAACCTTCCAACAATGGCTAGGATTCACAATGGTTGGTTGTGGCATGAGGATTGATATTTAGTTATTTATTTATTTATTTATTGATATCTACATTCTATGAATTTTTTTCACAGGCTTTGTAATAGGAAGGAAAATTTGGTCTAAGTTCTTTGAAGGAAAAAAATCTTTGGTAGCCTAGATGTGGGCTCAAGCAAGAGAAGTACTTAAAGTTTAAGAAACAAGAAGCTATACTTTTCATGACCAAAGTTGTTGTTTCCACTTGAGGCTTTATTAATGGTTCAAAGACAACATTGAAGTTGTAAAGCATGCAGAATCTGAAAGAAAAGGGTGGGTTTTTCCTGGAATGGAGTTTGATATCCATAATGGGTGGCTGGTTGGTCCCAAGTTGGGGACATGATTCTTCTTTTCTTTAATGTAGAATCTAGATGCATGGAGTAAAGGGCTTCTCTCTCTCTCTCTCTTTCTCTCTTTGGGAAAGAAATTTGAAAAAATGTTATCATTGGAAGCAAAGGTGATTATGGGAAGGGGGTTCATGGCCCAGTGTGAAAAGGTGAGTGAAAGAGAGAGAGAGAGAGAGAGAGAGAGAGAACACTCGTGTCAAAAGGGATTCCAAATGGTGGCTTGTTATTGTGGCTTGTTTCCTCAACAACACATTAAGGGCCTGCCTTAGGTGGAGCCTGATTCCCCCTCGCATGGGCCTGATCCCACTCTCATGGGGCCTGATTCCAATTTCACCTCGTCTGGGCCTGATTCCACTCACATTGGACCCGATTCCACCTTGTATGGGCCTGATTCCACTCACATTGGACCCGATTCCACCTTGTATGGGCCTGATTCCACTCGCATTGAGGCCCAATTCCACCTCACATGCGCCTTATTACTCTCGCCTCGGGTCCTGATTCCACTCGCATGGGCCCAATTCCACCTTGTGTGGGCCTGATTCTAGTAAAGCTCTCTGGGGAGGGCATTTTACTGATCATAAAGCCGAGCTTCAGTTTTCTTTTGCTTTCCTTTTCTTCCGTGCTACCTGGCAGGTGTCATGGGAAAAACCGTAAAATGGGGGTGTTTCCCAAAAATGGAATGCCTACTACTACTTTGAAAAAAAAAACAGGAAAAAAGAAGGCTCAGTAACATGCCCTCTGATTACACCAAAACAAATTAAGAATCTGAGCGGGATGGGGTGCAGCAAATGTTCCAATTTTCATAAGCATGCAGAGAGAGCATCAAGTGCCGTGTCTTATTGGCAATGCCGTTAAGGGACAGAGACACTAGGGACTAATGGGTACCTAGTTTTGATTTGGTCGCACATTTTGATGAATGAATGAATGCTCACCGGGTGGGTTTTCTTGGGATGAAACCCTAAGTTCATCTTTCTTTCAGGTGAGAGCAATGTTGATATGAAACATTATTTCCTATTGTGATTATTATTAATTGTTGCTGGTTGGAACTGGGAACTTGGCATAAGGGGCAGCAAAACCATTATTATTATTATTATTATTACATAATGAACCACTTACTTGTTGGGGGGGTTGCACTTCAGACTGGACAGATGTGGTAGGCATTTGGGCATGCAGGCTGGAGATCCATGTTTTTGGGTAATGTGGTTTTCATACTGACTATTGTTCACTATTCTTCATTCTTGGTTGTTTGGGAATGGATAAAAAAATCAACAGATTTGCACCAGGAGTGTCTGGTCAATCGATCGATCGATTTGTGGTGTGGTCTTGGCCTTTTTGTACATGGCAGGGGCGACTGACTACCTATCAATCAATGGTGGATATCAGTATAGGTAAGTAGTGCTTCACGTTGCATTATTGAATTGAACTTCCAACGACTCGCATCATGGTGGTCATGACTTCAACACACTTGACTAATTGGTTTCCATAGGTTTTTTTATTCACAAAGTTTACAAGCCCACAATAGCTAGCATGGGAGGCATGAGTCAACAAGCCACTTTTTTCCTTTTTTTTGTTTGCAAAATTTCAAAAAAACCTAGATTAAAAAACGTATGGAATACATCTTTAATTGCAAGCCTAAGGCTCAAGTGAAATTTGTACTAAGTTCTCACAATTGATACCTTTGTACACTAGGTTCTCACATTCAATCACTCAAAATGCCCAAGATTGGTTTTTCACCCAAACTTCAAGACTTTGTTTATGTGTTTCACTTTCAACCCCCATTATGCTAAGGTTGGTCGGGTGTGTAATTAGTGCCGGAAAAATGGAGTGGCATGGGCATGCAATCCACCAACCAAGAAGCCCAGTATTGCACCATAAGATGAAATGCACATAAAATGAAATATTTAACATAAATTTGAAATATAAAGTAGAAAAAATATGTATGAAACTTTGAAGACTAACTCTAGATATTAATTATGGCCAAATTTCAAAGGTTGCTTTCTTTTTTTCTTAAGCAAAAGTCTTAGTTCTCAAGGCTGTTTTCAACATACCAAAATTTCCACATAAATTGACAATGATTTCCATGTTATGATAATGGCCAAGTAAAAACAATTGAAAAAAATGTCCTGGCTTTTCAGATCTTCATCATATTTCCCACAAAAGTAAATGTAAAAGTTTCCAAAAATGGTAATAAGTATACATAGAAAAAACACACTAGTGTGACCAGTGCTTTTTTGGGGGCGAAATTTCACACTGTGGTGGCCAAAAAAATACCCCAGTGTGAATTGTACAAAGGTTTTATTGGGGGGGGGAAAAAATGCCAAAGTTGCCATATCTTGAGGAAAAAAAGGTCACATGTCGCCATATTCAGACTAGGTATGAGTTCATATTGGTAGCCACAGGCCAGAAGTAGGCAGGATTTTTTTTTAATTATTCATTTTATAAAAATAAAACTTAACAAAATCAAAACTAAATATTTTAGGGCTTTCCAACAATTCCAATTGCTTACCAAAATATCTCTAAAATATTTAGTTTTGATTTTGTTGAATTTTCTTTGATAAATAATGTTTCAATACTCAATAACTCTAACACTCTAGGTCTAAAGTCCAAACACTACCTTGGTGCACCCCTACTCAATGGTGCATCCCTACTTGTTGAGGGCTTTCCAATGGTATCAAGAGCGCGACAAAAGGCAACATGATTTTGGGAAACCTCAGTGTGAGAAACAAAAGAAACAAATAACCTTCCTTTATAGATACACTATCTATTGAAGCCTCTGTCGGTGACCCATGAGTGAACCAGTTACTAAATTAATTTTCCCTTTCAAGATCATTTTTTGTACTTTAATTACGTTTTCAATGATAAAACTAAGTTTAAATTTCAATATCTCTTGCACCTTAGATCTAAATTTTTTGCAAGTCACCTTCTTCAAATTCTACTCATTAAGGACTTTCCAACGATACCAAGAGTGTCACCAAACACCCTTATAATGTTTTAGTTTTGATTTAAAAGAATTTTTAGTGAAAATATATGTAGCAGCAATGGAGGCTCTCAGGAAAAAGGAAAGACAGGATGAAACTCAGTTTACCACCAAAATTGCTGCTTTTCTGAGTTTCATCCCCGGTTGAATGCTAAAGTACTTTTTTGCAGGTTTTTTTGAATCTCACCCCGTGTATGACCAAACTCAGGGTTCTGGTGCTGGGTTTTTCTTACTTTATGGATAACTGTATTATCCAATGACTTCTTCACCATAGGTCAAAACATTATGAAACCAACTCGATGCACCCCAACTCATGGAGCACTCTTCACCCGTACGTATCAAGAGCGCGACAAGAGACACCATAATTTGGTAAATCTTAATGTGACAAACAAAACAAACAAACAAACAACCTAACCCTAAGGTCAGTTTCATCATTAAATAATAGTCAAAATAGTGAAATGAAATTTTATGAAAATATGAAGCTGACATGTTGAAAATGATCATAATTATATCGTAGGTTATTTTCTGAATAATTTCACTACTCATATCACAATATTATATATAGTAGATGATGGAAAAATATATAAATTCAATTTTTAAAAAAAAACTCATTTTCTGAAAAAAAATAATTATTCGTTTTTGTCAATGTGGAAACTGACCCTTGGCTAGGGTACCTTCCTTCATAGATGGATGTATGTTGCTCCCAACATTACTTGGTACATACTAGGCAAACTTTTCCCAAAAAAAAGAAAAGAAAAAGAAAAAGAAACACCACCATGCTACCTATTTTGGTGCAAATAGGGTCAACATGTAGGTATGAAGTAAGAGAGAGGTAGACATTTCAGGGTAGGTAAGTGCAGGAAGGTAGGTAGTAAATTGGGTAAAGGGCAGACCACAAAGGACAAGAAACGGGCAGCACTGTCACGTCCCCGGCACCTCCCTTGAGACCGCACGGTCTACCGCGCCCGCGCGCGCTCTCGCCGCTTCTCCTCTCTCGCTCTCGCGCTCTCTCTCTCTTCTCTCTCTTTCTTGTTGCAGCAAGCAAGAAGACAGCACCTGGCAGTGTCTTGGTCGTCGTCGTCGTCGTCGTCTTCTTCTTCCTCGTCTCTTGCCGCTTGATTTTCCAGAGTATGAAATTATAAAAGTGCAAGGATTGGAAGAGGCATGCGGGGAAGAAGAAGAAGAAGATGATGCAGTGCTTCTTTGTTTTTTCCTTTCTTTCTTTCTTTCTTTTTGGGTAGCAGGCAGGCCGCTGCAGCAGCTAGCTGGGTGCGGCTGAGCGATGCTTGCCGGGGTTTGATCAGGGTTTGTGAACGAGGGGATTGATCAGAGGGGACTGTGTGTGTTGTTGATGGATGTTGTTTGTAAGCTTAATTCGGGGTTCTTCCACCTCCTCCTCCTTCTCGTCTACTATAAAAAGTTGCAGGGCGCTGTTTCGAGGTCAGTAGCTTCTAGTTCAGGACTTTGTGCTGATCTAGCCTTAGCCTTGTGTCTGTGCGTGTGTGCGTGCGTGCATGTGTATGTGGGTGGCTAGTGTGGGGAGTTTTACCCTGTTCGGAGTTTGTAAGCTTTTTGTGTGCTGGGTGACGCATGCATGCACGCGACTCCCGTAGTGGGTGAGCTTGCAATCAAAGGGACAAGAGCTGGACACCATGATGAGTTAGAGAGCTTTTTCTGGCAAGCTTGTTCATGAGCTTTTCTGGTGATGAAGAGAGAAAACGTTTTCACAGGAAAGCGGCGTTCCTTGCAAACAGATTGAAGACACAGAGAGAGAGAGAGAGAGAGAGAGAGAGAGAGAGAGAGAGAGACACACACACACACACACACACAGTGAGACACAGAGAGAGAAAGAGAGGGGCGGGCGAGTTGCGATTTAACAAGATGGATTGAGTTCAGCTGGTCGAGGACAAATGAAAATTTTGAAAGGAGGAAGAAGTTGGGAGAGTTGATTGAGCTCGGATAGAAAGCATAAGAGTAGCTAGTGTGAAGAATTTGAGAGAGACACAGTCGAGGCGGCGTGAGGCTGGCTTGCGGTTCAAAGTCTCTGATCTTCAACAGAGCTGTGATCTAAAGGAATGGAAGAATTGTGGGAGCTTTGAAGAAGACTTGCTGGTGCTGGTGCTGATGCTGCTGCTGCTGCATGGTCCTAGCAAAAGACACATGGTTTCAGAACAAATTTAGTCAGCAGCAGTAGCAGCTTACAAGCTTACAAGCTGCAATCGAGATCCACACACAAAATTCAATTTCATCATGTGAGTCCAACTGTGGACTAGTTAGATCCAGGTGAAGAAGAAGTTCAAGCATGAGGTTCACCATTTGTGTGGGAATTCATATCCATTGAAGAAGAATGCGTGACCAGAAGGAGGGGTCATTCAGGAAGCCTGATCGAGCTCTTGGAAACAAAAGCTGTAACTCTACAAGTCTTGCTTTGAAATTCCCAAATTGCAAGACATGAAGACCAGGAGGTGGTCACACTGCTAGCTCATGCAACATCACATTCTTTTCAAATGCAACAATCCAAAAGATGTTCTCATGCTCAATCTGAGGATTTTTGAAGATTCAATGTTCTTGTGCTCCTTGATCTGAGGAAGATTCAAGTCCTTGGGTGGTTCTACAAATTGGGGGAGCAGCAGCAGGAGATTCAAGGAGCAGCTGATGAAATGAATCTGGAAGAACAACCTCTAAAGTCTTTGTCAGAGGATTTGTTGAGCTTGTTGGTGAATGGGCAAGCATTCAGTGATGTAACATTTACAGTAGAAGGGCGGCATGTGTATGCACACAAATGTGTGTTAGCAGCTCGCAGTCCTTTTTTCAGAATGATCTTCTGTGGCAATGCACAACAGATGCAGATGTGGGATGATGATGATCAGCATCATCATCATGCAGGGACAGTCCCTCAAACCACAACCACAACTGCAGCAGCAGCTACTCATGTAGCCCAGCAGGCCGTCATTCCTGTGGGCATTGTGGGACACGATGTGTTCATGCTCTTGCTGCAGTTTCTGTACAGTGGCACTCTTTCTTTCTCACCACAAAATCATGTCTCCTCCCTCAGGTCTTGCAAGGAGAAGGGCTGCTGGCACACTCACTGTAGCTCTGCAGTTGAATTCGCTCTCGAAACCCTGAATGCTGCTCACTTCTTTGGGATGGACCAACTCTCTACTCTCACACAGGTCAGAACTTCTCTGTGCAACTTCTTGCAGCTCATTGTTGAGCTAGACTTTGAAGAAGAAGACCCAAATCTGTCTGTCTGTCTGTCTGTCTGCATCTTTTGTGCTGGTGGCAGGCATTGACCAATTTCTTGAACTAAGTAGATTCTGCAGCCTCCTCTTGATCAACTCTTGAAGTTGTTGGCTGTTTGCAGAAGCACTTGGCAGCCATGGCAGAGAAAGCATCAATCAAAGACGTAATGCGCATTCTGGTTGCAGCTCGCAAGCAAATAGATGGACCACACTTGTGGGCACTGTGCTCAAAGCTAGTGGCAAAGTCAGGGCTGCCATCGGATGTGTTGCAAAAGCATCTGCCTGCAGACGTGGTTGTGGAAATAGAGTTGATCCGACAGAAGACAGGATATCATGGATCATATGATGGTGGCAGTGGCTCTTCCATATCCAACAATGCACTCTCAGAGCAAAGGACTAAGCGCATGCAAAAAGCTCTTGACTCATCAGACATTGAGCTTGTCAACATGATGGTCATGGGCGAAGGACTCAACCTTGATAAGGCCCTAGCCCTTCACTATGCAGTCAGCAACTGCAGCAGGTGAGGAGCAGCAGCTGGAGGATCAGTTGCAAGCTTCACTCCTTTCCTTTGGTTTGCAACAACCATTTCCAATGACAATTTATTTATTTATTTATTTATTTTTCCTTCAATTTCCCTGAGCTTGATTGGACCCTCACTCAACAATGTGCTGGTGCAAAATGTGTGTGTGTGTGTGCACAGGAAGGTGGTGAAGACCTTGCTGGACCTGGGAGCTGCAAATGTGAACTTACAAGGACTAGATGGGCGCACACCGTTACACATGGTGGCAGAGGCAGGTGATCCAGAAATGATAGCCATGCTATTGGACCATCAAGCAGATCCACACATTCGGACAGCAAATGGCAGGACTGCAATCGACATTGTTCAAGCTGTGGCAGCAGATGCACTTGCAAGTTCAGGGACCATGACAATGTCTTATAGTAATCATCCTAGCATCAAAGGGTCCGATCGACATAACCGGCTGAGGCTTTGTCTTGAGCTCTTAGAGAGGGCAGCAGCAATGACAGTTGTTCATGCAGGTGCAACTTCCAAACTTGACAGTGGGAGCTGTTCAGTATCAACATTCACTGAGCATGGGAGCATAAGTCCCTTTCGGCAGCGGCCAGACGAGTCTAATGACAACAACTTTGCATCCATACCCAGGAGGGCAGGTGCAGGAGTCATTCAACCCTTGGCTCAGGGAGCTCAACTAAGCAACAATGACTTCTATTCATCACCAAGTTCTCAAGGAAAAGGTGAGCTGTTGGAAACATGGTGCTAGCTATATGTCCTCCCGGAGTGATCAATGTCTTTAGTTATGGGTTCAGACTTCTGTCTGCAAGTGGGCCAAAGGTGGTGTGTGTTTATGCTGTGAAAATGCCTAAACCTGGACAATGCTTTTTTGTGCTGTGTTTTTCTACATGTAGCCTTTCAGTCTGACTACAGGCCATGATTAGACGCATAAATTGAAGGACTCGATTTTTCTTCAAGGTGCCAACCTTGTGGTCTTCCAGGATTTGGGAAGTTCAAGGTACCCATTAAAACACAAATTTGTTTTTGCCATTGCTTACCAAACCCAAAGTTTCTTGTTCAGATTGTGCAAAATCCAAATTTTGTTTACTTCAGCTGGTGTGAACATTGGGTTAGATCCATTTTTCTTTGAGACACCAACATTGTGGTCTTCCAGAATTTGGGAAGAAAGGTACCCATTAGAAGACAAATTTGTTTTCCCTTTGCTACCAAACCAAAGTTTCATGTTCAAATTGTGTAAATCCAAATTTTGTTTAGTTCAACTGGTATGAACATTGGTTCAGATCAATTTTTCTTTGAGGTGCCAACCTTGTGGTCTTCTGGGATTTGGGAAGTTGAAGGTACCCATTAGAACAAAAAAGATAATTTCCTACCAAACCTTTCTTGTTCTTGTGTAAAAAATACAAATTTTGTGGTGTGAACATCGGGTTAGATCTAGTTGAAGCACATCTGGAACATTTACTAAACCCAAAAACTGAAGTTAGTCAGCACTTAGTTCAAAAGCACATGGAGCACTACAAGTGTGTGGGACAAAACTGATTCATCTATCTATGTATATTCTCTTTGAGAACCCTGTTTTGTGAGGAATGGGAGGTAACAGGGGAGATTAGTAAGGTGTCTTTTTGGGTGCTCTTAATTGTGATAGAAAACATGGATCTCATCTGATGTTCTTTGCATTGTTGATGTATGTTGGACTAGGTAACCAGCATGCTCGAGCTGGTCACTGGAAATAACCATCCCACATGAGAGTCCAGATGCCCTCTTTTTGTCTGTGCAGAGAGTGCTTATGAATCTTCATCCAAGCAGCAAAGGGTTATCCATCATAAATCATGAGGCAAAGGTTCTCATGAACCTAAACATAAGTAGACCACAAGGTGTATAAGGGGGAGGGTTCTTGCACCTACTCCTTAAGGGTGAAAAGGATCTTAGACAGGTTTAAGTAGGCATAAGATCCCTTGCACTCTTAGAAGAGTAGGACACAATATCCCTCCTCTTTCTAGGTGGAATATTCATGGATATAAGGTGCCCTCCAAATACACTTAGGCAATTTCTCTGAATGTTTTACAAACCATTGAAGACCCACTTCATGGTTCTGTTTTTCATTCAAATAGGCAAACATGTTTTGAAACTTCAATCTCACCAAGGCTGTGTGTATTCTAATCAAACCAGTGGGGGATTTTGCAAGTCTTTTTTATTTTATGCAAATCTGATTTGAAAATGCCATGAGTTGCTTGAAATCTTGGCCGAAAGCAAGAAGACAGACAGATTGGTTAATTGATACCACATGGATTTAACAGCTAACTTCACCGTATTGTGTCCAGGGGATGGCAGACAGCTGGAGAGAGGGAATGCAAGTGACTCAATTTCAGGATTTGTACAACAGAGCTCCTTAGCATGGGCAATGGAAGAAGAACATTGTTGGCAAGCTGAGTCCAGCAGCCCAAATTACAGCTTCACAGTTGAGCAGCAAAATTCAAGATTGGAGGAGGGACAGCAGTCAACCAAAACAACACCACACCTCTACTCTGATCTAAAGGATTTACCATTGTTACGTGATGTTGTGCTTAAGGATATCACAAACGAAACTTTAGAAAATCTGAAAAATGGCACTACTTTAAATAATTTGTCAGATGAGGAGGTCAATTCAGGTTGGCAGCTCTTTTTCCAAGAACAACAATAGTCCAAAATTTACATCACAAATTTGAGCTTCTTCACCATTTGGGTTGGGGTTGTTATTTTGCCTTGAGAGTGTAGACATAGTAGAAGAGAGAAGCCCTTTCTTTGTAGGGACACATTTGAAAGAGGCTTGCATCTATTGGGTTGACCCAAGCTCCTTTTTAGAGCTGAGAATTTGGGGATTTGCACAATGGAGTTTAACTTCTGTTCTTCTGATAGTGTTTGTCAAGTAAGAGACTGTGGAGAAAAAAAAGAAGGCCAGTCAAGAATACAGTGTGCAGCTTGATATGTGGGATTGAAATTGCAAACCTGCAGTTTCAGGTAAGGAGCCTTAATGCATGAACCTTTTTCACATCATCATAGTAAAGGTAAACAAAACCCATTGCTGAAAGTGCAAGTTTGCACTCCATACCCTCATGCTTCACTTCATCACTTAATAAATTATCATACTTGATTTCATTTGTGGAATTGTCTAATGCTTCGATTTGCCTTCTTAATCATTGTGCAAAGAAAACGAGCAAATCTATGGCATTCAATCAATAGCAGCTTATTTCCTCATGTCCTTGCATTGGGTCTTTTCTAATCACTTCACATGTTGCTTCCCAGCTGACTTAGGTCAAATGTTGTGTTATTTGTGTTTGTAGGCAATTATTAAAATGGTGGTTTAGGGTTTCAATTCGGTACCATACACTTTTTACTCAGTATGCAGACCAGTGGTTAGATATCTCCATTCATGCCCTTTTTTGTGTTCAATGATGATCTCCATTCTCTGTAAGTTTCTGGCCCAAAAGTTGGAGAATTTTGTTTCTTGTATTAATATATGAAACTCAGGGAAAGCAGGTTTTTTAATGGTACAATGGCAATGTAACTTCCTAAGTGTACATATGCTTATTTCTTTGCATGGAAAATGCTGGATATACGGAACTGGCCTATTTGCCCTAGAAGTTTATGCATGATTTGTCAAGAACTTGTGACTCTGTGGTTCATATGGAATTACGATTTTTTGTTGAAACCTGAAGAGCCAGCCCAGTAACTTACATGCAAATTCACATACAATTTTGTAACCTTAAACCCTATACACAGGAGATGAAGTGTGCTAAAATGGCATGATTAGGAATTTGAATCATATGTGACTTCTGCTTGTGTTCAAACTGCTCTTTCGGTTTTTTTTTGGCTTTGTTTTGTGTTTAAACCCTGCAAAACTTTATTTATAAACACATTGCAAATTTGGAAAATGTACAAGGGAAAAATAAAAATGAACAGGAAGAAGTTATAGGACATGAAGTTAGTACAAACTAGATGCCAAAATCACTTTGTCTCAATAACCAACCACATGTAATAGGTTGGCCATGGTGATAGGGGTGTGTCTTGAAGGGGTGGAAGTCGGGAAGTAGATAGGCGTACCATCACCACCTGACTTAATATGGAGGATGATTACATCCTTTGCAATGTGATTGAATTTTTTTAATGAAGAAAAGTAACAAAGACAAAAAGAGGAAGGTCTTACGGCCTTTTGAAGTTCAAAATGGCATTGACACAATCATGTAATAACACATTAGCATGTTTGTGTAAACATCCAAACACCTAAATTATTAAAAGGAAGAATTGATCAATGAGGTGTTGGTCATGATAGTTCTTTTCTTTGTTTTGAGCTACATCAAGAATAGCAAATCCTTGCGTTGCACAAGATCAGGGAAGTAAATATGCTCATGTTGGGTTAACAATGACAACGTTAACTAGTGCAAATTCCATCTTTGGTGAGCATAATGTTGACTTGTTAATGAAAGGAGTTGAAGATGGTTGAAAAAAATGCATGTAGTTGTTATCATCCCACATGGAGCCAACATTTCACACAATGGCAGTAAAAGTGTCATGAATTACATCATGGGTTCCTATGCATTCGTTACTATGGGCAAAACGTAAAAGGTGAATAGCCATAGGATCGATGGGATGTGTGCACATGCATCAAGAAATACTTGTAACTGAAAGATATGGTAGTCCAAACAACATACGAAACATTATGAAAAAAACTAGGGAAAATAATCAAAAGGTTGGGAAGATTGGTCAAGCTATAAGCCAAACACCCACCCAAGAACTAGAACATGATAAAATTTAAACACAATGGGCTTCAAATATCCTATTATAAAACATGTTAATAAGGGTATGATGGTGTGAGTGTTTCAAGATGGAAGCTTGCAATCAAACCATTTGTTGCCTAATGAGTTATTCAAAAAAAGGAAAACATGCATGTGTTGTGGGCAATAAAAGATCATAAACCATTTTGAGGTGTTGCTAAAAAAGGAAGGTGTTATTATCGATTCATGTTAAAGCTTCAAAAAGGAAAAGACATTGATCGACCATAAACCTAATAACTATGATGGGAACTCCTTAAATAGGTTTTTAGGGCAATGATGGTTGTCAATATGAACTTGATGTCACCAAAAGCTATTGGGAGACAAGTTTGTTTACAAGCTAGAGGTCCTTATGGGCTATCAAAGGATTCTACACCCAAAAGGCACCCAAACACTAAAAGAAAGGATGAGTCAAAAGAAATAAATGTCTCTATCAAAGTGGAAGGAGGTGTGCATTGTAATAAATACATCGGTTGTTACACAAAACAATGAATTAAAATTTCAAAGGTTACTTAAACATCACCCAATCTAGAGAAAAGGTCAACATGTCGAACATCCTCCAACAAGGCATCTTTGATGAAGGATAATGTGAATGATGAAATATTCAATGGAACCCCCAAGACTCTAATTCATCTGATGGGGTGTTAAATTAGGATGGGGTGTCGAAATCAAACAATGGATTAAAAAGGGACCATGCTACACATTTTAAAAATTAAATAGAAAAAACTATTGCATGAAGTTCGATCTGAAAATGCTTGTAGCAGATGATATAGTTAAAGGTGGGCTTATGATGTGGGTGTCATCTGCAATGGACGGAAATAGACAAGAGGGGAAACGACTAATTATAAAACATAAAGTTCTAAAGTGGGCTAAAGCAAATAATGTCATTCCCAAAGGATCACCTTGACAAGTTCCCATGGCAAATATGATGATTATGACATTGTCTTCACAATTATGGTGATTATAAAATAGGAGAGACTCAAATGCATAAAATGCACGAACAAAAGGGATGAGTTGTATGATGTCCCGACCTAAGTTTACAAAGGCCTTGAAATATAACTCTTTTTAACATCAAATTGAAAACATTTGCCATGTTTAGCTAGAGAACAACCCAATTGGGGTGAAGGTCCAAGGTGCACCTGATGCCATGGATTATTGTTTCACATCCGCCTTTGGTTGCAACATCAAATTTGTGCAAACATAAATGTGTTACAAAAGCATCACAAAATTAAAAACATAAAAGATGGTTTATGAGTTGATGTAACATTTTCTCGACAGTAATGAAACAAATTCCATTTAAGAGCTTAGTCATGGCTAAAAAGTAGGCTGCTCCAAAGATATGTACAATTCAATGTGGAATGTGACCTTGCATGATATGATAACAAAATTAAAACAACTATGGGAATCCACTTGTAGAATCTTTTATGTGAAAACAATTTTGAAGGTGTTCAAAAACCATACCATAATGACCATTTGTAGATAAATGTGGCATGTGTTAGAATATTAATTCAAAAGACTTAAATGACAACTCAAAGTCTTGGTTTGATTCATAGTATTCTAGGAAAAGTGGAAAGAAACGATTTAATTCAATATGTAAAATAGAAAGGCCGAAGTGGTGTCAGAAAATGTGGGTGCAAAAGAAAATGGTGCCAAAACATGAGTTGTTTAAAAGTGTTTCCCTGCACATCCAAGCACTAAACTACAATAAAGACCTTTATGAATTAGAAGATCATGTTGGGGAAGAAGCATTAAGCTCAAACTTGCCACTAAAACTTGGGCCTATAAAAAGAATTATTCATGCATTTTTTTTTTATCACTTATTAAAAAACATTTAAGTCGAATTCAAGTTTCCTTATGCCTTATTGCCTTGCCACAAAGGGCAAAACAAGAAACCATTGGGGTAACAAAAAGAGCAAATGTCAAGTTATCACATCATAGGGGTCTTATGTTAACTTGTTTAATGGAAAATGAAACACTTGTACATCACATCGAAGAGCAGTAGGGATGTGATTGTACAATTGAAGACAAAAAAAGCCTAAATGGAAGGACCCAAAAACATCCAATGTTAAAACCCAAGCCTAGGTTAATGCAAACAAGGTGGGAGAAAGGGAGGGTATTGAACCAAGATGATCAAAAGGGTTTAGATTAGATGAATTGAATGTCTAACAAAAACATTAGTGATTGGTTAACCTTTGAATGGTAAATTGATGCCCAAAGGTGAAGCAAAAGGCTTTAGGTGAAGGTTGCCAACGTGTTGGGGAGATGGGGGTAGGTTGGGGGGTCTAATCATGGGCAATTATATGGGCTAATATAGTGGAAAGCAAAAATTGTCCTACTTGTGCATTATCAAGGGGGTTTGGCAAAATGTAAGGTTGGGACCCCAAATTCACATTAAGGGTTAAAGGCTAGTAGGGGTAACTAGTAGGTGGTCCATGGTTTGTTATAATAGTAGGGGGAACAAGTGGGTGGTTTGTGGTTTACATAAGAAATGGGGTTTATAATAGGTCTATGGTGGTGTGTGAAAAAAAAAATGGGTGATGGGAACTACAAAGTTCGATGAAACATGATGAACTAAAAGACATGGGATGTTTGGTTCCCATGAGGAAGGAGGTTTATTAACAACATAAGCCCCAATGTCTAAAAACTGCCTACTGCCATAGGGCAATCCTAAATGTACAAAACCAATCACACAAAACTAAACAAATGAAAAGTAAAAGGTAGAAAATGGCTTAGGGTTCTTTGGTTAAAGCATTATGTTGACACCAAACCTTAAATTCACCATGGTTTTGGATGCCATCATCACTACTTTACTAGGTTCAACACAACTTATACACCCTAATACCAAAATATCACAATCCTCTCTCTTTGTCCCCATTTTATAGGACCCAAAATAGGTAACACCACACAAAAGTTTCTTTAAAAATCACTTGAATGGACTGGTTACCCTCACAAAAAAATGTTTGAAAAAAAACCCAATCCATTTCAATGGCTATATACATATGGGTATTTACCATTACTAAAAGGTCTTTTCATCTCACCCTGTCATGTTAATATGCATGGCCTCATACATGACAGCTGGTTATGAGCATGCCAATCATGCCTTTAGGGTTAATGTACGATCTTAGGGTTAATGTACATTCTTAGGTTACTGTACACTATTAGGTGTTTTAGGGTTATAGCTTTGTTGACGACTATATAAAAAGCCAAGTTCTTCCCTTCTCTTGTTAGCTTTTTTTAAATTATTTTATCAGGGAGAGTTTCCTCTATAATAAAACTAGATTTCTAGATGCTCACGACGACTATTACAGGGCCATTGTTTGCATACACTATGTTTTCTTTCCTTCTTTTTAATTTAATTCTAGAAAAATTGTTCTTTATCACTTAATGTTGAAAGCGATAGATTTTTCTTAGCTTTGAGTTTCTTGGGTTTCTTTTGCTTGTTGGTTTCTTGTGTTTTTGAATTGTTACTACTTCTTTTTCTTTTTCTACTCTTGTACTACATTTATAACAGGAACAACAACAACCATAATTAGCAGTAGCATAAGCGAGGGAGAAGGGACATTGGAAACAAGCTACAAGCTGTGAAGTTCTGAGTTCCGGAACTTTGGAGGGAGGAAGGAGCGAGCAACTCCAAAGCTTGTTTTATTGCCAGCTTTAGGTCTTGGGAGCACGCACACACACACACACACACAAGGTTTGATTACAATACAAGATTTGCACCAGGTGATGTAACCCCACATACATTTGCTTTCCTTGTACATGGGTTTTGATGTTAGCATCTGGGCTATGCACTCCTGTGTTTTTGAACTTGCAGTCATGTAATGAGTAACCTTTGTAGCAACTCTGGAAGAAGAAGAAGAAGAAGAAGAGAAAAAAAAAACACGAAATAGAAGAAAAAAATTTCTTTCTTTTCTTCTACACGCCATCGTTGCAAAGCTCATGGATGCAAATCGCTCTATAGTGCCATTGCAAGTG
>Ga0209611_10004627_pt1 | contig 23443 bp, 26 predicted proteins | sample S1TSphgellanicum_3_FD_187693 | JGI IMG/M metagenome (GOLD analysis project Ga0209611, IMG submission 187693) | Host-associated microbial communities from peat moss isolated from Minnesota, USA - S1T2_Fc - Sphagnum magellanicum MG (SPAdes) (version 2) | ecosystem: Host-associated > Plants > Peat... | reverse complement strand
TTTGTGATAAGGGGGCTAGGGTTCTTCTCACGGGGTGTAGAACATGGTCACTCTATTTAGACTTACAAACATTTGGATGCCCAAACTATTCCATTGTTTTCGGGTAAGTGTGAAACATGCATTTTATTTTGTTTTGTGTTAGAGTTTAGAAAGTTGAACAATTTCCCCAAGTAGTGGTTGGTTGGGTGTGTGTCCTTTACTCAAATACCTCTCCCCATCCAAAAATATAATCGTCAAAAGAATCCTCTAAAAGAAACCAAGATCCTTCAAGATATTATTATAACTCTATGATAACTAATCTCAAGTTTCAACACAAGCCAAAAATACCATCTTTCAAAAATCCTCGTATAAAAATAGACCTACTACTATTGTTATTATTAACTAGGGGCCAAAATCCCTTCAGCTACTACATATATGCTATAATGAATCTAAACACAATATCCTTGCCTTTGTAGGCAAGTCCAAAAAGAATAGTTAATAGTGGAATCTTTCTTTCAGTTTTGTCGACTTGCTCATTAAGCTTGTTTGCCTCCATCCCTGGAACTAAAATTAAGCTACCTTGGTTGTGAACTAGCACCAACATTGGAACCATGGTTTGAACTTTCAACTCCAAAAGGTTGTTTTGTCTTTGCTTCTACACATCCTAATACAACCATCTTGAGACCAAATCAAGGTAGATTGTTTGTTTGTTTTGTTTGTCATGTTGAGATCTCCCAAACCATGATCCTCCCCGCCTTTGTGCACCCCACCATGCACTTGGTACCGTTAGAAAGCTCCTGATAAGGAGAGACTCGTGCACCAAGGTGGTTTCATAATGTTTAGATCTGCAGTGCAAGGGTTATCACATATTGAAAAATATTGTCATTAAAAATTCAATTTTAAAAAAGAAAACTCAAAAATTGAGGATAACTTGGGCATGCTCTTCATATTGTTGAAAAGCCTTCAATGTGTATAGGATTTATTGGAGGTTATTTCATACCTTTTTAGACCTATTGTGAGGGAGATATTGAATTTTGAGTAATTTTTTCAATGAAAATTCAACTGAATTTTTAAAAACTGATTTTGAAAGGAGAAATGAGTGAGTAACGAGTTCAGACAAACAGCACAAGCTTACACTAGAATTCCCTGAATGGGGATTGGTGTCCATGCACATGGTTAAAGGTCTCTTCAATTGACAAAAGTAACCCTCTGTTTCAACCCCTATCTCCTCTGCTTTCGCCCCCAATCCCCTATTTTAGGGGTATCCACAAAGTAAATGAAATTTTATTAAATCTGGGTATGAAATGCTGAAACTCAGCTTTTAATGCACAAGGTTCGGGAGTAATTATAGTAGTTGTACAGATAGGAGCAGTGAAAATATATGTAGCAGCAGTGGTGGCGCACTCACGAAAAACAAAAGACAGGATGAAACTCAGTTTTTCCATAATTGGTGGAAAAACTAGTTTGGGTCCCAGTTATTTCCTTTTGTAAAATTGTGTGGGACTATTATGCCGAAACTGGCAGTTCTCGCCCCCTAATCGCCTGACTTTAAGGATAACTCTATTATTAAAGTTATTCGCAGAGTCCTCCCTAGTCCCATACATACCCAATCTCATCCTTTCCCTTGACCCAGTTTCATCCCTATTATTGGTTATTCGTAGTAAAGTCCAAAGAGTCAGGGGATGAAATCATAAAAAAACTGGGGACCAATCATGAAAATAAATAAGAGGTGGAACTCACATTTTTTGATCCGGTTCAGTTCTATTCTTTGAAAAAAATGTGAAACCCTGGTTCCAATTTCAAACCCAGTTCTAGTTCAGTTTACAATAACCCAAACCCAGTTCTTCTTCGAGGTGGGGTTGAAATAACCAGAACCGGCGGTTCTTTACATTCCGGGACTTTTTCCCCTTCCAGAAAGCCAGAACTGATGGTTCTCTGATTCTGAAACATTTTTTAAGAGCGGAACTTGTGATTATGGATGGAATCGAGTGCAGAACTTGCGATTATAAACGGAATGAAATACGAGCAAGTTCTTTTCGTTCCGATCTCGTCCCCCTTCCAGAAACCCAGAACCGCCGGTTCTCTGATTCCGCAAACATGCTTTTGAGGAACGGAACTGGTGGATGTTAATGAAATCAAATACCCGTCCAACACGGATCTCCGACCTAGCCACCCCACCCCCACCTAAGTTATATAGTTTGCAGGTTATGGAGAGCAGGACGACGGTTACGGATGCGACAGGACGACAGTTATGCATGGAACAGGACGACAGTTATGGCTGGAATATGTGAGAGTGTGTGTGGCAATTTTCCTCCTGCAATACAAACCCCACAACATTCATGCACATCAGGACCAGCAAATTTTGTTTGCATTGCAAATTTCTCTCATAACATTCAAGCTACAAGGACATCCCCCAAAGAATAAAAAAAGAAGCATATATGTATGTACATGGGGAAGAAGGAATCAAATCTTTGAAAGGCACACCTTTCTTTGGAAGAAGGTTTGGGGAAGAATAATTTCATGAAATTGAATCTCTGCTTTGGGTACTAAGTACTAACCCACAATCTGCCTCTTTGGGTTGATAGAAAAGTAGTTATACAGGAGACAGGATTGGTTATTAAAGTGCAGGCAGGCAAGAAGAAGGAGCAACAGCTATGTTTCTAAACCTTGTCTGAGAGATCAGCAAGCAAGCAAGCAAGTCTGATCATGGCCACAGCAGCAGCAGCAGCAGCAGCAGTAGCAGCTACTACAGTGCCTGGTGCTCTGGACATTGCTCCTCCTCCTCCTCCTCCTGCTGCTGTAAATGGTGGTGGTGGTGGTGCAGAGGATTTATCAGTTGTGGATCGAAGGAACACAACACAAAGGATACACTCACTTGAAGAAGAGGCCAAAAGTGGGGAGATTGTGTGGGTGCAGAACCGCATGAAACTGATCAGAGGTGATTGGGCATGGAGTTTGGCACATGTACAAATCGCTTCCGGCTTTCTTAAGAGCACCACCAATGGAAGACTTTTTGCTTACAGAGATGACAATGCTATGTTGCAATGCTCCACAACATTCCCACAGAAATGGGATGAGGTACTAAGATATGAACAACTCCCCTTCCCTTCCATCATTTCTTCTTCAAAACCTCAATACTCATTTCCCATGTTCTTGTTGTAACACCACCAACCCATTTGCCAACAACCTGTTTGCGGGATTTTAGCAATACATAATTTATTTATTTTCATAGCATCAACAACAATTTAACAGTGGTTTTTTGACATCTTCATCTGAACACTTGAAAAAAAAAATCTTCTTCCCTTTCCTTCATGAGAGCCTGATGATCATGCAGATGCTAATTCTGTTGCGGAATCCAGATGAACCGGTTACCGCTGAAAACATTGATAAGCTGGTTCAATGTGAACTTCTTAGGGGCAGCCCAAGTGAGAACATGCTGCGAGTATTACAAGTAAAACTATCATTCTTAATTTCTTCAAAACTTTTGTACCCGACACCTACCTACCCAAGAACAAGGTCAAAAAACAAAACCCTGCAAGAAGGTTTGAAGACTGGTATCAAGTATCAAGTATCAACCTACTTTAGTTTTTTACTGTTGTAGATGTATGTGTCACAAATTTCTTCAAATCTTAAGTTTCACTTATGATTCTTAAGAGCTAGAGATTTGCCCCCATAAGAAGAATCCATCATCTCCATGGACCAAAAGCATAAAGTACAGTAGTATCTGCAGCCATGATCATACCCTGTTGATCAACCCACCCTCAAAAGTGGGATATTCAAATTTGTGTGGCCCTTAGAACAATTTGTCATTGTGTTTTTCATCTCATCTTTTTATGCTGGTTTCTTTCTTATGGGTGTCTTTGGTTTTCGTCTCACATTTGCAACATGACTATAATTATGGGTCTTTTCTCTCAATTCTTGTTTAAATCCCGTGTGTGGTAAGTGTTGTTTATCACTTTCACACCATGGGTATCACGGGCATCTTCCTTCAGAGCCTAGATTGATTCCCATTGAAGCAGGTGGTGTATCTTCCATTCATAATGAAAAGTGAGAATGTGCAAGTCACTGTTACAAAGGATTTTAAGGAGGACTTGGACAAATTCATCTCAACCTTGACTGAGTCGATATACAAGGCGAAAGGACAAACTTTGCTTTACATTCCACCACTGGAGCTTGTGGGAACTGTAAAAGAGCAGGCTGCAAATAAGGAACTTACTCAACGACTAGAGCAGATTATCATTCGCTGGACACGTCAAATCAGAGAGGTAGGTACACTAGGTACTACTACTACTACAGCACAAAATTTGAGTCTCAAGTGAACAAGTCTACTACTTCCTTTTTCATATTCAAAGGAGTTGTTCAAGACGGTAAATTTTGTTGCAGCATCTGGAGCTCACTATAATTTTCCTTACTCTCTTGTGGACTGAAGTTGCTAAAACAGAATTCATTCTTGTGCAGTAAATTGTCTTCTCTCAGACAAGGGTCCTGACCTGGATTCAAAATTTTCTCAGGTTGTCAGAAACCATGAAGAAGCAGCATCTGGAGAAGATGAGGAAATGGGACCTTTGACTGAAATTGATTTTTGGCGCAGGCGAAGCCGCAATATTAGTGGTATACATGAACAAATCAAGCACCCGGTAAGAATGAATGCTTCTTGGGTGGTTTTTGTTTCCATCAATTTTTTGTTTGTTTTTCCCCACTTAAGTCTCTCCCATTTCATTTTTTTTTCTCTTTCAAGTCTGCACTTGCAGTTGATCCAATTCTCTCACTTTCTCCTATCAAATTGTCTTCCTAAATTTACATATACCAAATTGCTGTTACTACTTAGATGGGTCTACTCAACTGGTTTAATGATTTTGAGTTCAGGAGCTAGGGAAGGTGTTGGCCGTGCTGGAGAGATTCAGATCATCCTACTTGGGCCAATTCTTAGATTTATCCAAGCAGATTGAGCAAGAGGCGATGATCGCTGAAGAAAATCTCAAGTACTTGACCATACTGGAGGAACCATGTCAGCAACTGGCCAATTGTTCGATCCGAGACATTCCCTTGCTGTACCCAAAGCTTCTTCGATGCATTCGCATGATTTGGAAATTAAGTCCCTTCTACAACACTGCAGACAAAATCACCAGCTTACTTTGTTTGGTGAGCAAAATTCATTCTTAAAACACAAAGAGTAGACTAGTCCTTAATATCCACTCAATGAAGAATTCGCGTTTCTCTTCAAGAGCTACTAGAGGTGAAAGAAATCGCAGGGCTCCGCATCATGTTTTTTGAGATGACCCAATTTGCTCTAGGCTCTAAATTGGAATATATATGTATACATATACTTGGCCTCCAGACTGCTACACTCTACCAATGATGATCAACTGATGGAAAAAGTTGTGTCGTCACTGGAATATATGTATGTATATGTATATATGTATCACTGGGTGGGTGTTTTTGTTGTCTTTTTTTTATGTCTGCAGGTGAGTAATGAAATCATAAAGCGTTGTTCTGCTGGAATTCCGCTGAAAGAGGTATTTGATGGGGATGAGGAGTGCTGCCGTGTTGCATTGAAGGAGAGTATTCATGCCAATGAAGCTTGGAAGCGAGTGTATTCAACAATGGTAGAGGTTGCTGGTCGTGCATCAACAACAACAGCAATTCAGCTTAATATAAGTAGTAGTGATCATATAACTCCAAACAGTCCACAAAATCCTCCTCGCAACACTAGTCCAAGTAGTAGTAGTAGTCCAGCTGCTGGACCTATCAGTCACACTAGTCCAAGTCTTGTGCTCCCAGGCCGCACCAATGCTGGCAGCTTGAATCATGCTACAGCTCCTGCGAGTTTAAATGCTGCAGAAGTAGTAACTACTGGAAAACACCGGGATGGAACAGTACAAGAAGAAGAACAAAAAGAAGAAGAAGATGCCAGGCATATCTCTGATTGGAACAGCAAAGTCATCTTTGCACCTGTAGAGGCTTTCTTACAACGCTGTCAGGACATGCTTGAGGCAAGTAAAAGCTTCTTCTATCCAATGCCTCTCTTGAGCTGGATTCTAAATTGACTTGAGAAAAAAAAATTGTCTTGGAGATCTTGAATTCATCACAAGACTTGAAATTGTTGTGAGGGAAGGAAGAACAGGGGCCCCACCTGGGGGTTCGTAAAATCAGCTCAGATCTCTAGTGTGCACAGACAAGAAATTTAGCAGGTAACAAAGAATTGGGTATTCAAAGATTTGGGTGGTTATGGTGCGCATGCATGCTGAAGCAGGTGTGTGATGCTCAAAGCCAGTTTTCAAGCAAAGTCAAGCTGCCTGCCTTTGCAGGTGCACGGGGTTTGGAGATCACCAAATCACTGACTGACTCACAAGACACCTTCAAAAAATTGGTTTCAGGGTTACGAGCACTTTCTTATAATCTGCTGGATGTCCAAGTGACTCGATGGCATAATGATTACCACAAATTCAAGGCCGGCGTCTTGGACCTTGAGGTGATGACAACTCTTTTAACACACACCCAAAAAACACCAAATTGAAATTAAGTTTGTGTCAAGTTTTGATTCTAAGAGATGATACTACTACTAAGCACTGGTCTTTTTTTCTAAGCACAAATCCAGGAGTTTGAATTATGTACTTGAACTCTGTTTTTTTGAACAAAAAATGATAAGATTGATGAAAATTGGCAGCTGAGCTGAGCTGAGCTGAGCTGGTGGGGTTGTGGTTGTGAGCTATGGGTGCCTACAGGTGATGATGCAGAATGTGATGATGATGGCATTTAAGCATGCAGCATCTCTTTCAGAAACCATTGAACTTTTGGAAGCTTTCAAATTGATGGCTTGCCGTGCCTCCATTTGTGCTTGTATTGAAAGAATGACAGCAATGGTGAAATTCATTCTGACACCATGCTGATTTTATCCACATTACTAGCCTACTAAAGTTTTGCAATTTTGCTGTGTTCCATTTCCATTTCCATTTCCCTGACCATGATAATAATTTTCAATCTCTGTACACATGACCCATTAACTTAAAACTGCAATCCTTCAAATTCCTTTCTCATAAAATTGATCTTTTGGGAGTTGTAGACAGAAGTGGGGAGAGAAAAAATAAAATAAAAAAATACTTTGTGCAAGATCATCATGTGTGCTTGCTTATAATTTAATGAGAGGAAATTACAAGCATATATGTGAGAAATTATTTGCTACCAATCTTTTTCATTGCAAAGATTTGGTAATTGTGTTTCTTTGCATAATTTACAACCCGCTAACTGACTGACTTGACTGAGTGAGACCATTGCAATTCAGGTTTGTGGGTGTGCATGGTTTTTTGATTCTTTGTTTGCAGGTTTTCACATCATGCATGGGGGAGCTCACCATGATGAAGCGACAATTTGATCTTCTTCGCAGACGGCCACTCATGGACTTTTCTTTCCCACACTATGCAGGAGGAGCCATTTGGGCTCTTCACTTCCAACATCGTCTCACGAGGCCTATGGCCCTTCTTGTTCATGCAACACCCTACTTGCTTGAAAGCAACCATGGACCAAACTTGGGTGTCCAGTACAATCTTATCATCACTTCCATTGAGCAGGTAGGGTGCCTACTACCTACCTGACATGTACCTATGCATCATGGCCTCGAGGGTGAAGGTCACTTCACATTTTTCTTTGTAAAAATGATCACAATACATGTATCATCAGTTCAAAATCAAATTATTTGAATTTGTTTACTTTTGGAGATAAACATAACAAGCAGTTCATTGCATTATAATGACTCTGCCCTTCATGGCAGATTCAAACTTCAAACTAAAAACTTCCCTTACCAGATCTAGAACTTCTCATCTAGATCATTCATGCACACTTCTACGACACATACCCATACCCATACCCTTACCCATCCATCCATCCATCATATGTACACATTGTGCTCCAGATGTCACTCACACATTGGGTCAAGTCAAGCCATAATTAAATTTTTATGCTAATTTTTCTGACACCAATGTGTCATCTCTTCCCTATTGGCAGAGCCAATAAATGTTTAGAAATATAATTAATATTTCCATAAAAAAAAATCCTGAAATTGTTTGTTAAAAAGAATGTTCACCCCATTTGAAAACATAGTGAAAAGATTTTAGTTAACATTTGAAAATGAGTTTTTTCTTTTTTTCAATTGCCATAATTTACCAAAATCTATTGATATATAGGTTAGGGTAGATATTGAAATGCATCCCATGATCCCCAAGGTACTTGAATGACTAAGAGCAGCTCCACCCATGCTCAGAATGTGGCCCTGCAAGAGAGTATTTCTCTTGCACCAAGGATTAATTATTTACTTTTTTCTCAACCTCACCCATAAAACTGAAACTGGAGCTGCAAAAGGTTGGAGACTACTAATAGCAACCCACCTGGACCAATCAAACCATCTAGCCAATCTCAATAGCAAGTGCTAGGCTTTGCTGTGCCATTTGCCAGCCTCAGCACACAATATGCGAAAGTGCTAGGCCAAACCCATTTTCCTGAACCAAACTGGCATGTTTTGACTTCTTTTCATCCAAAGTTTGTTGTACAAGCACCACAAGTGGAATTGCTCTAAGTTCCAAAGCATATTGACATTTGATTTTTATGTCAAGGAAAATTGTTTCAAATTCATGTGATTGTCCCTTTTCTTGTACTATTTAGTACCTTGTTTGGTATACCTATCATTGTTTTGTATTAGTACCCATAGTGTGTCGTCATTGTTGCTTGTGGAATTCAGAGGGAACTTGATGTGCGGTGATGACCAGGTTTCTCGAGTTTTTTTGTGTGATTGCAGTATGTGCAAAATCAGTATGTTGAATGGACTCAGTCTTTTGATCCATACCTTGAAAAACGATTACAAACTACACTCCTCGTGGATGTTGGTGATGATGTCATCCATTTACGTTCGGAGCCAAATATTCTTGCTTTATTCCAAGAGGTCAGTTGTTACACGACCTTTAAATTCACTTACGATATAAGTTTTTGCATCCTTCACATAATATAGTCACCAAGTAGGCAATTGAATGAATCAAGTATAGGTGCATCCAAAACCTTTGAGATGCTTCCATGTGAATTGTCTTCCCCTTCTCATGTTCTTACTTTTTTTGCACTTAAATTGCTTCAACTTGGACATTTCTTGCTTGGAAGCACATTGCTCAAAATTTTGGGTATGCTAAGTTGTTGCAACCCATTGCAAATTTCTTACCGTGTGCACATCCTAATGTATTCTCAAAAACAAGCTAGTCAATTTTCCATAGATTGTTGTTATAGTGTTGTTAAGATGATGGGTGTGTCCTCAGGCACATTATTGGAATGCCTTAGGCTTCAACATCCCATTTCAAGCAACTTCATTCTTGCGAAGGGAACACGATTATCAACTACTACATGCAGATGTTTTCAGGATGGCTCGTGATTATAATAAGGTTGAATGGTGTTCCCTTGATCTCATATTCCTTCACTAATTGTTGTCCACCCTAGCAATATCAATATAAGAAAAATGAAATTAGTTGAGATTGTGGGTGGGATTTTTTATTTTTTGAAAGCAAGGATCCACAATAGTAATGAATGAATGGGTCTTAGAATCACAAACTCTATTTGTTTGACAAAAGATGATGAGTGAAAGCTTTTGGCGATTTTTTTGTTTTTGTTTTTGTTTTTTTAAATGTGCATGAACTACATTAGGGTGGAAACCAATGTTGGCAAGTTCTTGGATTTCAACAAGTTTAGGTCAAGATTTAAGGCCTCTAAACCAAAGGTTTCAATTTTTTTTGGAAATGCCATTGGAACAAATAGGAGAACCAGTTTGTCTTCAAAATTGAATTAAAACCAAAACTAAGGGTGCTACCCCAGTTCAAAAGGTTTGGGCTCTTTAGATACATAAATATAATTTTATTGAAAAATGAATAAACTTGACCTTACATTTTAAACAAGTGATTGCATTTGATTAGTTATACATAATTAATATTGCATAATCTTTATTTGGAAGTGTGTGCACTAGTTGAACAAACTAACTACATTTTATTTATTTTTGGTTCAATATAATGTGTAATAGCGATGGAATCGAACCTTGTTTTAAATCAAACTAGTTTTAATTTCTTTGTGAAAATGACTGGAATTGATTTTTTTAGAAATCCAAAGAATTGGTTTTAAAAAATTGAAGGCTCTAATGGAAAGAAACTAGACCAAAGGTTTCATCAAAAAAAAAAAAAAAAAAAGTTAGGATGACATTGAAGGTGCCTTTTGAAATCAAAAACCAAACAACATTTGTCGAAACATGGTAGAAAAAGTTAGCACTACATGTTGAAACACATCAAGGTAATCTTGAAAAGAAGTTAATGGATTGATGTGACAAACCAAGATTGGTCACTTGAAACTTTTTTTTTCCATTGGTTTAATTGCTTGAACTATATTTTAAAATATAGTTGTAATTCTTTTTTAATAAATTGAGTGTTTCACATTCATTCAATCTATTTAAACTTTATTGAAATGTTGTAATATAGTATATTTCAACATTTGTGTATAATTGCATTTGACACATTCTTAATGCTAACTTTGTTCATCATTGAAAATATATAAAATAAGCAATGGTGACAATTTCAATGTTGCATTATATTATATGAATATACCTATTATTAAAACCAACAAAGAAAAAGGAAGAAACATAAATAGGTTCATTAATTAAAATCATAAATTGTTTCATTGCTAGGTTTTCATAGGATAGATTATTTGAAACATTGTTCTTTGAGTGTTTTGAATATGTTTCTTTTCGGTGACTTTAGATATCATCATCATCATCATCATCATCTTTTGCAGTTGCTAGGAAACATGGATCTTGTGATGAGAGGCCTAGTGACAGATCGTGTCTTTCAACTTTCCCAATCCCTCCAACCGGGGATACAAAGGGTAAGAAAGAAGAACAAATAAGTTTAAGTTCTAATAATCATGATATAAAACTATTTCATGTGTGCAAATTCATCCTTATCATTGAATTAGTTTGAAATTTGTGTGAAGTACTTGAAAATAATTGATGATGGTCACAAAATTGTCATACGAAAAAATCTTAAAGTCTTAAAAGTTGTGGGTTTGACCAATTGGTTGGCTTTTGCAATGTTTGAAGCTTTAGATGATGATTTTTTTTTTCAATCATTTTTAAATTGTATATATAGGTGCAATTTACAATTAGAGTATCACAATAATAACTAGAAATTTAAAGACACTAACTTTGCATGGAAATTATGATTCATATATTGATTACGATGTTCTTAACATACACTTTTACTTGAGGAACAAATCAAGAACAAATACATGCTTTTAGTACTCATAATGGTCAATCCAAATTGATGTTCATTATGATTTTAAAGTGAGTCAATCCTTTTAATGACCTTGTTGTGAAGTTGTCTTATAATTTTGTTTGTTTGTTTGTTATGCATGTCATGCACGAATCAATTGTGTAGTTAACGTGGGTAAGTTCACGAGAAGATATTGCAACTTATCTACATGAAGTTCATGTGAATTGCCAAGTAATGGAATCAACCATCATGCAAATTGATGGGTCCAATAACAAGATTACCAGCATTTGTCAAGAGATTAGTGTTGCACATTTGATAAGCTTGGAGAAGAAAAAAATTTATGACATTAATGAATTTGATGAAAAGCAAACTGAGCATCGTGCTATCATGCGTGCAAAATTGGAAAATGCATATGCCAACATCAAAGAAACGATTGCTATCTCATATGATAAATGTTCTAGTGAACTTGAAGAAGTTCGCATTGCTTGGGATGAATATCGTAGAAGGGTAAGTGTTTTGTACTTTTGTTTTTCTTTGCAAAATTTAAGTTTGTTTCATCGTCTACAAAAAAGAAGGATGAAAGTAGGTTTTGGGGGTCACTATTTGTAAATTTATAGGTACCCTTACATTTGGAAGGTATTAGTTCACTACCTAATAATAAACAAGATAGATGCAAAAGTATATACCCTTCTTATTGACAAATATATATACTTATTTAAATAAATAAATTAACATTTTAAACTATAATTCCAAATTCCTTTTTTCTTTTATAAATATTTTCAAAAAAACATTTGCGAGTTGAATTTATATTCTAAAGTTTGAAATTTTTGCCTCCAAAATAGTTTTTAAATATTTTATAATTTTAAACTAACGTCCTTTTTGCAAAATGTAATTAACTCCATCATGGCCCAAGGAAAATATGAGTATTCAAACAATACACATAATGGAATGGATGATTTAATGGAGCTATATGGGTCCAAAAAGTTTTTTCTTCCTTTCTTAGTGTTTTTAGAAGAAGGAAAAACCACCATGTGTTTGGAAAATTGATAGAAAAAAATGTAGTATGGTCATGAACAATTTATCATTTTATATGTTGGCATGCATACAACAAATAGGTGGAAGTGGAAATGGAGAATGCCCTTCGAAAATCTGTTGAACAATCATTAGCTAAACTTGCCAAGGCTATAAGCCCAGATATGAAAACTCTCAATCCTTTGTTCAAGACTTTAGCTTTGTTGGACAAAGCAACCAACCATGTGAAATTAACACCATCATTACAGGTAATAGGTTGTACAAACTTGTGCAAACCATATTATCAACATAACCATTGATTGTTGTTGTTTTGGTGTTGCACGTACAAAAGTGAAACCCAAAATTAAGTGCACCAAATTTTTTAAGCAATTACATTGTTCATACTATAATACTAGACCCAACAATGTTGGAAACCTCCTCCCCCCAACCTTGCAAGAGTGCACATTTTCACCCATTGTTACTTTTTTTTGAGCTTCATAATGTAAGGAATGCACTATGCAAAGATAGAAGGTGAAGGGAAGAGGACAAATAAATGGTGTTTTTTTCCAATCCTTTTGAACTCAGATGTTTCTTCAAATCTAGTTGTGTTCATACATGAATAGGATTTCGCGGAGATGGTTCAACTAGTAGCAAAAGAACTCATACTAGTCATTTCAGTGGTGCCACGTTTACGAGAACAACGTGGGGCTACTCTAGGATTCTCAAAGGAAAAATCAAGCTCTTCTGCATCTGCAGGAAAGGACAAGACAACATCATCATCGTCTTCACATTCACGTGGAAAAAATTCACCAGCAAAGGTTCCAGCATCTGGATCATCTACACCGTCATCTCGATCTGTTGGAAAATCTACACCTCAAACCATCTCTACTCCTTCATCAACAAATTCACTTCCTAGTTTCTTTGAGGTGAAAAAGAAACCAATCCATGCATGTTTTCCTACTTTGATTCTAGTTGAACAACTCTTCTTAATCATGGGTTGTTGTTTTTCCAAAATTACAATGACTTTTACACACAATCTTAAATTGAGGAAAATTTTGATGAGCACTTGTAGTAGTCACAATTGCATCACAATCTTCCAAACTTCTACAAGTTTAGTTTTTAAAAATTTACACAAGAATTTTTTTCAATAAACAAGTCAAATACATGAATGTCAATCTCCTTTAAATAGTAGATTACTTGATCAAAATTGTGTTTCAAACTCATTTGCATCTAAAATGTTTCATAAATCCAAGTGTGCTCCTTTTTTTCCATAACCATTTTTGATGTTGTTTAGTCTGTTGTTTCTTGAACTCTTTCTCACTCACTAATGTTGTTTAATCATTGGGGCTTTAGTTCCTTCTCTTTTTCTATTTTAGGTGATTGTTGTTGAACAAGAACAACTATTGAAATTGATTGCCACTAGTGTGGTGAGCATCCATGACAAAGTCCAAGCATTCTTGTTGTCATGGGAGAAGAAGTTCAAGAGTATTTGGGACCAAGATAAAGATGCATTCATACGACGGTGAGCTATAACATAATTTCCTTTGGAACCTCAACTTTTTGAAAGCTAATTTTTTGCATAATTTACAAAAAAATTGTCATGAAATTGTGAGAATTTTTTTCATATATATACATATGTGTCAACTACTATTGAATGATCATAGCAAAGCTTGTTTTCAAGCGAGTGGAAACAATGCTTAGAAATTTTTAAAAGGCTTTGTTCAAATGGATGTTGTATGAAACAAATTCTACTAGATTGTTTTTGGTTTAACCTTTTGTGATTTGTGTGATTTTTTACAGATATGAAAGAGCAAAGAAATCTTTGTCATCTTTTGAAATTGACATAACAAAATACAAGGATTTCATTGAAGATGTCCAGGTGAGAGAAAAGCTTATGCCAACTCTTCATCCAACTTGTATAAGCAACTTCATCACCCAATGTAGTTTAAGGATTTTTATCTATGTTAAAGATTAATTTAAGGCTTTAGGCCATTTTTAGTACACTTTATGAAACATGTGAAATATAGGGGTAGTTTTTGGTATGTTAAGAAATAATATAATATTAAATGACTTTTAAAATGGAATTGATGATATTTTAAATATATTCTTATAATTGAAAGTAATCATGATTGGGGTACACAAAAGGATTATCTAGCCCCAAAATCATTATCATGACATTATTTTGAATGACCATTATGTTTACCAAATTATTTATTTATTAATTTTGTATATATTTTTAGATATTCGCATATTCCTTGATTAAGATGGTTGTGGTTGTTTGTGATTTAGATGATTTTAACACATTCTTAAATGTCATGAAACAAGGCTCAAAAATCATGTCCCACTACATAACTATATTGAAAAAGACTTAGTAAGAATAACAATATTTATTCAAATTGCTTCATATTTTAACCCCCAAAATTTTTTATCTTTTAACGTGTTTGCATAAATTTTTAGAATTATTAAACATAGATTTTGTGAAATTGATGCTTGAATTTTTTTTAATAAAAAAAATGCTACATTAATAAGGACAATCGGATTAATTTTGTTGATAATTAAGTAACATCCCTAACATTTGAAAGGAAGTATAGGAGACATGGATTTTAAAAAAAGTATTTGATATTTTTATTAATATTTTGACACTCCAAATGAAAGGCTATCATTCTAAAAATGTTTTGGAATCCTACATTCGTTTTTGGTTCATAATTCAATTCAAGATGTTCAAAAACAAATTCAACTAAGTTTTTTCATCTATTTTCTCACTTTTTGGTTCAAGGATTAAACATATGTATCTAATCTTGATTGATTAGCACATTAGAGCATTGATTTTGCCTCAAGACTCATGATGCAAAACACATAACAATCCTTGTTCCTATTGTGACACCTCAAGCATGATTCGACTCAATCAATTCTAAACACCCTATTTACATTGAATTACATTTTTAAATTATATTTTTCTCAATTAGTTGAACTCTATATTTTTTCACACTATTTGAAAAGATATGGAAGCAACTTCCCTTAGCCTTAGGGATCATTTTTGTAATTTTTTGGGCATCCCTTGTGTGCATTTGAAGCTATTATTTTGTTACCTTGATACAAATGGGATAAATGTTACTATCTATGATTCTTGTTTATTTATAAATATGTTAGTTTTGACAATTGATAAAAATTTAAAATTATTTATAAATGGAATGAACATAAATTTAATTATATTTTCACAAAAAAATGATAAATATTTTAAAGATTTTTTTCGGGTCTTGATTTATTTTCTAAATGTTGATAAAATATACCTCCAAAGTCATTAAAAAATCTTATTTTACCTTTTGTGGAAGAATGTAAATGATTGCCCCAATTGATTACCCATTATTGTGTGTTAATATGCACATCTTTTATTTTCATTTTTCTTATTGTAAAAATGACATTGCCATTTTGTTTCTTGCTTGCTCCAAATTTTACATGATCTTTAGGTTATTGGGTTTTTTCCCTATTTGGTGGACATGGGATTCTTTGAATTTTGTAAATGGGATGTGTTAAACTTGCATGTTTTAATTTTGGGTTGGTGCAAATTACTAATTTAAGTTGATTGGTTCCCATTAGTAAAACGTATTGATAAGATGAGATGTAAAGGAGAAGGTATGTTGTTCACATGTAGGCTGAAGAAACAATAACCTACTTACGGTTCTTGCGAATAGAAAGTGCTATTTTGAAACACAACATTATAGAACATTGCGAGACTTGGATTTTTAAATTCACGTATGCAATTTTTCTTTTGTATTTGTTGAAGCCTACTTTAAGTGTTTCTTAGCTCTCATTTAAATGTGTGAAAATTTATTTTTTATTTTCAAATTTTCAATAATATTCTTTGCAATCAATCATCAATTAGTGTGCATTGATGATGAATCTTTCCTCCTTGACATTTCAAATGGATGTTAAAACTAGTTTTTGTCTAATGTGAAACAAACCATCAATGCCATTAAAAGGATCAAATGAGTCATACACCCTTTGATATTAAAATTCAATTGATATTATTCAAATATGTCATTTCATGTTTATTTTGTTGATGTTAAAAAATCCTTATCTATTTTACTTTATTTGGATTGACCTCAGGACTTTATTACATCAAATTGCCAAAGTGGAATTGGATGCTATTTATGCATACTTTGCAAAGTAAGTTTTTCTACTAGTATTTTTATAAGGAACTTATAAAAAAAAATGTTGAAATCAAGATTGTAAACCATAATTACATAATTCATAGAAGTAGTTGAATGTTTCACACCCTTGTTTGGTTTTGCAATATTATTTTCTTCTTTGTGTTTGGTGGGTTTTGGCAACATTGTTCTGTTATTGAGCTTCATACTTTCTTCCCATGATTTAGGAACAAGACTGATTGTAATAGACCACCTGATAACCTTGGTGAACTTACGGGAATTGCAACTCTTTGGCGTTCAATTTGTGATGAATGTGTACAAATTGAAGCACGATTTGATCCATTGAATGAAAAGTATCGGGTGCTCATGAAATTTGAGGTGATAATTGTTTTTGAATTTTTCATTTGATTTCCTTTCAAAAAACTCCCAATGTTTTTTTTCCTTAAAATTAAAATCATTGTGTCTTCAAAAGTTACATGAATATAAACACCCCGTGAATCGAGTGATCCAAAGTGAATGTATATTTAATCAAAAAAAATGATTTATTATAATTATATTAAACTAGGTCCTCCATGAATTTGAAACCACCTAGACACCCAACATCACCTTCTTTTTTGTCCATCTTTCTTTAGATTAATTTATTAACAGAAGGAAACATCACTTGGTTGTGATAGGTACCATTGGTTGAAGAAGAATACCATTTGTTGGAAGGGATACCTCAAGCATGGGAAGATTTCAAAGCAATGCTTTTAGAAGTGGAACTAAAATTGGAGAATGCTAAGAATAGCTTTCGTGACACCCTACAAGAGATGGTTGAAACATTTGTGAAAGAGGTTAGTAAAAATGCAAAATCGTTGCTTGTTCATCAAACATCCCTAAAAACTAGAGATCATGTTCCTTCCAAAACAATTTGTACGTGAAATTATGAAACTTTTGCCCAACAAATCTTTGCAAGAAATGTTGTTTTCAATATGTGAAAAATACATGTGGCCAATTATTTGAAAATTAAATGTAGATATGACATGTTGTGCTTCTCATTTGCAACAATTACACTTGATAATAATCACAATTTCATTCACTTAGTATTGGGTAGTAGAATGGATGGTGATTGCACTTGATAAGTAGATGTTTGAAAACTTCCCATGTTCATCAAAGGAAGTTGTGAAATTATGTAGGTGACAGAGGTGCGCACATCATTTGTTGAGTGTATGCCAACGGAGGCAAACATATCAACTAATATTGCATTGCAATTTATTTCAGATGAGCGTGGCAAGGTGTTTTATTTTTTTCATGTTGTAAATTCCAATCACACATAATCATCACACAACCTAATTCCAAATGAAGGACTGCAAGGGGGGTTGGTTTGGGTTCATCCTCATGAACGAGTCGTGTAATTCTAATATTTCAATTTTGTGATTTCCCTAGGTGGAGGCATTCCAAAAACGTGGTGTTGAACTATGGGCTGGAATGTCTTTGTTTGGTATGGAACGACTCTCCAACAAGGAAAACATCCAAACTCTAAAGGAACTTGACATTTTGCAATCAATGTGGGGTCTTAAAAAGGAATGGGAAGAAGCATATGATGATTGGAAGGATGGGTTGTTCAGTGAACTCAATGTTGGTGTTATGGAAACTGCTGCTCAACTATTTAGTAAACGTATATTCAAAAATGGTCGTGATTGTAAATCGTATGTTCTTTGCACCTTTGTTTTGTGTGTTTGATATGATATTTAGTCCACTTCTTGATTTTTTTCTTTCAAAAAGCTTGTTTAATCCCCTTAAAAAATTCATTGAAACCCATTACAATTGGAATCAATCACATTCTTGATGGGCATAACAAATATGTGATTACATGAATTTGTTATGCACATTAATGCATGGTGCTGATGTTTATTAGTTGGGGATTATGAACTATTTTTTACAATTATCTCAATAACTTGTGTAGGTGATGGTAATAATAGTTATTCAAATTGGAGAGACATCACATCTTTGCATTCCTTGTGTTTTCTTTTAATCATCTAAAATCATTGAGAATTCTAAACAAGAAATCTTTGATGAATCCTAGAATGAAATGGGGATTATGTAGACAACAACCAAGCCCATTTTGTAACATATGTTCTTTGCTCATTTAAGATACACAAATCTACATAGGTGGACGGTTTGGTCAAAATTGAAGGAGACAATTGATGCATTCAAACAAACATTACCACTTACTGTGGACTTGCGAAATCCAGCAATGAGGAAACGTCATTGGGATACATTGGTTGAGCATGTGGGCACATTTTTTGATCCTACTTCTCAGGATTTCACACTTGCAAAGGTAATTGCTTGCCTACTAAACTTTGGAATTCCACATTTATTCCAATGGATTTGAATAATATTTCTATAATTAATTTATCTTATCTCCAAATTTGTATTCATCTTTAATTGAATTTGCATTTAACTTCCTTAGAATTGAATTTAATGACTTTTGGTTATTTGTGTAGGTCTCTGAACTACGACTGGATCTACATATTGAATTCATATGTGACCTTAGTATAGGTGCTAGCAAAGAACTAGCCATTGAAGAAGCACTTATCAAAATTCGACAAGTGTGGGTTGTTCAAGAGCTTGACATGATCCAAGAGAAAGGGGTATGTTTGTTAAGAAATTAAAAAAAACTTTCAAAATCGTAAAAAAAGTTATGCATAAATCATTGAATTTTATTTTTTTTTGCATTGTTTTAATTGTTTTAAATTTTATTATGGCTTGACAGATTTGGAAGTTGAAAGGTACAGAGGAGTTGTACTTGGTACTTGAAGACAATAGGTTAATTTTATCATCGATGAGATCAAATCGCTTTCATTTGTTTTTTGCCGTTGAGATCAACAAATGGGACAATGATTTGGGACTATTGTCTGAGACAATTGAAATGGTTATGCAAGTAAGTAAACACTAGTTGTAAGTTTCTTTTTTTTTTCCTCACATGAATGAATACACATCTTTAAATAATCCAAGGGTGAGTTGCTACAAGAGGATGTTGTTTTATTGTAGTTCATAAAGGTGCTATTTTTATATCAAAACTTGCATTCGACATCTAGACACTTCAATTGCTAGCAACCTTTAATTCCATTCACAAATGCAAAACCTAAATGCATTCATATTAAAAGGGCCCACTACATGTGTAACCATTGCTTACTTTACATTTTTAAAATGATAAATTAAGTTAATGTGAAATATGCATGATTTATATTTACAACAATTTTTGAAATATAATATTGTAACATGTGTTGATAAATTTGAAATGAATCCAATAAATATAAATACCAAAAAACACTTGTTCAAGACTTTAATTAGTTCTTTTAAACACATTTAAAGTAGTGTGACCAATGTAACAATGAATATAACAATAATTAATCCAAATTTGTCACATCAAAGAATGTTATTCCCTTTTCATGATAAAGCTCTTCAAGACATAGGATTTTGGCCCCATTCTTTAGATGGGCCTAAAGTTTTATAAAGAATTTAAGTTACAAACCGTGAATCTTATCACTAATTCAGAAATTGCAACCATTTTTCTAGTAGCTTGGCTTTCATGGGTGATCTAGGATTAGTGTAGAGACTAGTGAAACAAAAGAGGCATGACATCATGCAATTGCAACCTAAAATTGTTGAGTTTGGTGGAGTTGTGTAGGTTCAAAGGGTGTGGGCATACTTAGAAAGCATCTTTGTTGGTTCTGAGGATATTCGTAAGCAACTTCCACATGAGACAAAAATGTTTGAAGGGGTGAATGACATGTTCATTTCGAACATGGCAACAATGCATGCAAGTTCCCCCTACCCCCTTAAATTTTCTCCAAGTTTATTTTTGCAAACTTCTTGTCACTAATACAATATATGATGATTAAATTTTATTAGCTTTGAGCTAAAAGATGGAAAACTAAATTGAATTTTTTGAGGTATAGTTGCATACACTTGAGGAAACTAAGATTATATTTATTTGTGTGACACACGAATGAAATGAGAAATTGTATTTGGTGGGCATTTGTCTAGTCCATTTTGAATGCCCATAAAGCTGTGTGCAAACCTGGTTTGTTTGACACCTTCAACAACATGGACAAGACTTTAGAGAAGATCCAAAAGTCCCTCGATACTTACTTGGAGCTCAAAAGGCAACAATTCCCTCGGTTCTACTTTCTCTCCAATGAAAACCTTTTGGATATCCTTGGACAAGCCAAGGACCCACGGAATGTGCAGGTTGGGGACACTCTCTCTCTTCAATGTAATTTGCTCACTTGCTTCTTGTCTTTCAAACTCAAATAATGGTTGCTTCTATGGATGTACATGCACTTTTGTGGTGATGATGTTTGGAACTTGCTCTCTCCTCAATTGTTTGTGTAGGTGCACTTGAAGAAGTGCTTTGAAGGAATCAAAAAGCTTGAGATGGTAGCACCTAAAGAAGGCCGCAAAGCTTATGAAACCACTGGAATATTCTCCCCCGATGGTGAATACTTAGCACTCACTGCAGCTGTAGTTCTTGATGCAAGGCCGGAGGAATGGCTAAACTGGGTAACGACGTCAATTTTGAAACAATCTCCTTTGATTTGTGAGAAGTATGCTCACATCAAAAACTCACCATTGTTTTTTTTCAGGAATTTTTTTTTTAATGTGGTCTAAGTGGCAATCATCCATAGGAAATTAGATTTAGAAATTAGTGATGATCAATCATCCCCAAAAACATTTAGCCAAAATCTGGCTATTTAAAATTATATATATATATATATATATATATATATGTGTGTGTGTGTGTGTGTGAAAGTACAAAATTCTTTACTCAACTTGTTTTTGTGAACAATGCATTTTAAAATCAATTTGTAGCTCTCTTTTGCATGCATGCAACAAGCTCACAAAGAGGTGAACAATGGCAGGTGGAGGCTGCAATGAAATTAGCAGTGAAGGTCACATTGCTAAGATGTTTTGAGGAAAGCAAAACCCCCAAAAAGGATAAATGGGTGAAGGAGTTTCCAGGACAGTGTGGGATCAGGTCAGCGACCGAATTAGGGTTTAATTAGTTCATTCATCCATTCATCCATCCATCCATACTTCCAGGTCAGCATGTTTAGGGTTTAAAAATTTCAGGGTTTTTAAGGGTTTTAGGGTTTCCTGGAAAAAAGGATAAGAATTTTTTTCATGAAGCGTTTTTAAATTTTTTTTTTTTAATAAATTTTAATTAAAAAAAATTCACACTAACTAGTTGGTTGGTTTTCTTCAATGGTTGTTGAACATTGTAGTGCGGGGCAGATGAAATGGACAAGTGATTGTGAAAAGGCACTTGAGCAAGCAGCTGCGGGATCGAAAACCGCCACCAAGAAGCTTTACAAGAAGTGGATCAGCTATCTCAATAAGCTCACAGCCATGACTCGTGTCAAGTTGCGAGTCATTGATCGCAACAAAGTTGTAAGTATGGCACAATTTTTCTTTAGCATCCAAAACTCCATCTCATAATAATTTTAAAAAAATATAATAAATGAAAAAAAAATCATTTTGTACTTGGAAAATCTTTATATTGTACAACTAAAAAAAAAGCGTCTAGTGATGAATGGATGAATAGAAAGATGAATGAATGGATGGATGGATGGATGGATGAATGATGATCTCCATCTCTTCCGGAGCTTCAAAGACTTCTCATCATCGCTTAATACCCAATGGATGGATGAATGATTGATCTTGGTTAAGATATGTGTGGTGGAAGTCACAATTATCATGGGGTTGTTATTTTTAAAAATAAAATAAAAATTAAAAAAAAATAAATATTTATTTTTTGATTTAAAAAATTTAAATAAAAAAAAAAAAACCCGGGGCAGACATCTTTGATCACAATTGAGGTCCATGCTCGAGATGTGATCGAGAAGCTCATCCGAGTGGCATGCAATTCTCCAGAGAGTTTTGAATGGTCGTCGCAGTTGCGATTTTACTGGGAAAATGATACTTGCACCATCAAGCAGGTGAGTGGTGCTAAACTCAACTCAACTAAACTAAACTAAACTAAACCAAACCAAAAATGCAATTTCCAAAGAAGAATATTCTGCCCTAAATTCCCTGTTTTTTGGGGAGAAAAAAATCGTCAATTTCATCTTATTTTATTTTATTTAATTTAAAAAAAGGTTTAAAATCACCACAATTTTGCCTACCATATGACAATGACGATGGGGGTGGCTTCAGATTTTATACTTTCATATTTTTAATATTGTCCAATTTGGCTAAATATACTTGTGGACTAATTGCCACTTGGGTAATAACATCACGAAATTGAAAAGAAAAAAATAAAAATAAAATTGGGTTCAGCTGTGGGAACTCTGACTATATTGGGTTCATCACAATTTAGTGTGGCTACATTGCAAAATTAGAAGAAAAAAAAGGGTGAATTTATGCTATTTTAAAATTAAAATTATGTGATTATTTATTTATTTATTCCAATTTTATGATGTAGCCACATTGGCAATCAACCGCAAAAGGAATTAGCCAAATTTGGCTACGAGGCACAAAGGAAAATAGAGAAAAATATTAAGAATATTGCTATATTTTTAGCAACTTGCTGGAACCTATTGTCTAGAGATGGCGATTTCAGGAAAAAAAAAGAAATTCCTCCAAATCTGATGATTTTGTTGCATTTTTTCAAAACAAAAACGTCTATTGTATGAGTCACACTGGATTTAATTTAATTAATTTTTATTTAATTTTCTCGGTGTGGTCAATTGATGAAAATTTGCCAAAAAAAAAACTCTGGTCCATATGTACATATACAAATATATATAGAAAGAGAGAAATTGTAATATGAAAGAAAAATTAATTATCAAATCTCAAAGATCCATCTGAGGCAAAAAAAATTTCATGGGGGCTGAAATTTTCACATTGTGACAACAAAAAAAGAATTGGAAAAATTTAGAAAAAAATGGAAATTTTTTATTTTTAAATTTAAAAAATTGAAAAAAATTGCTTAAAAAATAGAAAAAATTGCAAAATTTTCAAAATCACAAAATTGAG
>Ga0209611_10004625_pt1 | contig 23449 bp, 20 predicted proteins | sample S1TSphgellanicum_3_FD_187693 | JGI IMG/M metagenome (GOLD analysis project Ga0209611, IMG submission 187693) | Host-associated microbial communities from peat moss isolated from Minnesota, USA - S1T2_Fc - Sphagnum magellanicum MG (SPAdes) (version 2) | ecosystem: Host-associated > Plants > Peat... | reverse complement strand
TGACTGTGGAGTTCAAGGGCAATTCATTCAGGACTCTAGAAGTAGTCGGCATGACAGGAATATTGTTCGAGATATTATGCCACATTATGGAAAGCTGGAAGAGATCTTGGTGGTATCTTATGATGCACATTCAAAGTTTGAAGAGTATGTGTTTAAGTGCAAGTGGTTTAAAATGAACCTTGCTAGTGCAAATTGCACTATAGTTCAGGATGAGTGCGGACACACATGGTTAAAGACATCTGCCACTAGTTATTAGCTATCTCATTGGCAAACTTCAGAGCCATTTACTTTTCCCAGTCATGTAGAACAATGCTTTTATCTTCCTTATCCCCCAAACCCAGAGGAGTGGTCACTTGTTATCACATATGTGCCACGGTCCTGTTCTATTCTAGGTGAGAAACCAAAGGTTGTGCTTACAACCTTTGAGGTGGATGATGACCACGTATAATGTACTACTCATTATTTTTATGCAAATTCCCATTGAAGCTTGTGGTTCTATATTACTGCACAATGTTCATTGTGTCAAAGTTTTTAGCAAATTTTAGCCTTTATAGTTCTGCAAGTAGGCCCTCTAAGAACTTTGTACTACTCTCCTTTGCATTACCGCATGTACTACCTCAATGTCACTGAGATTTTATGTGACTTAAAAAAGGCCGTGATAAATCAGATGACATTGCGAAACCTTTTGCGAAACTTCTTTCTCCAGTAACCCTTTTACTACTTTGTGAGCTAACGCACATCGCAACTTGCGATACATCCACCACCGGAAAGTTTTGTAAAAATTTGTGATGAGGTTTGCGATACATATTCAAACGCAAAATGTATTATGTCGAATAACGCAAACTTGCGATTTCTTGTGACTCTCAAAGTGTTTAGCGATACTTTGTGTATTGTAAAATGTGCGATGTTGTGAGTACGATTAAACGTTGCGAAGTGTGGAATATCGCTAGGGTGGACGGAAACTAAGTGGGTCGCAAAGTTTTGTTTGTGGTATATGTCGCAAAAGTGCTACGATGATTTAAGGTACATTATAGATTAGCGATGGTTGGTGAACCACAAGGTGCGATGCGTGTCACATCGAAAATATGGCAGGTTTTTTTTCTTCGCAAACCCTTCCGGTTTTTTGTTTGGCCCTTCGCAAAAAGGTACAATATGTAGTAGTGATGCATTAACACATTTTTGTAGGAAGTCATTTAAAGCTTTCACTTGAAGGAAAAAATATGTCTAGTTTACAAGCTAATGTAGAAGCTAAGCTCCAAAAGATTATAAAGATTTTATTACCATGTTGGGAAGCAATGTTAAAATTAGAAATAAATAAATAATTAGATATAAAGCAAGAACAACCAATAATATAACAACTAAAAGTGGAGCAAGAGCAACTAGAAGTAGAACAAGATCATCAACTAAAAGTAGAATAACTAATAGAAGTAAAGAAAGAAAAAATAGAAGTAGAATGATTAGAAGGTCAATAGGAGCATCCAAAAGTAGAACAATTAGAAGTAAAACAACAACAATTCAACTAATGTTGCTTGTGCCATTGCCACAAGTGTCACCATGTCCTCAATTGATTTTTCCTTCCAAAACCTGGTTTTTTATAATTTATTTGAATTTTCAAAGACAAAAATCACTTAAAATTTAATATCTCCCATATTCTGAATCCAAATTTACCAAATAAATTCCATTAAATATTGCCCATCAAGATCTTTCCAACAACACCAAAGGAACATTCTAATTCTTCCAAAATTTTCAGCTATTATTTAATTTAATTTTTAGTGAAGAACTCATTCAATATTCAAGAACTTCTACATCGTAAGTTCAAATGTCATTGTTGTAGGAGCATGGTGGAAGGATCTAAGTTTTACAATCTTAGGAAAGGGGTTCCAAACCCCATGACAACATGCCCTAAGAATTGTTATTACAACCTATAAACATTTACCATAACTTTACATTGACATATTGTTGTTACTTTTTGATTCCTACCTACCATTTTAAAACTTAATTTGATTTTTTGTGGTCTCTAATGCTTTCACACACAAAAAAATAATCATTGCTTTAACACCTTCTCAAACTTGACATGTTTTTCTTTATAGTTTTGTGTGAGCATGGACCCTTTCACACATGTGCACTAAGCTTTTCCACACAATAAAATAATTGGGAATACATTATTTTTCCATCAAAATTAGTGTTAGAAATGCTTTCAATGCTAGTTATTTCACTTTATAATAAGGTGATCACATGGTACAATGGACCCAAAAAGTTATCATCATGTTGCAATTTTCACTACAAGTAAATTTTGAACATTTTGGAAACATATTTGGTAAAGGTTTAATGGCCAAATTGTGGAATTTAAGGTGATCACATTGTAATATATGATTTTGTTATGAAATTAGTGGAAATAAAAATGATTATTGAATCCTTTGGAGTACATTTGTAACATATAATTGTTTGTCATAAGACAACTATTTAAACATAGGAGTAGGAAATATTTCATTTGACTAGATTTTTTCAATGAAGTTTTGCACATAAAAACACATAAACATATGGATCAATAATTTGCAACTTTGAACACAATTTGATCACATTTATCATGGTAGTCTTAAGTGTTAACTTGCAAAAATCTCACACATAAATAAAGTTTATAAGGAGAAGTTTAGCAAGTTCTTGGACTATCGATGGGTAGCTAAATCTATTATTCCTAGTGTAGGAAAGATTACAAAGCAAATGGGTTATCATAGGTTTCAACAAGCTTTAGTGCATCGTATTTTGAGATTCACACCTATAATTTGCAAAGAAATAACAGATGAAAATTTAGATTGGGTAGACTTTTGGAATTTTTTTGAATTGATTTTTAACAATGGACACACAAAATGGCATGCAATTCACACATTTCTAGACCTAACCCATTTCTTGTATTCATGGGCTGAATTCAGAAACCATGAAAGCATACCTTTGGTGGGACCTAAAAGCACACACCCCACACCTTGGAGGCTAAGGCCAGGAAAAGAAAAACCACATGATGTTTAATGTGCCTTGTAAAAGAAGGAGTAATGTGTTGCAACAACGAACATTGGACAAAGAAAATATCCCACCTCAAATTGCAATTGCAAGCATAATACAAAAACCAACAAGAATGAGGAGGGGACTTGATGTATATCCAAGAGGCAAATGGACAAATCAACAATTGGAAAAGGCCATGGATGTTGTGGAAGGAAGGTTAACATCCATGAGGAAAACCAGTAAGCATTGGAACATTCCCTTATCATCATTTTCAGACCATTTAAATGGGAAGATTAGGAAAAAGAAAGTGGGAACATTAGGGATCCTAATAGAAGAAAAGGATGCAGCTATAATAATTTGGGTTATTAGTATACAAAGTTGTGGATTATCCATAACATTGTTCTAACTAAATTAAAGGTGGTAGAGCTTATTCAAAATTGGCCTACACCTAGATGGTGTACCTGGAAATTCTTGGTGGCATTGGTTTAATAAAAGACATCCAAAGTTGACCAATTGTTTTGTGGAGGGCTTGGAGATTATAGAGCATGCAAGGCCTAACAAGTCAATCTCGCAATTCATTTTATGAACGTTGAAAACTTGCAATCAATTTATAATCGAAAGAACTATAGCCCAAATCACATATGGAATTCAAATGAGACTAGGATTCAAGTAGGTAGACAATTAGGGACACATCTTCTAACTAAATGCAGTTCACACCAAATGTATAGTACCATTCCTAGATCTAGGGAATGGATGACAATGAATTGTGCAATCAATGCAACGAATGGATCTCTACCATGATTTTACACCTTTAGAGGTGAGAGATTTTGATTAGGAAGATTACATTAAATTATGCAAGGCAGGATCATGCATGGCAATGTAGAAAAAAGTGTGGATGATAACATTCCTATTCAAAGAGTTCCTTAGTTTCTTCAAGAAATCTTTACTAGGTGGGATTTCTCAAACAAATTAGCATCTTTTAATCCTTGATGGGCATGGATCACATGTTTCTTTAGAAGCAATAGAGCAAGCCCATCAATTTAGATTATATACGGTTACATTTCTTAGCCATACATCACATGCATTACAACCCTTAAACATGTCATGTTTCAAATTTTTCAAAACAACATTTAGAAAGGAAAGAGATAGTGCAATGTCTAAGAACATTTGTAAGGAACCAAATAAGATTATGTTAATTGGGTGGGTAGACAAAGCATTGGACTTGGGATTGTCCAAAAAATATATCAAATATGGCTTCAAAGTTGTAGGAATATGGCCTATAAACCCTAGGGCAATGGTGGACAAGATATTGCTTAGTGAAATATAAACAACAGCCAACAACAATTCAAAAGATGAATGTGAAGATGAAGATTAGAGGTTTAATGCTAAGGTAATGATAGTCCTAGGTGGGGAGAAGGATCTATTGCCCTATCTCTCATGAACATTGTAGGAACAAGTGTTGCACTAGCTCAAGAATATCTTGACCACCTTATGTCCTTGTAACAAAGGTATTATGTGGAGATGCCAAATAATTTAGTTATTTCAAAAGAAAATGACCAAGAAGCCCAAAAGTTAGTGGTAAATTTGGACCATGAAACTAAACATGCACCTTCACAAAGTCAAATCATAACAAACCTTACCCAATATTTGGTATTTCCAACTTGTTGTCACTTCCACATTTGCCTACAAGAAAAACTAAGGGTAGGGAACCATTAATGCACTATTCACAATTTCATGTGGTGATTTTAGACGAGTATTTACGAATCACAAGACAAAAGGTAATAGAAAAGGAAGTGTCAAAAGAAATTAGGTAAAGTAAAAGAAAGGAGAGGGAAGAAAAATGGGTTCGAAAGGTGGTAGATTCCCAAGTGGTGGTTGGGTGTGTAGCCCAAAGAAACATTGATAAGTAAGCTAAGAGGCAAGCAAGATTGGATTTCGTAACAGCATGGTCTTTTGCAATGTAATGAGAAAATATGGGGAACAATTGTTAGAAACATTAAAGCAAGATTGCATGTTGAGCCCCAACCACAAAGTTTTTATATAACTAATTGGGGCATCTTGTTAACATGTCAAAAAATGGCTAAACAAGAGTAAGAAAAATAATGATAGCAACATGGCATGTGCTTGCTAAGCTACATCAGCCAACCTAAAATTGCTAAGTGGCAAGGAAAGGGGGGGGGAATCATTAGGTTGCACAATTTTTTTGCATCAAGACATGAGGTTCAACCTAGAAGAACCTCACAAGGAGAAGAACATGATGAATCTCAAGTTCAAACTAGCTAGAAAAGAAAAACATGATGAGCAACATCAAAGGACCATGAAGAGAGAAGAGGAGTAGAAAGAGACAATGAGCAAAGTAAAGGACTAAGAATAAAGAGGAAGAAAAGAATACAATGAATAACAACTTCAAACCGAGAAAAGAAGAACGTGCGATGAGTAATAGCTCCAAACCAAAAAGAAAAGAACATGGAGAATAACAAATACGGATTAGAAAAATAGAAAAGAAAGAGAAGAATATGGTGAATAACAACAAAGGACAAGGAAAAGAGAAGAGGAAGGGAAAAGTTGATGAATAACTTTTTCAAACTAAGAAGAAAAAAAATAATAAGTAACAACTTGGAATTAGGAAGAAAAGAACATGATGGTTGCAACAAAAAAATTGGGAAGAAAGAAAAACATATTGAGTGTTCATTAAGTTGAAACTAGGAAGTGGTCAACAACAACTTCCAACTAGGAAAAAAAGTATGTGACGTGCAACATCTTCCATCTAGGAAGAGAAGAAAAATGTGGTCAAACCAAGAAAAGGAAAACATGGTGTGTAGCAACTTCCAACCAAGAAAAGAAGTACACAGTGTGCAGTAGTTTCCAACTAGCAAGAGAAGAAGAATGTGGTCAAGCTAAGAAAAGAACATAGTGTGCAACAATTTCCAACTAGGAAAAGAAGTATGCAATGTGTAGTAGCTTCCAACTAGAAAGAGAAGAAGAATGTGGTCAAACCAAGAAGAGGAGAACATGGTGTGCAACAACTTCCACCAAGAAAAGAAGTATGCGGTGTGCAACAATTTCCAACTAGGAAAAGAAGAAAAATGTGGTGAGTAGGATGAAGGCTAGCTTGATGATGACCATCTTCAAACCCTAAAAGAAACCCATTACAAACAATGCAAGTAAGCTTGCAAACTCCTAGCTTGAGCTTGTGTGCAAAAGCACCAACACTTGCAACATGAGTAGGAGGAGGATTAGGGAGCAAAAGCTGTTCAACAAGTTTGAACTAGGGACAAAAAAACATAGTGAAGACCAACATCGAGCCCCTACATGGAAATGCTACTAAAGCTTGGTGAGGATGGGTGTTGAAGCTCAACAAGGATGGTTCCAACCAACTGTTTGCACAACCAATAGTAGTTGCTAAAGTTCAACAACACAAACAAGAGCGGTGATGACTATGCACCACAGTGAAAGAGATGGCAATGCCTCCCCTCCTTCATCTTTGTTTAAAATTTTAAGGGTTTTCTAACTACTACACACCCATTATAGTAGATTTAAAACCCCATTTTCTTACTAAAATCTAGGCCATAGATTTGTTGGTGAATAGTAATGTTAAGAAAACAGGAGGATTTTGCACTTGAAAATGTTTGGTGACAAAGCAAGTAATGTGCACTAAAAAGTTGTGAACAATTTATTTATAGGAGGAAAATTGTTTCCTTTTAGGATGTAGATTGTTGACTCAAAGATCACACAATGTAAGGACATGTTTTTTTCAAAACATTGACCACCCTCACTTTGACAAGGCATATCTTCGAATTATGCAATTTTTGTGTCATTGGAAGTGCTAGATGAAGGGCTACAATTGTTCTTTAAACCCAAAAATCAAATTCCCAATGTGTGGGGATTTGACCTCTTCAGAGCCACTAAGTGTTCAGTGATAAGTGTAGTTACACTACTCAAGAACCTGACTGCTTCTGGAAGGCAACATCAACCTTACCCGGAGGTTTTTCCATTTTCCAAAATCTGAAGAGAACCTTATTTCAAGGTTCTATAACTTGTTTAAAAAAATCTACCCCTGACCAGAGGTTCTTTCAAAAACAGAGAACCAGACAACACTGGTTTAGACCATACCAATGAGCAAAAGGTCAAAGATTTTCAATAACTAGAAACCTACATGTGTTACATGATACCTTAATTGCAACACTAATACCTCACCTGGTGCCACTAAACTTCAATACCAGAACAACACCAGTATTCTAACTCATGTGAGGCTGACTTCAATATGTAATTTGCTTAGATCACAGAGAGATGAGAAATAGTAACTACAAACTATGCTCAATCAGCATATGATCTCCCTCTTCCCCCTCAATTGCCCAGCAAGCAAGAGGAGTACAAGGCTCAAGCTGTGTACTAAGCACTGAGCAGGTACTCTTTAAAAAAAATTTACAAGTGCGCATAAAACCTAATGCAGCCTCAGAGGAAATGATTGTCCAGCATGAAAGAACATCTAGAACACAAGACTTTGAGATGCATTGCACCAGTTCCTGGCCTGCATGAACACATGTCTGTCCAATAATTTACTTAATATTGAAGGTTTTATGTTGAAAAATAAAAATATTCCCAAATTTTCTCTACTTGCCTTCACCAAATGTGTTTTTTTTTGAAAATTTCAACGTTTTTAAAAATAATACAATTTGTGTGGAAGCTGCCAACTTCTGAGATACTATGTACGGTATTCTGGAGACTGCAAAGAGCATCTGAAATGAAAGGAGGACATTCCATGATGCTTCTTGTCACAGAAGTGGAAAAATGTTAAGTTAATGTAAGGATATTTTTCTTTGTGTAGAATAATTTGGAATGTTCTATGAATGCCGTGAAGCAAGTCAAGATCCGTGATTGTACAACCATACTGCAGCAACCCTTCACAGACTCTCGTGCAGAATTTGAGTTGTGGCTTCAACTGATTCTGAGGTTGACAGCCAAACTAGTTGGTTTCTAGATTGTTGACGACTGAGTCTGAGGTGTAGAATTCCATTTTTGTTTTCAGACCAGTCCATTTTACATAAGACACACGGTACTACCTACTAGAAGAGAGAAATCACAGCATAAAATATCAAACTGAGAGAACTTGAGCATCTATCAGGTTGGCCACCTCTTTACTTCCACCCTTTGTGACCCTCCTCTTATTCTCACTATTCATTGGTTGCCCCAATTGGTAGTTGATTGAATCCTAAAAGGGTGGTACCTTGTGGAGGTCAGCCAATGTTGCTCAATTCTTAACCTCTAAATGCATGGCACCATTTGGAGGTCAGCTTACAGTACAATTGGTCAGATTATGAAAATTAAAAGAGTGTGCTCACTGAAACATCAGACAAGATAATCGACCAATTGCAAAGTGAGTTAATAAATGCTGCCCACGTGTCCCCTCCCAAATATACCTGCTACTCCTTTAATATTGGCCTTAGGCTTTGGCTGCTTGTTCCATTAGGCATATTTTTATTTCATTGAACCCTGTCTTGATTTGGTAAGTTACTGCCAAGCATTTTATCCCAATGAGATGTCACTTGCCAACTCAATTTTATAGTGTGAATGGGATAGAGTTGGGATTAGTTTATTTTCTTTGTTAATTCTTGTTTTCATCTAGATGTCCCTCCCCTTCCCCCAAAATTGACATGGACTTCACCAATTTCAAAATGACATTTTCTGTTTATCAGGTATTTAGGAGTTAATTTTCTTATTAGTTTTGTGAAGCAGAAGTACTAAGATGTCTTTAGCATCCAATTAGGTAGAATTTTGAAAGGACTTTTGTCCTTTCATTTCCCCTATGGTGCTAGTTATGCTATGTACTGGGGAGTTCCAATTGTGTTTCCAATGTGTAAACACTTGTTATTGTGCTTTTGGCGATGGGAAGTTTGTATTGAAATTTCATTCTACCTTTTTAATATTATGGGTTTATTATTTAATGACACAGTGGATCATGTCCATTCGACCTCAGTTAAACTATGAAATTAAGCACCCCAGCTTGAAAATATTTTTGAGGTTGTGTCCTCCCCAGATTTCTACATTAGGTTTGGGCAGGTAGGGTGAAACATCCAAGGATGCTTACTTTTTTTGCCCTCCATATGTGGTTTATATCCAAATTTGAATAAATCTTCATATGGATGCTGTGCCAACTACAACCTAATTTTAAAAAATGAATAACACGACTGGAGAGGGAGTTTGAGATAGTCTTCAATCCAATCTACTTTCATCCATTTCCCATAGGTAAGCACTACTCCATATTATCTAGGTTGATAGTTGACATCTCCAAGGTTGTTGTGGGCATGTCAAAGTGATACTTCCAATGACACATTGATAAAAACTCTCTCTCTCTCTCTCTCACACACAGCACAACATCAGCACACCATGCACTTGTGTTGACAACATCAGACTCGCAACCTTTTGCCCTGAGTTGAATCAGCCATTTGGGTTCCAGAAGTTGATGGGACAATGGGAGCCTCTTTTGTCCCAATTTCGAAGTACAACTTCTCACCCAAATGTACTCATCTTGTGACCCTAAAAAAATGTTTTGATTCAGTTCTTGTAAATTTGTGTAAATACTGTAGTACTTTGGCATCTTCAAGACTTATTATATTATATTCAGAAATGCTGAAATTTCAAAAAAAAATTGTTCAAAAATCAAAGTTTTGTGAAGGAAATTAAAGAATGTTTGAAAATATTCTGAATTTTTAAATTTTCAACGAGAATTAATTAATTATTCAACAAACATGTGTTGACGCTGCCCTTGTAGTATGGTATATAGTAAATCCACTTTAAGATAAAATAAAATAAAATAAATATTAAGATGAAAAGCATCTCAACCCACACCCCCTTTGAGGCCTCTATTGGACACGTAAGTGTATATGATTATGATTTACACTTACACTGGATTTACATGCCATATGTACATACTACTATTGACACTTACATGCACAACACTTTTCCAAACCCATTTTACACTACTTTAAGGCTCTACTTCATCCAAAGTATAGTGTGCAAGCAATTTTCAGATAACTTGTGAACTCTGACCATAATCAACTCATCTCATAATATGACCGGAAGCTACTTTGAAATCAATCCTGATCACAACCAACTCATTTCATGATCATGGGTTGAAAACTACCCTGACATTGACCCTGATCATACCCACAACTCATTTCCTAATGGGAAGCTACTTGCCCAACATACCCAACTCACCTCGTCCATCATATCAATAGCCACAACCCCAGCTATCCTTAAAGAATGTGAATCATGGTTTCACAACAAGATTTATACAACCATATTCACTTCAATTAGAGTGAACAAAAAAAACATGCATGCACACACACACACACTCAACATATAAAACAGACCGTAAAGAAAGCACTAGCCTGATTTTTTTACACTATGAGGAGTGGGTCATAAAAGAGAGAATTTTGATAAATTATGGGGCATATGACAAAATTTTCAATCATTTCAGGAGTTGTCATTTATTGAGTGTTTTACATCAAGTAACTCCCTTGGAGTGAGGAGTTCCCAGAATGATCACTCTTGACTCTCACCTCGAGGCGGTTGTTGCAAGAACTCACCGATCCATGGGAATTACCCTCTACATAAAGCACTTCGAGAAAGTCCATGCATGCAGAGGGTATCTTATATTCAGGAATATCCCTCTTAGAAAAGAGGAGGGATATTATTATTATGCCTACTCCTTAAGAGTGGTACCAATAAGAACCCTCCCCCTCCTACACATCATGATCTATGCACCTATGTTTGGCTTCATGACAATTTTGCCTGACTCTTTGTGACGGATAAAACCCAAAGTGGGGGGACACGCCCAAAATGTAGGTCTGGGCACTGGACTTATTGCTTCCTCCTAGGCAGATTTGGATTTAACTAGCCATATTATTTCAAGGAACTCTTAAAACTGTAGCCACTAGACATAAATATGGCGATACCTTTCTAAAAACTATAGTTTTTTTGGGGGTCACTTTTAGATGATATTGAAAAAACAAGGGGAATTTGTGACAGAATATTTTGTTTTCAGAAATCTGTGTGGCCTTTTGAGAATTTGTTGCCAAAGAGAAAAGACTGCTCCTTGGCACTCTTTTTGGCCTTGCCTACCAAGGCAAGGATGTTGTGTTTAGATTCATTATAGAGTATAGTAGCTTAAGGGATTTTGGCCCCTAGGTAGTAGGTCTATTTTTATATGAGGATTTTTGAAAGACTATATTTTGGCTTGTGTTGAAACTTGAGATTAGGTATAGAGTTATGATATCTTGAAGGATTTTGGTTTCTTTTAGAGGATTTTTTTTGAAGATTATATTTTTGCATGGTGAAATATTTGAATTTCCATAATTCTTCTTTTGCCTTAAGAAACTTTTAAAATGTAAATGGCAAGGCCAGAGTGTGACACACCCCTTGGTGGAGTCACTCAGAGTGATGAACATCCCTAGGCAGATTTTGACTTAACTGGTGACTCCTTGCGAGACAACTCCAAAATGTGTAGCCAGTAGAAATGCATAATGTGGTACTCAAAAAATCAGTTTTCTGTCACAATTTGGCGATTCTTGTTTCTTTAAAAAAAGAGAGAATGTGCAACAGAATATTCCCTTTATAGAAAACTATGTTGCCTTTTGACAAATTTTGGCCGAAAAAAAGAAAAGAAAAGGTAAAGTGTGCTTCTTTGGAGAAGGCGCCTTATTTTGAGAATTGCCTCCACCTTGGGTCTTTACTCTGAACATAATAACTATTTACATACTTACATTGGAAACAGTGCAGAATATCGTCACAGAACATAAAATAGAAAAAAACAAATGACTACCAAAAACAAATCTTTCTTCCTATGTTCCCATAGGGTAGTGGTAAATAATAAATTAAAAGAAAGCCCATTCCCAAAACTGATGGCTATTCTCAGAGTGTCCCCACAGAGATTAAAAAACTGTTGTCCAACATACTTCCAGTTACAGCGACAAATACGTTCTCAAAAAGTCTCCAATGCTTTCCCTAAGCATCCCCTTTCAGTTCCCATTCCGTTCCGAAATACAACGTGTTCCCAAATCGGTTCCCAATCAGTTCTCGATCAGTTCTCAATCTGTTCCCACATGGTTCCCAATCAGTTCCCAATCAGTTCTCAATCAGTTCCCAATCTGTTCCCACGTGGTTCCCAATCAGTTCTGCAATAGTTTCATTATCTTCCCAAAGGAGTCATGCATTCTTTCTCTTTTCCACTGCATACACCTTTCAAGACCTTCTCTCCTTCTTGTATTTGTGTATGTGAGGAGCTTCCCTTTTCATTGTTGAAAGAAGAGTAAGATCCTGACAGGAGAAGGAACTCACGGATTTCAACAAACTTGAAAGACACAGAAAGAGAGACAGAAACAGAGAGAGAAACGGAGACACAGAGAGAAAAACAGATACAGAGAGAGACAGAGAGAGAGGAGCTTGATTATCTGGAGATGGGATTGGAAGCAAAACAATCTGGGTTGCAAGGGCTGCCTCTAGTAAGGAGCAAGTATGAGCCTGAGATTCCTCCTTTCCTCAAGGTAAGAAAGAAAGAATTTCTTTCCTTTCCTCTTGGATGATCAACACCCATTTTCACAGACACAGTGGATCTTTTTCCTTTGTCTTGGGGCCTCTTGTTACCATTCTCTTTGGCAATGATACCTCAGAAGTAGTAGCAATAGTATCCATAGCTTTGTCTCTTGCTGGCTGCATCCCATTCTTTGAAAATCATAGCAACCCATTTTGGGATCTGGCGTTTTTTCCAATACCCCACACTCTTGATGTAGACAATTTGGTGCCCTTCTCAGACAGCTTCGTCGAATTGGGTTGGTGTGATTTTGCTGGCATTGCAAAATCAGTGTCCAACTCATAAGAATGCACTCTTTTCTGGGTATCGAAATGTGTGGATTAGGGTCAAGAGGTTGTGGGTTTTTCTGTTACAGTTTCTTTGCAAGAGATTGTGTGTGTGTGTATGCATCAAAGATCCCAAAAAAGAAAAAGAAATTCACTTGATGGGTAGGACATTGTGGAGATTTGGAAATGGACACTTGATGGGTCCCGACTCCCTGTGATGGTGGTGGTGATGATGATGACAACAGGGAAGCAATATCAAAGTGGTGAAGGGGGATGGCACCACAGCATCAGACCCATCTGATGCACTTGCCATAAGCCGAGCTTATCCTTACACCTATGCTCAGCCTCTGGTGCATTTGGAGGCTGCTGATGCTGGACCTGCAAAGCACCCATCAATCAGGTTTCTTTCCTGACAGGGTGCTTTTTGTCAAAAGTTTCTGTCCAGCAGTGCAATATTGTTTTTCATGTCACTGCCTTTCTCTTTTCAATTCTGTGGAGAGAATTCCAGAGCAATATCAAGAAGCAATTCGATGACATGGAGATTTTTTTTCCATCTCTTGACATCAACATGTCCGTACCACATAGAACCCCTTTTGTTGTAAAGGTTTTCTATGTGGGAAGCGGCTGCTGATCAGGAAGTTCTCAAGATTGTTCTTATGTGGCATTTTATAGGCACCATTCTCAAGTAGAGGGCACTTGGAGATGGTGGGATGAGGTTTGTTGGTGGTTCTTGATAGTGTGAATAATTGAGGAGGGTCTTTTAGAGCAATGATTTTATTCATTTATTTATTTTTCTTCCCCCTCCCCTGGTCTTACTAATGTCCTCATATTTGAATGCAGACTGGGTGTGGTATTTTGTGGCCGGCAATCACCTGGAGGTCATAATATCATCACGGGTCTGTTTGATGCACTGAAGAAGCACAACAGTGAGAGTACTCTGATTGGATTTACTGGTGAGTGAGTGTTTCAAGCATTGCTGCTGCTCTATGAAATTGTTGATGCTGGATGTGAATCAGTCTGCAAGAACTGTCAAGCTTCATTGCACAGGTGCATGAGGACTTTGCAAAAAATTCAAGAAAGAGGGTGTCTTTTGTTCAGATCCTTTCACTTGTTGTACGCTTGACCAAACACACACTTGCTGTGCTTATAGAAATTCACCAAGAAATCACACAGTACAATTGGGTTCAAACTGATCACTGGTGAATCATCATCCAACACATAAACTGATGTGGTGAACATGTGCTGGCTTGTTGAAACGAAACAGGTGGATCTGAAGGATTATTTGCTCAGACATTTGTGGAGATAACCAGTGAGATTCTCATCAACTATCGTAACCAGGGTAAGGTGCTTCTTCTGTTGTTGCTCATGGATTTCTTTGCCTGCTTGCTTGGCTTCAGCAATCAGCCCTTCCTTCTGCTCTCTGTCCAAACAGAGCAACATTGCCAATGGGCACAAACAACCCTGCAACTGTGTCTTACGATGTAAAGAAATAAGTTCATTTTTTTGTGGAAGAAAGCTTCATGTAAGTAGCTAGACATGATTAGTAACATGCACTTTGGGACATCAGAGATGTAATAATTTACTTCCCACAGAATCCCTCCCTACAGGTAAATGGTCTACTAATTTTGAGGAGAGAAATCTGAAGTTGGGTCAAAATTTTGTGTCTTTTTACAGGTGGGTTTGATTTGTTGGGCCGAACAAAGGACCAGATTAGGTCTCTTCAGCAAGTCAATGATGCTAAGATAGCCTGTCAAACACTAAAGCTAGACGGGCTTGTTCTTGTCGGAGGCAAGTCATGACAACCTCTTTCTGAGTTTCAGTTGTTTTCTCAAGCCAGAAAGTGGGATCTCAATGTGTTCACATTTGAATGTTTATGACAAATTCTGCTTAACACTCAAAAAAGTTCTCCATTGCGGTGCTACACTCCATCTCTGTCTAGTGAAGAAGTGACTGAGCATACATTATTCATTCAGTTGTCCACATCTGTCTTCTGGCATACACTAAGGCAGGTCATAAAATCCAGCTTAGTTTGTAATCTGGATATCACTATGGGATAACCTGTGTTGCAAAGAAAGGGGATGTGGAAGCAGTTTTGTCCTATATTTGGTAGAAGACTGACACTGCATCTGAGTGCTGCACAGGCTGTGGCACAAACACAGATGCTGCACAGTTAGCAGAAACCTTTGTTGCATCTGGATGTGCAACTAAGGTGCAACATCCACCTTGCTTGAACTTTGATGCTGCTGTTTCTCTTTGATTCTTCGTTGCATTCTATATGCGTAGCCTTATGCTGGGCTCAAGTAAGTGAAACTGGGGTAAAGCCAAACATTCTTCATGAATGTTGTTATACCTGATTTTAGGCAATGACCCAAGTGGCTGAACTTTAACAATTTTACACTTGCAGGTGATTGGTGTACCAGTGGCAATTGATGGAGATCTGAAGAATCAGTTTGTTGAGACTGATGTGGGTTTTGACAGCACCTGCAAGGTATGTACTCAGAGCTTTGTCTTGTGATCATCATGACAAAAAGAAAATGGAAACTACTTTCGTTTCTCAAGAAGGATTCCTGTTGTATGCAAATGCACAGTAATGCACAGCATCTGCTGATGATTCATCTCTTTGAATTACAACGTAATATGCCTCTTTGGGTGTTAGCCAACATCATGACTCAGTCTTCTTGTTGCTTCTGGAAATCATTTTATTTGCCTCTAAACTCTTGACTTTCCACAATGGTAGTTGGGGGGCTGTTTCTTTCTGGCTTCTCACATAATTTGGCTATTTCACAGGTGTACTCACAGCTGATTAGCAATATCTGCACAGATGCTCTCTCTGCAGAAAAGGTAATGTCAAGAGGCAGCCACCCACCTACAAAAGCAATTGTTTTGTGTGATGGATCCAAACATAGTATAGACATGGAAAAACTCAGTCATTGACTATTATTCTCTGTTCCTGCTCATTCTTTTAAATAGAATGAATCTGCCATGGCTGCCCCTCTTCTCAGATGCTTTGCCCCCCTGTGAAATCCATTTGATCTGATTTTCTGAAGCCCGAGTTTTGCTATATCAGTGATCATTTACACATGGTTATTGCATGTGGGATGGGTGCAGTATTACTACTTCATCAGGCTTATGGGAAGACAGGCATCTCATGTTTCACTAGAATGTGCTCTCCAGTCACACCCTAATATGGTAACTATACCTCATACATTTGCAAGCTGCATTTTGGCTGTAGATATGCTTACAGGAAATTCATGTATTTACATCCCTTGATCCATTGATTCTGACTCTGGACATTGTATTTGGTGCAGGTCATACTTGGCGAGGAAGTTGCAACATCAAAGATGACATTGTTTGATGTAACAAAGCAGATTTGTGATGCTATTCAAGCCCGAGGAGAGCAAGGTATGACTGCCTCCTGCTTTTCTAAACATGCTGATCTGAGGAAATTTTAGACTGTGCAGTGCCCTGGTATTTCAAACACCCAAGTTGCCATATGTTAAGTTTCCATTCACTATCCCGACTTCTATATGACATGCTGCTGAGCAATGGGCACCCAGAATCCTTGGAAATCAGGGAGTCTTCTGGGATGCCTAAACCCTAAACCCTAAACCCTCCTCTGATCGTGTTTGACTGCATCTTTTGAGTCATGATTCAGACATCAATTCTGTGGTACTGAACATGGGACAGTACAAATGCAGGCAAATATCATGGTGTGATCCTTCTGCCAGAGGGTCTCATTGAGAACATTCCTGAATTCTATGCACTGCTCCAGGTAAACCCTCTGGTTTCTGCTACAAAGTAGATTGTTTTCTTAACAAGTTAAAGATGTGATATATCCTTGAGCAATTCTCCATCAAGGCAAGGCTTGTGTCTGTATCTGATAGAAGATACAACTTTGGGAACTAGTATTAAGAAACAGTCAATGAAATACTTGATAGTCTTCAGCTCCATTTGCTGAAAGGATCAAAATGGGTGTGCACCAGTTTTGGACTGAAGGGTATAGATGTCATGCTTGTTTCAATCAGGAAATCAACAGTCTTCTGAAACAAGATGTGAGCATCGAACACATCTCATCACGTCTTTCACCCTGGGCAGCTGCACTATATGACTTTCTTCCAATCTTCATCAAGAAGCAGGTAGCCAAAGGTTCTACTTTTTTGCTAATAATTCCGAAAAATCTTGTAGCATGGGGAAGGGCATTATTATCATGTGCATCATCTATGATGAGTGTTTGTCAGAAGACTGCACCTGTGACAAATCTATTGGATGGTGGTGCAGCTGCTGTTGGATCGTGAATCAGATGGCTCTGTACAATTGTCCCAGGTAAACAATTATGTTGGGATTTGGGTCATAACTAAGTATATTAGGCACACTGTTGTTGGATTCGGTAGAAGTGAGGAAGTTGATTCAAGTTATGCAAAAAAGGCAAGGTAGAGAGAGAGGTCTTCATGTAAGCATCAGCTCAGCCATGAAACTGCAGGAATCTGAGGAGCAAATGGTGGTGGAATGTGGCAGATTGAGACAGAAAAGCTACTGGCGCAGCTGGTTGAGACAGAAATGACGAGACGATCAGTATGCTTCTTTCCTTATCTTGTTCCCTTGCTTGGCTTGCTAGGTCTGCTGTTAAGTACCCTTGAGGATTGGTCATTTTGACATATACATGGGGCAAGTGCCTTGATCCTAGTGTTGAGTTCATAGGCCGGGCTGCCTCAAGACCAGTGCAGTCAGTAGCAAACTGAAATCCTGCATATTTATAAGAGCAGCTCCACCCGTGCTCAGTATGCATAACATTCAAGATTAGTTATTTACTTTTTCTCAACCTCACGCATAAAACTGAAACTGGGACTGCAAGAGGTGAGAGACTACTAATAGCAACTCACCTGGACCAATTGAACCATCTAGCCAATTAACAGCAGGTGTTAGGCTTTGCTGTGCCTTCTGTTGGCTTCAGCATACTGTGCAAAATTGCTGTGCTGAAACTATTTGGCTGAGCCAAACTGGCATGCTTTGACTTTTCTTCTTTAAAAATTTGCTGTACAGTGCACTGCTGGTGTTGCTCTTACTGGCATGATTTTTCTGGTTACTTCAATCATGGGTTTTAATGACAATTGCAACTCTTGGAATTGGACCCAGTGTTTCTGCCTTTCCAGGCAGTTTAGATATGCTATGATTTGCTATTTGCGATTTGTTTTGAGACAGTGGACCAAAAACAGGATGCTTATGCTTAATAAATGGCTTGCAGAAAGCGGGTATCTACACTGGGAAGAAGTTCAATGCCATCTGCCACTTCTTTGGTTATCAAGCCCGAGGATCTCTCCCTTCCAATTTTGACTGCAACTATGCTTATGTAAGTGCATGCATTATTGTTTTGCAACAGACTCTTTGCACTTTTGTTGAATTCTCAAGTTCCATCATCACACCCCTCTCAACTTCATGACCATTTAACAGCTTTTAAACTGATGGAATTGTTTTTGTGAAATCAGGTTCTGGGTCAAACTGCATACTACTTGGCACAAGTAGGCTTGAATGGGTACTTGGCTACTGTGTCCAATTTGAAGCATCCTGTTCATAAGTGGCATTGTGGAGGAGCTCCAATCACTGTATGTCTCACTTGTCTTCAGCTATCAATCCTTGGCATAATTTTGCTATATTTAGAACTTGTGAGAAATCTGTTCTCTTCCACTCTGCAGTAAGATTTCTTCCCATCATACCAAACACACATTTATGTACATCATCGCCCAGAGAGTCCTAACACTGCTTGGTTGGTTTCAGGCAATGATGACAGTAAAGAGGTGGCTACGAGGCCCAGGTGTGTCTCAAATTGGCAAGCCTGCCGTGCACTGTGCTAAAGTAGACCTTAAGGGCAAGCCTTATGAGTATGTATTCTATAACCTATTTCCGACATGTTTGGTCTCTTTTTTGAAATCTCTATCAGTTAACAACCAATACATGAGCTATCATAGATATGGAGCCATAGTGTACTTTGGGAAGTTATTGTGTGATATTTCTGTCTATTCAAAGCTACCATGTACTTAATAGAGCATCCTATATCTAGTCATGGGTCAGAATATGCTCTCCAATCCATGCGCTTTGTCTGTGATAACAGATTGTTAACCCAGAATGCAAGCACCTGGCTGATGGAGGATTTATACAGAAACCCAGGTCCAATTCAGTTTGAAGGTCCTGGCTCCAATTTGATCACATTGACTTTATCAGCAGAAGAAAACGATTACATTGGCAAGATTCAGGCATTGTGTGCATATCTGGAGAAGGTAAATTGGTGCATTCTTTGCTTGTTTCTGATTTTAGGATGATGCCCATTTTTACACTGGTAGCATCTGGTGGTGGAACAAACTGTCAAATGTGGTGACCACAACTGAATGAATGATTTTGACCTGGTGGGTGCCTGTTGCAGGTGAAGCAGATTGTGAAGCCTGGCTGTTCACAAGAAGTACTCAATGCTGCTCTTATTTCCATGGCCTCAGTCACTGATATCCTGTCAATCATGTCTGCTCCTGCTTATCGAGGTCTAGCGCCTTTCTGATTTTTAACTTAGAAAACAGTTGTGAAGGTTTTATGTGAGGTTCAACAATAAAGAGTAAAGTTTGTGTGGACAAAAATCCAGAGAGTTTCAAAGAAGTTGCTAACACATGATGGCTCAAATTTTTTTTATCAACATCATTTGGTGCAAAAGTTGATGTACACATTGCTTTTCATTGTGATAATCACCAAGCTTGATGATCTGTTGCTTTCTGAGCACATGTTTTGAATTTCATGACATTGTAACATGAAGCAATAAATGTAACCTTTGATTTCCAGATTCCCTCTTCTCATTCAAGTTATACTAGTATCTACCCAGTGTTGGGCAGTTCTTTAATTTTGTTATAACCTTCAGTTTCTGGTTATTGAAAAAATTCCAAATCAGAGAACCTCTGGTTCTTGCTTTTTCTTTTAGAAATTCAGAATAATATAACTGCCAGTTCCAGGTTTTTGAAATTTCAAAGAAATGATGGGTTTTCTCAAAGAACTGGTGGTTTAGCTTAGGTTCTTTGATTGTCTTTAGACCCATAGTTTCGGGTCAAAACTGGTTCCTTGATTTGCTTTAGAACCATTGGTCAGGGTTCCATATACCTGACCCTTACTAGCAAGTTCTTTGAAAAAGAGAGAACCATCCAACACTAGTATCTACTGTGTATTTCCCATTGCTTCCAAAATGTCACAAATGTGACAGAAACTCAGGATGCAGGGTTTTTGTATATTAACAGGTCCAAAGTTTTGGGCAGATTAATATATACTTATCTACACCCACCCATAAGGAGCCAATGACACTGCTCTTCATGAAGAAGGCGATGGTCTGAGAATATGGTGTAGTCTTCATTTGGTCCCATATTCTGAGAAAGGTTCACTAAGTGTTACTCTAAACTGGGAGTTCAGTCTCTTTGGGAACTTTTGTAGAACATTCCCTATTTTAACTGTTGCTGGTTTGAACTTGCCATAAGGAACAGAGCCATAACATGATGAGCAGCTTGTCTACAGCAGCTTGTGAGATTGCTTATAAATCTTCTTCCAAGTTTAACTAAGAGATTTGTGGAGATTAGCATATCAGCTAATCTGTCCTCTTATATGTTTTACTATCTCTATGTATCAAATAGTGACATGGGGCTCAATTTTAAGCATGGTGACCCAATTGAGTTCAAATCCTCTTTATGGCCTCATGCCAAGTTGTTCTATTTGCACATGGATTCATTTGCTTAGCTTCAGGACTTGGTGCTCAACACACTTTTCGAGTGACACAGCTCATCTCTTGTTGCTCTTTTGATTGTTAATTTTGTTTGTCTTTCACTCATTTTGACAAAGGTAACTGGCAAGAGGTCCCTAGTTATCAAAAATAACAATAAGTTGGCAATAAGTTTGTGACTAGAAGCAAACCAAATTTTGGTTTGCTTGTATAAAACTTTAGATTTGTGACCCATGATGCCCGCCTTCAAATAGTTAGTTGTCACAAAAATTTGCACATGATTGGCAAACATGAAGTTTGAAAGCAAAGTTTCTACATCAATCCTTGTCTCATATAGTCTTTTGCATCGTCTTGGCATGTTTTAAGTTTTGCTTGTTAAGTTTTGTTTCAAATATATAATGGCATTAACACCCAACATTCGAATTCAAAGCAAAACAAAAGAAATGTGTAGAATTTTAGATTATTCACAAAATCAGTACATGAATGATGATATATCATGTACATGGTAGTAGAAAGTAGCAACAAACATTGGAATTCAAACCAAAATAGATTTAGACATATTTTCTAATGACAATGATAATTGGAGTTGGTATGGTGAGGCAAGTATAAGGTCCATTGTGCATTGTAATTCATTTGATAGTTTTGTATTTCATGTTAGGTAATCATGATGTGTTGGCCAATCTATGCTTTTCATATCTTGCATTTTCAATGAGTTATTTAGAAACATTTTTGATAACTTTGACCATGATGTTAAATCATGTTGATTAAATTTTTTTGTTCTCACGATATTTTGTTTAAATGCACACTACCTCCACCTCCAATTGTGTAGCAAAAAATGAACCCAAAATGCTTGTTAGTTGCATGTTGTTTAAGTCTAGTTGGGCCACCTTGGCAAATGCTTCAACATCTTTTCAAAACTACTCCTTAATGTCAATCAAAGTTTGATGGTAGTGTTTGACATCCTTAATGAAATTTAAGCATTCTTTTTCCACCTCAGTTGTCCTTGTTTTTGCTTCCACTAATGCTTCTTGTTTTAAGTAGCCTCACATTTAAAGACCTCAATCCTTCTTTGCATTGTGCTTAATACACTCCAACTCCACCTCATGTAATGTGGCTTGCTTATCCCCAATTCCCCTTGCAATGCTTCAAAGGCATGTTTTACAATCTCAACCTTTTAAATTCACCTCCCCAAAATATAAATGTGGCCTCAATACGTTTGCCCCCTTTGTGAGCCATGTTTGGTGCACTTTTCGATCAAATAGATCATATGATTTTTCAACCATAGCCTCCAAGTTTGCCTCCATTTGCTTTTGGGCCCTTAGGTCTCCAACCATGGCTTCATTTATGTTTTAGCTTAATAAAAATGTTGGCCCGCATGGATGCATGGGACTTTGCTCCCATGGGTGTTCAATAATTCAGTCAATGACTATGAGAGTTGGAGCTCAAATGCTATGTGGTTCCATGATCACGATCAATGAGGCTACCTTTGACCTTGGTGATATTGGTTAAAAATTAATTAGGAGGATGTGATAGAGCCACTTGTGCCCATTATGGAAGCATAATGGTCCTTCGATTTCATGGAGTGGTCCTTTGACCACATTAAATGGTTTTCCAATCGACTTGAACTATAAGTGCCACCTCTACATACACCATTTGTGCCATAGTCAAAGGCTTTTTTTTTGCAAATATTGGGCTCCATGTAGTTGTCATGTGCATTTCTAACATGCATGCCTTCATTTGTTCATGTTGGTAATATGTAAATTGGGCGACATTATTTTTGCGATGGGTTTCATGTTGCGCCATTAGCCATTTTTTGTCAATGTGGTAGCACTACACATAGTTGGAACACGATGTGTATGTCCATTGCTGTGTTTTTCCGTCCATCATTTGTTAACATAATTGAAAGTTCTACGTCAATCCCCATTGTTTGTCATGTCACCTTGTTAACAATCCACCTATGTTAATTTAATGGGTGTTAGGATCCTTTAAACATGTGCAAAATCTCATGTGTTTCAAATCTTCCAAGTCCACTTAAAGTTATTAAAGTTGAATAATAATGCAATAGGGATTGGGGTCTTTTAAAGTTTCAATAATGAAGTCCATCCACACAATTGTTTTCACAAGTGGCATTGTGAATTTCACCACCTTCCAAAAAGGTCCCAATTTTTTTTTAATGTGTGGCACTAATTGCCTAAGGGGGACATTAGTAAAAAAAAGTAAAAAAGATGTGAGTAAAAATATAGGGTGCAATATATTAGTTGTTAAGTAAAAAAATTAGTTAATTAATTAAAAATAGGGTACATTTTATTAAAATAATCAATTTAATTATAATATAAGCTATGTAATAATATGAAATAATGGATTATAATTAATGTAAGGTGGCTTTAATATGTATATATTAGAAAATTAAATAATAATAGGGTGATAAAAAATAAGTTGGACAATCATTTAATAGCCCCCCTAAAAATGGTCATTTGATGCATGTAGATCACAAATTTTACACTAAGTGTCCCCTTCAGGACCGATTGTCATAAACAAAGATAATTGACACACTCCCAAGCTCTTTAATGGACTCAAAGGTGAGTCCAAATTGAAAACAACGGAAGAGTAAAGAGTCAGGGCACATACCCTGGCTCGCAGCACTTTGAAGGGTAGAAGGGCGTGCTGGCGCTCCAAGATGAGACTAGGAAAAGTGACAAGCATCAACTATTCACATAGACTTGCATAAAACCAACACAAGGTGGTTAATGCCTAGTTGGAGCACTTTTGGTGCCAGAACGAACCGCGGGCAAACTCGGACTCACAAGACTCACCACGGCCCAGACTTGGGGGAAGCCACCACCTTCCCCCTTATAG